>Ga0210017_1001968_pt1 | contig 17760 bp, 19 predicted proteins | sample CryGeyCG2014_020_FD_183966 | JGI IMG/M metagenome (GOLD analysis project Ga0210017, IMG submission 183966) | Groundwater microbial communities from aquifer - Crystal Geyser CG08_land_8/20/14_0.20 (SPAdes) (version 2) | ecosystem: Environmental > Aquatic > Deep subsurface > Groundwater | place... | reverse complement strand
AAGTCTTCAAAAACTTGATGCGGGCGCTGTGGGCAAAACAATAAGTGTGCTCCTTCGCTTAGCAGTTTCTAAAATGCTGGTCTGGTAAAGCCTGTCCTCAACAGCTTGGGGCTTTAAAAGTTCGTGTTTAACAAAGCTTTTCTCAGCAAGCAGTTCGCTAGGCTCAGTTTCAGCCAAGACAAGCCCACAAAAACATATGTCCTATAGGCTTTTAAAATTAACCCAAGCATGGGCTTTCTGTTCACTTTAACTCATCTCTCTCCACCTAGCGGGAATGTCTTTTGGCCGCTCCTCTTTTATACAGCTTAGGAGAGACCGTTTCCTCGTTAATGGAGGTTTAGGGTTTGGTCATTTCTGAAGAATCCTGCTTTGAACTGGGCAGTTTAACGCCTCTGCAACGCAAGCTGCTGGTTGACCTTGTGCGCAGGAGCCACCCTCAATTTTGGAGCCGTTTCAGAAGCCATTTCTACGGTTGGGAACATGCAAAGATAAACTTGGAAATGTTCCTCGAAAATCATTCCTTGGAGTTCATTGAGGAGCTGAGGAAGCCTAGTTTTAACGGCTGCGAGTTAAGCGTTTGCTGGAGGAAATAAGCCCTTGTCTGGTGCTGAGCATTGTAGAAACCCTTGGAATGGAACGTGCAGAAACACGGACATAGAAGTCATCATAGTCTACAAGGGCGCTAGACTTCCTATTTGCAGGCGCTGCTGGAGCAAGATAGCCAACAGCAACGTCGAGTGGAGTGGGTCTGAATGGTCAAAAAGTGTTGGGGAGGAGGCTTAGCGAATGTACGCTGTAGGCTTATGCTGGAGGAGGGGCGGCTGGGTGTTCAGCGTGTATCGCTGTCGAGGCGACGTATACGCCACACTGAAAGTTAGAAGGATTAAACATGGCAGGGCAGCAGCCGAGTTGAGGGTTCAACAGGGTCTTCAGGTTGGCGGTTGGAGGTGTTGGGGTGTCCGACGACTTGGAAAAGATTAAGGGTGTAGGATCGTCTACGGCTTCTAGGCTTCGTGCAGCAGGCTTCACAACGGTTGAAGCGCTGGCTGTGACTCCTGTTAGGGAGATAATTAGCAGGGCTGGTTTGGGTGAGGAGACAGCCTTCAAGACGTGCGAGGAAGCTAGGAGGCTTATGAACTTCGGCTTCGTCAAGGCTGCGGATCTTTGGGAGCGCAGAAAGAACCTGCTTAGGTGCACGACGGAATCGAAGAAGCTGAACGAGATTTTGGGAGGAGGCGTTGAAACCCAAGCCATGACAGAGTTTATAGGCGACTACGGGGTTGGGAAGACGCAGATTTGCATGATGCTTTCCGTCACGGCTCAGCTTCCAAGGGAGCAGGGTGGACTGGAGGGGAACGTGATTTACATGGACACTGAGGGAACATTCATCCCGGAAAGGGTGTATCAGATCGCCTCTAAGAGGGGGTTGGATGGGCAGAAGATTCTGGACGGCATAATCGTAGCCAGAGCCTACACGAGTGACCACCAATGCCTCCTAATAGACCACCTGTTCAAGAAGTGCCCGGAAGAAAACGCCAAGCTCGTCGTTGTTGACAGCATGATAAGCCACTTCAGAGGCGAATACATAGGCAGGGAAGTGCTGGCTGAACGGCAGCAACTTCTGAACCAGTACCTCCACAAGCTGCTCAGGCTTTCAGAAGCCTACAACCTGGCGGTTGTGATAACGAACCAGGTTCAGGCGAACCCAGCTCAGTTCTACGGAAACCCGGAGCGTCCTACGGGTGGACACGTAATGGCGCACGCGTGCACGCATAGGATACACATGAGGAGGGGGAAAAGCGGCACTAGGGTTGCTAAGGTGATAGACTCGCCCTACCTGCCCGAGAGCAAAGCGTCTTTCATCATCACGGAGAAGGGCATAGAAGACTCGGAGAAGGAAGCTGAAGAAGCTGAAGACTAAAACCATGGCCCGGCAACGAGAATTTGTGTGGAAGTTGCTATTTACTTCGACCTTAGAAACATGTACTAACTTTGCAATGCTAGTCCAAGGATTCCTGTCTTCGTAAGAAGACTCTTCGCTGTACTCATCAAATATGGGTGTTCCCAAGTATACCATTCTTCATGTTTTCATTCAGAAAAAGAATAAAATCCATTTTTGTCCGAATTTAGCAACAGCCTAGCGCGCTTACTCACATTTTAACTACACAGACGAGAGTTCGCTCTCAAGCTTGAGTCTTCTCATTTTGGCTAAGATTCAAATCTTGATTCCTTTGAACCTCTTGACTGCCAAAAGAAACATACTTACGCTTTCGACGACAAGCAGCAAGACTTCATAACTAAGATAACTGGTTTGCAGACCTAACATTCCAGCTCTGAACATGTCGGCAGCATAAGTGAGAGGGTTTGCTAAGGCCAATGCACGTATGAGTGCAGGAACATTTTCAAGTGGGTAGAAAACTGAACTCAAAAACAATAGTGGAGGCATAATAATGTTGAAAACCACGTTCAACACTTCATCAGTTTTCACAGCCGTTGATATTATTATGGACAACGAACCAAACAAGAGAGATCCAAACATCCAAGCCGCCACGATATACAAGATTCCAAGAAAGCTGACCGATAAACCAGACAGAAGGGGAGAAGTGAGTAGAAGAACTAGAAAAGCCATTGCAAGTCCCTGAAGAGCTACCGAGAGAATCTTACTTGTTATGTATTGTGTTTTCGTAAATGGCCCAACAAGAATCTGTTCAAACATCCCGAATCTCTTGTCGAACCATATCGATGCTCCTGCATAGACTCCTCCCGTGAGAAACTGGCTGACAATTATGCCCGGAGCCAGAAACAAGATATAGCTCATACTGATTCCTCCTGCAACAACACTGGGAATCGCGCCGCCAAAGGCAAATCCCAAGACAAAAATGTAGATGAGAGGCGAAACAAGCATCGACGCTAAGAATAAAGGTGACATGAGGAAGCTTCCTCGAATATCCCGAACCAACAGCTTAAGTATGCTGTTCATGCCTTTGCTTCCCTCTCAGAAGTTAGTTTCAGGAAAGCTTCTTCAAGACTTGATTCTTTGACGTTGACCGACGTCACATGCAGACCCCGTGTAAAGAGAGCATGAAGCAATTCAGGCAAAACTCCCGATGGATCGTCTGCCGATATCTTGAAAGAGCCATCTTCTTCTTGTGGTTCAGAAAAGGCATTAATTCCCTTAACAGACATCAAGGCACTCTTCAAGCTTACTTCCTTCTCAGCCAGTGTAAATTCAATAATAGTTCCTGTTCCAAACCTAGACCGAAGCTTTTCAACCGTGTCACATGCTAGGATCTTACCGTGGTCTATCACTGCCGCTCTGTCGCATAGGTATTCAGCCTCTTCCATGATATGAGTCGTGAAGAAGACTGTCAAGCCTTCTGAAGCACATTTCTTGACGTAGTCAAGTAGCGTTCTTCGCATTTGAGGATCAAGACCAAGAGTCGGTTCATCCAAGAAAAGTATGTCCATGTCGTGCATTAGTTCACGAGCAACTTGAACCCTCCTTCTTTGACCGATTGAAAGCTCCGGACCCTTGCTTTTCAGGCAATCCCCTAAGCCGAAAAGCTCACTCAAGAATCGAATTCTCTTCTTCCTCTCCTCTTTGGAAATATCCCAAAGGAAACCAGAACTATCCAGATTCTGCTCAACTGTCATGAACATTTCTAAACTTGGTTGCTGCTGGACAACTCCAATTCTGCGTCTGACCTTCAAAGGCTCATCGGTGACATCATAGCTCAGCACTGTGACTTTACCGTGTGTAGGCGGAATCAGTGTCGTGAGCACTTTTATTGTGGTTGTCTTCCCAGCACCGTTGGGACCTAAGAAACCAAAAATCTCACCTTTTCTTACCCCAAAAGAAACGCCGTCAACCGCAACTTTTTCACCATAGGCTCTGACAAGTCCGTCAACCGAAATGACATAATCGGAAGTCAAACTTTCTCACTCAAGAAAATATGCGTCTAACTCTTCTTTTAAGGCCTTTCCGAGTTTCAGTAAGGTTAGGCTACGATGAAGTCATCCTCGATCATCTCTTCATTCAGATGGACGTCATATTTGGGAGAGAAAACATCGTAAAGCATCTCCCAAGTCTCATAGTGCATTATTAGCCTTACTGAAATGAACCCATCAAACGTTTCAAGCCAGAGCTACGAATCATCAATCTTGCAAGCTCTAAAATTCGAGCCCTTCAGCACGTGTTCTTCTAGAAAAGCCAATAAAGAGTTCCAAGCTGCAATTGCGCCAATCGACTGTAAGTGTCTCATGATTTGCTCTCCCATGGAAGAACATTCTCCCTTTTAACGAAGAAAAAAACGGGGAAACCTAACCGAAGCATTTGCTCGCCTTCTCCACTTACACATGCGTAAAGTACCAAGGCGCGCGATTTTGCCTCTGCTTCTTGGTCAAGTTCTCTTGGAGCTTCGGGGTTATGAGAACAGAGTCGCCCTGCCGCAGGTGACGAATTACATCATGAAAATCTACGCTTTTCACTTCCACCTTGTGGACGGTTTGAGTCTCATTGTTGCTTAAAAACTGCAACCTGTATCCCAACACAGGATTGGAACTTTCTGCAACTTTCGACAGATTTCCTTCTTCTTCTCCAAGCATCAGCCTTTTTTTCATTCAGACCGCCAGACATCAAGAGCCCGTGCGCACTTTTTTAAATATGTGCCAGTCACATGACAATCTTACAGTCTTTTGCCGTAGTTAAAACATGGAAGATGGGCTATGAATTGGCTGAAGCACAAAAGAAATCCTTTATGAGGTCTCGAAATATTGAAAAGCACCCACGCACGCGATTACTACCAGCCGTGTTTAATCGTTGAAGGTGGAGTCGCTCCCTTCTTTTGCTTTTTGCTTTTCTTTTCGCCTTCAAACTGCTTAATCCTAATGACACTACGTTCGAGCGCAACCCAGTACTTGTTATTTAGATGTCGACGGTAAACGAATTTGTTCACGAGTCTCTTCAGCTTTTCTGAGGACAATTTTTCAAAATCTACATACACATTATTGCCATCAGAAGAGACCTCCACTTTGAGCGTTACACGCAAAAAATCAGACAAAGATTCTCTTTCATCTTTCAGCTCCCTTAAATCCACTTTTAACTTCCTCTTCCACAATGAGAACAAAGCACTTAACCTCCCATAGCGCGCTATCTGCCTGGCTCCCGTTCGAGGACGCCTGTAAGGCAACCAACTCCTCCAGCGGCCTTGTGAAGTTCATCTACCTTGACTGTTGCACATTTGATACCCATATCTTCATAGAACGATTGGGTTTTAGGATTACCAGTCGGCATCAGGATCCGTTTTGGACCTAACGTCACGAAGTTAAGAGCCATCCCCTGTATTGCTTCCTCTTCGTCAGGAACATAGACAATATCATACCCATGATCTCGAAGAACCTTGACAGCTGCTTGAGGAATTCGGGTTCGCCAACAAACAGCAAAGTCTCGGTCCACAAGACGCAAAGTTCCCATTAGATGCATTACTCCTTCAGGCAAAACTACCTTGATAACCTTAACACCCATCTCATGAAGAAGGTTCTTCACCTGAACTGCCCCCTCCACGTTAGTACGCAGTCCTGTTCCCAGAATGACAGTGGTAGAATCAACCCATGCCGCATCTGCGCCTTCAAAGACTCCTCTTCCTCGTACATAGCGCAGAATCGGAATGCGCAATTCAGCAAGTTTTTGAGCAACGAATCCCTCCTCGCCAGCACGGACAGTAGATGCCGGGCGTGCCAAAACCGCTCCCTCAGGCGTCATGAAAAAGAGGTCAGCCATGAACATCAGATTGGGTAAAGGTGTACTGCATGGTTCAACATAGAACACAGTGATACCGGCGTTCCGATAAGCTGCAACCAAGCTATCATGCTGACATCTGGCTAGAAGAGGATTTGGCACATCAAGCATTAGTGCCTTGTTGGCATCCGCAACAGTTTCAATCTCAGGGCCTGGTCTGTGCATCAAAACTGCCTTGAGGCGGGACCACTCGGATTCGACACCACACGCTCTCCAGACCTCTCCAATCTCATCACGTAGTGACTTCATTCTGGCAGACCAACCAGCACCGCCATGAGCCGCAACTTCAGCGATTTCTGACATACAAACCCCCAATTTGTCTATTCACGTACATTTATTAGACTATCTTAGCGCCCGCACACAACTCGTTACCTTCGAAGATAATGACTACGTGTGCAAAATAGCTGCAAACGTTAAGGAAGCAACCACACTCATTGAAGCGCGCGCAAGAAAGAAAGAAGAAAAGCCAAGCAAGGGCCATAAGAACAAATCGTCTTTGTGGCACGCAGAAAAATGCGCGAAGCAAACGTCTGACCCTTGACTTCCTCTCATTCCTAGTTGAGCGCCTGCGCCTAAATCTATATCTAATATTCTGGGGGCATTCCGCCCATTCCACCCGGACCGCCAGGAGGCATTGGCGGGGTTTTCATTTTCCCGCCAGCAATTACATCGTCGATTCGCAGGATCATTGTCGCTGCTTCTGTAGCAGATTTGACTATTTGTGTCTTGACTGACAAGGGTTCTAGGACTCCAAGTTTCTTCATGTCTTCAACTTTGCCGCTGTAGACATTGACGCCGGCCCAGACCTTGCCTTTTTCGTGTTGAACTCTGAGTTCGGAGAGTATGTCGATGGTGTCAAGGCCTGCGTTCTCCCCAAGAGTCATAGGAACGATTTCTACCGCATCAGCGAAGCCAATGACAGCCAACTGTTCTTTTCCAGGCAAAGTTTCTGCGTGTTTCCTAAGCGCCCTAGCCACTTCTTCCTCTGGAGCGCCGCCTCCAGCCACGATCTTTAGCTCCTTCACCGCGTCACGCACCACGCAAAGAGCATCGTGAATTGACCTTTCCGCCTCGTCTATTATTCGTTGGGTTCCGCCTCGGATCAATATTGCCACGGCGCGAGGGTTCTTGCACCCTTCGATGAAGGTCATCTTGTCTTCGCCGATCTTTCTTTCTTCCACGAGTTCTGCGTAACCTAAGTCATCCTTGGTGAGATTATCCAAGGCCGTGACCAACTTGCCGCCGGTGGCTTTGGCGAGTTTGGCCATGTCAGATTCTTTGGCTTGTTTCAGGGCTAGTATTCCTTTCTTGGCCATGAAGTGTTGAGCCATGTCGTCTATTCCCTTCTGGCAGATTACAACATTGGCGCCTACGGAAGATATTTTCTCAACCATTGATCGGAGCATGTCTTCTTCTTCGCGTTGAAATGCCTCCATCTGCTTTGGATCCTGAATGTTGATTTTCGCGTCGAACTGAGTCTTCTTAATCTCAATCGCGGAGTTTAGAAGGACAATGTTGGCTCTATCTATCCTTTTAGGCATGCCTGAATGAGCGACTTCCTTGCTGAGAACTAAGCCTTTGATGAGTCGTGTGGATGCCACGGATTCTCCAGTTTTCTTCTCAACCATGACATCATCCAAGTCAGCTCTGTATTCTTCCCCGACTTTTTGAGCCACGTGCATTATCGCGTCCACGGACAACTCTGCGAGTTGCTGACGATTTTCGGCCACAAGTTTGCTGGCCATCGATGTCATGGCAACTTTCTTAAAGGATTCCTTATCCGTCAGCTCAACTGTTATAGCGATTCTTTCCAAGGTTTCAAGAGCTTTGCTAGCCGCCCTTCTGTAGCCTTCAACAATCACGGTCGGGTGTAGGTTATGGTCAAGAAGCTCTTCCGCTTTCGAAAGGAGCTCTCCAGCTACAACGACAGCTGATGTTGTTCCGTCACCCACCTCGTCGTCCTGTGTCTTGGAGATTTCAACCATCATCTTGGCTGCCGGATGCTCAACTTCCATTTCCTTAAGGATCGTGGCTCCATCACTAGTGATCGTGACATCGCCCATGCTATCCACCAACATCTTGTCCATACCTTTAGGCCCTATAGAACTTCTGACTGCCTGTGCTATTACCTTGGCCGCCATAATGTTGTTCTTCTGCGCTTCTTTGCCCCTTCTTCGCGAAGTTCCTTCCTTCAAAATTAGGACTGGCTGTCCACTCTGGGTTTGCGTCAAGTACGCCATAATTGTTCCTCGCCCTTTTTTCAGATTAAAATCGAAGATAAAAACTTAGCGGATGACGGTTCTGGTAACTGTTCCGGTCTTGACTGAGTTCTGGAGAGGTCTGTTAACAGAACCAACGCATCCTAAGAGTCATGGCAACCATGTTTCATTCAGGTCACCTGATTTAGTCCGATATCTTCAATGCACACATGTTTGTCAGCTCGATCGATCGCAAATCAAAGCGCTCTCTTCGTCCTGTATTTCCATTTGTCTTTGATCGTTTACCTGATTTGCGGATTGTTAGCAAGGCTGCGGCTATAGCGGCAAGGACTGCCCCGTAATAGAAAGCAGCGCTTGGAAAGATCAATGTCCACAAGACTCCAGCCATAACGCTTGAGACGAAGTCTCCTATTCCATTGATCGTGCTCAACACCCCGAAGCCCGTTCCTCTGTTGTTCTCGCCCAACAAATCCGCGGCATACGATCTTTCACCCGAGTCGATTGCACCAGTCTCCACCCCCGCAAGCATAAAGAGGAAGGCATAATTCACAATGCTTGGCGGCAGCAGGACGAAACCTGCGCAGTAAGCGCTGAAAATTAGGTATCCAAGAGCCAACAGATTTCTTTTGCTGAACCTGTCGCCCAATGCTCCGAACACGTATGCAAAGACTGCTGCGCCCACGTTCAGTAGCACATAGAGAAGTGCACTCATGCTGCTCGCAACGATCACTCCCAGACTTGGAGCTAGGGCTTCACTCGCCTTCAGGACTAAGAAAGTGTTGGCGAAATTTCCCATCCCAAAGATGCCTACTGCCAGCAAAAAGGGTCTAAATCCCTGTGGGAGCTGTTTGATATCGGTTGTGAGCTTTCTTCTCTCGCCGGTCTTCCGCGGCTTCACTTTTTCGCGCGTGAATACTGCGAACACCAAGACCGCAAAAACCCCTGGCACAAGTGCGAGGAGAAATATGTTCCGAAACCCAATCAAAGGCAACAATATGAACGCTATGCTTGGACCAATAATGGCGCCGAGAGTATCCATCATACGATGAAAACCAAACGCATGACCGTAGTTTTCAGGTTTAACAGATTCAGCCAACATCGCGTCTCGAGGAGACTCTCTTATTCCTCGCCCCATCCATCCGACTGTCCTATAGAATAACACTTGGAGGGCGTTCGATGCGAAAGCAAATAGCGATATGAAGGTTCCCGTGAGTGCATAGCCTATAGTGCCGAGAAGTTTTCTCCTACCCAGTTTGTCGCTGAGCCATCCAGAATATGTCTTGACAAAGCTGGAGGAAAAGTCAGCCAAGCCTTCTATCAGCCCCAAGATTTCTGCAGAACCATGCAGCTCGATTACTAAGAACTGTGCAAGTATGGCTGTCGCCATTTCATGACTCGCGTCGCTGAATAGACTGGTAAAACCCATTGCGGCAACGTTTCTGTTCAGCCATTTTCGAGAGTTTCGGTCACTTGTTGGTTCGTCGCTCACGTTTCATCAAGCCTCCTTGTTTAGAATGTTGGTCATTGACTCCTCACCAATCGTGAAATGAAGTTGCGTCTTTCCTGCTTCTTCAAGTCATTTAAGACTCTCTTGAATACGTCAGGGACATCGGGAGAGCTAAGAGCTTCCTCGACACTCAACCATTTGTATGCTGTGGCCTCCTGAGAGAATACTACTCTGCCATCGACCACGTCTGCCTTGTAGGCGATAATAATGTGGTGTATTGATTCATCCTTCTCTGAAGTGAAGTCATCATAAATTCCGACCAACTTTGTCGGAATTGTTACCAGTCCTGTCTCTTCTCTGACTTCTCGCACAATTGCTTGCTTCACGGTTTCATCTGGTCTCACATAGCCTCCTGGGACAACCCACTGCTTGTGATAGGGCACATCTCCTTCCCATATCATAAGGATTTCATGCTGTTTCCCTTCAATTACAGCAACTACGCTAACCAACACTCTGCCTTTGGTTATGTCTCTTTGAGACATCACTTCTCAGTCTTCCCTCCATGTTCATCTTTTTCGGCTGATTTGTTTCCGAAAACATACTTTCTCTGGAAGTCATCAATCCTCTCTCTTGTCCACTTGCTCTCAGGTGAATTGGCCAAGCCTTCTTCATGCAACACCCTTCGTAGAGACTCATTTTCTGAAACGAGAAACTGTAGCCCTAGCGCTAGAGCTTTGTTATACGTCAAGTTTTCATATGCCTTGAATTTTGTGATTGCATATTTGAAGTGCACTACTGAAGATGAGTCGAGTCTTTCTATCTCTAGTCTTTCAAGCTCTTCATCCGATTCTTCAGCAAGACCATATTCCAATATCTTTCGAACGTCAAATTTCGGATCAAGCCCGTGTTCCTTCATGAATTTCTTCAATGACTCATGGAAGCTTCTCGGAACAGAAAGCTTGAGATTTATGGGTATGCCTAGCAGTTCCGGTATAATGTCGTCCAAGACTCGGCTTCTACTTGTTGTTTCGTCATCACTTTTCAATTTTTGTTCCCTTGCTTTTGCATTGGTGTGCATTCAATATTTGCCTAAGTGTTTGATTTTCTTCCATAAGCTCCCTTAATGCCCTATTGTCATTTTCATATTCTTCTGCCTGCTTCTTGAGAAGCAGATAATCTTGCTTCATTTCCCTGTAGTAGACTGCCCTGAAAAACCTCATACCCCTCTCTGTTGCTTTGATGAAACCCATTGACAGGTCAACGCTGTTTCTTCTGCAATATTCAACGAGCGATTCATGCGTGTTCCTGTCCAAGAAAACGTCCAAAATAACCTGATTCCTTTCTTTCGAATTCTCACTCAAGTCCAATCTCGTTGGTATCACCTTTGTTATCCTGCTGGTTTTGCGCGCTTCTCCAGTTCATGATGTATTTCTGGATGAGATCATCTCTTAGTTGTTCTTCACGCTTGCCTCGTGGGACACGGGCGCACAAGTGCATTGCAAGCACTCGATTATCGCGGGAAACTCTGCCAAACCAGTTCCTTGTTCCAACACACTTGGCTTCCAGTTGACTGTATTGGAAGGCAATTTTTCGGAAATTAGAGGCAATTCGTCCTTTCTCTTCTTCCAGCTTCTTCAGAGCATATTCGAGCTCTGCTTCTTGATTCAGTGATTCCATTCCCAGACTGATTACCTTCCTGACTGATTCTAGGTCCAGAGAGATGCCCAGTTCCTTGGTTAAGGCAACGATTTCGCGGCTAGTTTCGATCGGTATGCTTTTGGCGGGAGATTTACGAAGTCGCATTTTTGCCAAATCACCTTTTCTTGTCGAGTAGTTTTTCAAGCGTTTTTCGATCTTTGAGAGCTTTTTCCAAGAGTTGTTGAAATCTCGCGATTTCATGGGGCAATTCTGCAATGTATTTCTCCAAATCCCCAGTTCTTTTGATAAGGTCTGCATTTTCTCTTTCAAGAGAGGTTGCCCTCAACGAAAGAAGTCCGACTTTGATTGATCGAATGATCTTCTCTTCACTCCCCATTTCTTCGTACAAGTCTCTGAGAATCTTGATCTCATGCGTGGAACTTCGTTCATCTGCTGCGTTCATGGAAATCTGTCCTCTCTTGCTCCGATTATTCTTGCCAAGGTTCGGTCGGTTCCTCTTCTTCCTACAACTTTCGCCAAGCTTTCGCCGACGGCTTTCTCAGTCCCTGCTCGTTCCTTATCCGAGAACCGACAGTCTTGTCTTTCAATGTAAACTGAAAGATTATTCTGTAATTCTTCCAGAACCTGAAGCTGCTTGTCGATAATTGTTTTTGCAGTGTGTGGAAATTTCTTACTGTGTAATCTGGAGACTATGTGCAGGGTCATGACGTAATGCGGGATGCACAGTCCTCGCGATTTGTTGAAGAGCTCTTTGATTTCATTGTCTTCTTTGAGTTCCTGCACGAATTCCTTGATGTAGATTCGCATGATTTCTGAAACGTGATCGCAGGCAGGACAGTTCTCTTGGTTGGAAACCGTCCTTAGGTAAGATGGCGCAGAACTCGATCGGAAGCGACCTCTAAGGTCAAGCTCGATCGTTGGGGGTGATTCGACTCCTATGCGCAGATCGGCCGTTACATCTTCAAAAAGTTGTTTTGTAACGCTTTTCAGTATGAGTGCCATTCCTAATCCGTCGGAACTGGCTGGATTGGTAGAAGAAGCGAGCATTTTGTAGAAGTGATAGTTGCAGAAGCCTCTGCTCTCAATAATCTTCTCTCTCGCTCCCGCGTCCATTACGAGCTCGTCGAGGTAATTGTCTACATACCTTTGTTCAAACCTGTTCTCCAAATGGCATAAGAAGCAAGTTTCGGCCTTCTCCAAGGCCTCGCGAATGTAAACCCAACCGATGCCTTTCATCCTTGTCCCACCCGTCATGTTGAGGCGAGCCTTTGCATTATGCTCACTGCGTGGAACGTGTTCTCAAAAGTCGATATTCCAAGGTCTGAGCGGGCGAAGCCTCCGTTGTCTCTTTGACATTTTAACACGAAGTCAATAGTCTGCGACGGGAATCTGCAGTTTTCTCCGAGTAAGTCGAGCGTCATCACTCCATAGTATGTATGCTCCATGTAAGGCGGAGCGGATCGAGGAATCACAGTAAACCCGCCGAAGGGTTTCTCACATTCTCTCATAAATCCTTCTGTCTCGCGTAAACCGGTCACGTCGTTTTTAAGAAGGTTAAGAGAGGCTACAGCATAATAGGTTGAAATGACGTTAGAGTACCTATGAGCACCAAACCCACAGTCTTCGTTCCTGTATTCAAGCAACCACCTTTCCACTCTGCCCCCGTCAACTTCTATGTTCAACATCTTGGCAAGCTCCAGAACCGAGAGAGTCAAGGTAAACTCTGAGGAAACCTCAACGTAGACATCGACATCACCAAAATACCTGCCGGATCTAATCGCCGAGACAATACACTCTTTGTGGCAATTGCCTGGGTTTTCTCCGCATAGCACTAAAGCCTTAGAAACGTAATTGTAAGAGTAAATGCTGCCTAGGTCAAGTTCGCGTAGCCACGTGACTGTTCTTTCAACGTGAGGAAAGGATGATCCTAACATTTCCAAGATTGCCAGTCCGTAATAGGTGTCTTGGGCATTTGATTCAGCACCTTGACAGAAAGTGTATCCTCCGTCGTCATTCTGACGATCCACAACATAATCAATGATCTTCCTAGCTATCAAAGAATCAGCAAATCGCTTTTTTCCCAAACCCAGATCGGACCGCCCTGCTTCACGCAACATAGCACTCACTCATTCGCACTGAATGTTCGTAGAAGCTATCAGCCCCTGCAGCCATTGAAGCAAGGACGGTTAAAGGCGAGCTTCATCGCCTCGCAGACTTAAGATACCCATTGAAATAGATATGCTTTTCCGATTAGACGGCGTGTTTTGATGTATTCTCAAACCGCCCGCTGCAGACTTTCCATTCTGAGCATACCAGATCTGCCAGTGCGATTTATCCCAGAAAACGCGACGCCCGCTGATATCAACGCATCACTTCAACTTTCCTCTCTATTGATTATCAAAGTCGCTCTGTCGCAGATCTCTTAAACCGCGCGTGCTAAGCGCGTTACGACTGAAGCCCAACAAACACGCGTTACCGGGCATTCCGTCCGTACTCTGAGGCGAGACGGCGAAATGATTAAGAATCCGAGAAGTAAATTCAGCCAGAGGATGCGCATGACCAAAAATGGGAGATATCTTTTCACTTCAGAATCTGTGGCAGAAGGTCATCCAGACAAAGTTGCGGACCAAATATCAGATTCTGTGCTAGACACTATTTTGCGTGAGGACCCTAAGGCAAGGGTGGATTGTGAGACATTGGTGATGCAAGGGAATGTGATTGTCACTGGCCAAATCACAACTGACTGCTACGTCGACGTACCTCACATCGTGAGAGAAAAATTGAAGGAGATAGGGCTGAACAATGCCAGAGACGGAATGGATTATGAGACTTGTGGTGTCTTGGTGTCGATAACCGAGCAATCCCCGGACATTGTAATGGGGGTCAATGAAACTGAGACTCACGAGCAGGGAGCCGGCGACCAGGGAATGATGTTCGGTTGCGCAACAAATGAAACAAAAGAATTGATGCCTCTACCAATCATGCTTGCACACAGGCTTGTTCGAAGACTATCTGAAGCAGGAAGAACATGACGCTGCCCTACCTGAGGCCAGATGGCAAGTCGCAGGTCACTGTGGAATATGTCGATGGAAAACCAAGAAGGGTAGACGCTGTTGTGATTGCCGCACAACATTCTGGGAACGTAGACAGGAAGAAGATGAGGGAGGACATAATAGCTCAGGTTATCAAGATGGTTATACCTTCGAGCATGTTGGACGAAAGAACGAAATACTACATCAACGAGACTGGACGTTTCGTAATCGGGGGGACTCTGTCAGACACAGGTTTGACAGGAAGAAAAATCATCGTTGACACGTATGGAGGTTTCGGAAGTCACGGCGGAGGCTGCTTTTCTGGAAAGGACCCCTCGAAAGTCGATAGATCCGGCTGCTACATAGCACGGTATGTTGCAAAGAACGTTGTGGCTGCGGGCTTGGCAGACAAATGCGAAGTTCAGATATCATATGCAATTGGCATAGCGCAACCGGTGTCAGTAATGGTGAACACCTTTGACACTGGGAAAATGCCTGATGACGAGATCCGTGAATTGGTAGAGAAGCATTTTGACATGAGGCCCAAAGCCATCATTGATCATTTGGATTTGCTCAGGCCGATATATGGAAAGACGGCCGTGTTTGGTCATTTTGGACGAGATGATCCAGATTTCACGTGGGAAAGAACCGACAAAGCAGAGATGCTCAGGAAGGAATTTGAGATGAAATCTCCGGTCAGCTGAGGGCATTCACACGCACGCGGAACAAGGAGAAAAGCAGGGGTCGTGGGAGAAAGCGCGCGCTAGACCAATGTTCAAGGAGAAATTCCGACTGACAGAAAAAGACCCAGCCTTTGACAAGACCAAAACCGAAGAAGTATTGAGGTCACTCCATACGGACCTAAGTATTGGGCTCAATAGCTTTGAAGTTGAAGCCCGATTGAAACAGTACGGGCACAATGAAGTTCCTGAAAAGAAGGCAAACCCTCTAGCGAGGTTTGCCAAGAGGTTCTGGGGTCTCACCGCATGGATGCTTGAGATTATAATAATCATCTCATGGTTCCTGCACAGATACCCCGACTTATATATAGTTACAGGGCTGCTTGTCTTTAACTCAATACTGGGTTTTGCGGAAGAACAGAGAGCGTCAAGCACGGTGGAAGCCCTGAAGAAAAGACTTCAGGTTAGCGCAAGAGTCCTTAGAGACGGCTCATGGAAAGTAGTAGCCGCTAGAGAACTTGTGCCAGGGGACATAGTCAGAAACAGGTCAGGAGACTTTGTGCCTGCCGACATTAAAATAGCAACTGGCGAGCTTGAAGTCGACCAATCAGCCTTGACAGGCGAATCGGTGAGCCAGGAGAAGAAGATTGAAGAAATTCTCTATTCAGGCTCTATCGTAAAGAGAGGCGAGTCAAACGGCATCGTTGTCTCAACAGGAGTAAACACCTACTTTGGTAGAACTGTCCAACTCGTCCAACTAGCGAAACCCAAGCTACACATGGAAGAAGTCGTCTCAAGTGTCGTCAGATGGCTCCTAGTAATTGTCGTCTTGTTAGTTGCGCTTGCCCTTGTCTTTTCAGTACTTGAAACCAAGAACTTGGTTGACCTTCTGCCCATAATCTTGGTCCTTCTATTGTCAGCAATACCTGTTGCTCTGCCAGCAATGTTCACTGTCAGCATGGCAATAGGCGCAATGGAGCTTGCCAAAAAAGGCGTTCTAGTAACGACACTGCGCGCTTCCGAAGACGCAGCAACCATGAATGTTCTTTGCGCAGACAAGACAGGCACAATAACAATAAACAGACTCTCAATCGCAAAAGTAATACCATCAAAGGGATTCACTGAACAGCAAGTTCTCTTCTACGGAGCTCTAGCTTCACAAGAGGCAAATCAAGACCCCATTGATTTATCCTTCCTAACGATGGCCAAACAACTAAACCTCTTAGACCCCTCATTCAAACAGAAAGACTTCACCCCATTCGATCCGAAAACACGAAGAACTGAGGCTTTGGTGCAGAAGAACAACCATGAATTCAGAGTAATGAAGGGAGCTGTCAACGTTATTGCCCGGGCATGCGGACTCGACGGTAAGACTTTGGAGCAATTAGAATCACAAATGAGTGAATTCGCTGGAAAAGGCTACAGAACCCTTGCGGTTGCCAAGACAAACGCCGAGGAGCAACCTGTGCTTGTCGGTTTGGTAACGCTTCACGACCCGCCCCGACCCGACTCAAAACAACTCATACAGGAACTCAGGGAGCTGGGCATATCTGTCAAAATGCTGACTGGCGATGCGCTTCCTATAGCGAAAGAGGTCGCTGCAGATGTTGGTCTCGGCGACAACGTGATCAGAGCTGCAGACCTCAAAGAATTCATCAAGGAAAATGCGATAGAGGCGGCAGATGCAGCTGATAAGAGTGACGGGTTCGCTGAAATCTATCCTGAAGACAAGTACACTATAGTCAAAAGCCTCCAAGCTGCAAAGCATGTGGTCGGGATGACGGGCGACGGCGTGAACGATGCGCCAGCGCTTAGGCAAGCGGAAGTGGGCATAGCTGTCAGTAGCGCTACGGACGTGGCAAAGGGTGCTGCCAGCGTCGTGCTGATGAATGAGGGGCTAACCAGCATAGTAGATTTGGTCAAGAATGGAAGAGTGATTTATGAGAGGATAACTGCATGGATTCTGAGCAAAATAGTCAGAACTCTACAGATAGCCACGTTTGTCGTTCTGTCCTACCTTCTAACAGGCAACTACGTGGTGTCAGCCTTCGCGATAATACTGTATTTCTTCATGACCGATTTTGTCAAGATTGCATTGTCCACGGACAATCAGAACTGGTCCAGAAAACCCGATATTTGGAACGTAGTCGGTTTGGTGAAAGTATCCTCAATACTTAGTGTGCTCATTATTGTCGAATCGTTTGCTCTGCTTTATGTCGCACTAAACATCTTTCATCTTACCGTAGCTGACCAGACCCTTTTCACATTCACGTTCGAAATACTGTTCTACTCCGCCATGTTCCTAATATTCAATGTAAGAGAAAGAGGACACTTCTGGAACTCTAGGCCAAGCAGAACCCTGCTCATCGCAATAATACTGAGCATGATAGCCGCAATAGTGGTGACTACAGTTGGGCTTCCAGGATTCAAACCCATATCTCTAACTCAAACTCTTTTTGTGGTATCCTGCTCTGCTGCTTTCTCATTGTTGTTCAATGATCTAGTCAAGTTTCTCTTAGTGAAGAGAACAAAAATTAGGTGGTAAAAGCCAATTCTCAGCGAATACTTAAACCTTTTTTTGCCAAAATAGGTAGAATTTGGTCTGCATTAGGAATCCACAGATCTTGATCAGATGGGCAAGCTTCTCTGGATTCAAGTGTTCTATTTGCTCTCGGTAAGTCTGTTTTGCTCCGAAAGGTAAGTGGTAGCTGAAGGCTTTCTTGTTTAGCGCGCGTCTCTCATGATAGAGTCATATCGGCTTAAAAGGTGCACTCATAGTTGTGGGCCTTATTTGCTGACAGACAAAATTATCTACAAGCCCCATAGAACGTCACAAGCTTAGCGTTGCCCAACAGGTCGGGGAAGACCTCCCACAAACCAAGACTAAGGACGACTCCAACAACACCAGCCAAACCCCACTCCCGCT
>Ga0210017_1001966_pt1 | contig 17767 bp, 14 predicted proteins | sample CryGeyCG2014_020_FD_183966 | JGI IMG/M metagenome (GOLD analysis project Ga0210017, IMG submission 183966) | Groundwater microbial communities from aquifer - Crystal Geyser CG08_land_8/20/14_0.20 (SPAdes) (version 2) | ecosystem: Environmental > Aquatic > Deep subsurface > Groundwater | place... | reverse complement strand
AAAACTTGCAAGTCTTCTGTCGTCTTGACTTCCTGGCCTACTAATAACCGCTTCACCGCTTCCTTGTCTATTCCCATGTGTAACACCTCCTGTCTTTTCCTATTTTAATATCTTCTACCAAGGTTTACACACTTTATCTTACAGTCTCACGCCGAAAAATGGTTTGGGTTTTCGCAAAGGACTTATTTGTTTACACAATGGAGTTGCAGGCTTTCGCCATGAACTTTTTTATTTGCGCGATGAAGTTGCGGGTCTGCGCCATGAACTTTTTGGTTTGCGTAATGGAGTTGCAGGCTTTCGCCATGGACATTTTTGTTTGCGCGATGGAGTTGCAGGCTTTCGCCATGGACTTATTTGTTTGCGCAATGAAGTTGCAGGTCTGCGCCATCTACTTTTTAGTCTTCACCACGAAGTAGTTATTTTTCGCAAGCGATTTGAAACCTGTTTTCATCCCGAAGTTTCGGGACAAACAGGTTTCGGTAGATAACTATCAGTTCAAAACCAGTTTGGCTCCGCGAAAACTGGTTTTAGTCTTGAAAAAATCAACATAATCGACCGAATCCAACACAATCAACATCTTCTACGGGATGCTAAACTGGTTTTATTCGACCGACTTGTACTTCACTTCCCCGCCGACGACTGTCATGACGACGGTTGTTTGGAGGATTTCTTTTGGCGTAACCGTCATCAGGTTTTTATCCAGAATTGTAAAATCGGCGACGAAGCCCGGTTTGAGTTTGCCTTTGATCTTTTCCTGAAATGCGGCATAAGCGGGAAGTTCGGTGAACATTTTCAGCGCCGATGAGCGGTCGAGGATTTGTTCGGGCATCCAACCGCCGGTCGGTTTTCCATTGATGTTCTGCCGCGTGATAGCGGCATAGAAACCGAGAAGCGGGTTTGCCGATTCAACTGGCGCGTCCGAGCCACCGGGAACGATCGCTCCGCCGCTCCAGACAGATTTAGTCGCATAGGCGCCTTTGACGCGTTTTGCGCCCAATCGCGCAGGCGCCCACGGCATGTCGGATGTGGCGTGCGTCGGTTGCATCGAAGCGATGATACCGAGTTTTCCAAACCGCGGAATGTCCGACGGTGCGAGAACCTGAGCATGTTCGATGCGCCAGCGATATTGGGCGATATTCTCACCGAGGATTTTTTCGTAAACGTTCAAAACCAGCCGGTTCGCAGAGTCGCCGATGGCGTGCGTCGCAACCTGATAGCCGGTTGCCTTGGCGGTTTCGGCAATTTCCTTCAAGTCTTTTTCGGAAATCGTCAACAATCCGTAATTCCCCGGTTCGTCTGAATACGGCTCGAACAGGTAAGCGCCGCGCGATCCCAGTGCGCCGTCGGAAAAGAGTTTGATGGTCCGAACGGTAAAATAGGGATTGATGTCAGGGATAATCGGTTCGTGTTTTTTCATAAAATTGATGATGTCGCCGCCGTACGCCATGGCGTAAACGCGGATGGGAAGACGCCCGGCCTGCTCCAGTTCCTTGAAAATCGAAATAGTCGGCTCATCTGTCGCCGCATCGTGAACTTCCGTCAAACCGAGCGACGCAAAATGTTCGAGCGCGGCGAGAATATATTTTGTCCGCTGTTCGAGCGAGTCCGGCGGGATTTGCTTCCAAATGAGATTCATGGCGTTGTCGATCAGGACGCCGGTCGGATATCCCAAATGGTCTTTCAGGATTTTTCCTCCCGATGCTTCGGGATCGGGCGTTTCTTTCGTGATTCCGGCAAGCGTCAGCGCTTTTACGTTGACCCACAAAGCATGCCCGTCGATGCGTTCCAGCGCGACTGGACGTTCGTTAATGCAAGCGTCTAAATCCGCATGATTCGGGAATGCCGTCGTGCGCCAATCGTTTTGATCCCAGCCGCTACCCTGAATCCAGTGTAAATCCGGATTTTTCGCCGAATAATCTTTCAGACGTTGTTGAATTTTGCCGATGGAAGTCGTTCCGACGAGATTCAGGTTCAGCAGGTTTTTTCCAACGCTTTCGACGTGAAGGTGCGCATCGGAAAAACCGGGATAAAGAAACGCGCCTTTCAGGTCGATGACTTCGGTCTTGTTATTACAAAGCGGTGCGAGTTCAGATTGAGCGTCAACCTGAACGATTTTCCATTTTTTAATGGCGATGGCATCGCCGGATAACTGGCGGCCGTCTGCGTCGATGATCTTGGCATTGACGAACATTTTGTCGGCAAATTTAGATTCACAGCGATTCATGATAAAAAGTCCTAAAACAATGATGATTAAAATACGGTTCATTTTTCATTACCTCTCCGGATATTCGCTTGGCGGAACGTTTTTTGAAAGTCGTTAATAAAAAGCGCGGCGCGTTCATACCGTTGGTAAATCTACGGAAATACGAATAGCAATGACAATCAGAAAAATATTGTTAATTTTACGCGGTTTTGATGGAGTTAAAAGTAAGGAAATATTGTGGCTGAAAGCGTAACGAAACGAAGCGAAGATTATTCAAAATGGTACACGGACGTCGTCCAGATGGCCGAATTGGCGGATTACGGTCCGGTCAAAGGCACGATGGTGATTCGTCCGTATGGCTATGCGATCTGGGAAAACATCCGCGATATATGCGACCGGATGTTTAAGGAAACCGGGCACGTGAACGCCTATTTTCCGTTGTTCATTCCGGAAAGTTATATGAAAAAAGAGGCAGAGCATGTCGAGGGATTTGCGCCCGAATGCGCCGTCGTGACAATTGGCGGCGGCAAGCAACTCGAAGAACCTCTCTACGTCCGGCCGACCTCGGAAACGATCATCTGGTCGATGTATAAAAAATGGATCAAATCCTACCGCGATCTGCCGCTGTTGATCAATCAGTGGGCGAACATCGTTCGGTGGGAAATGCGCACGCGGTTGTTTCTGCGCACGACGGAATTTCTCTGGCAGGAAGGTCATACGGCTCACGCGACCGCCGAAGAAGCGGAAGCCGAGGCGATGAAAATGTTGGAAGTCTATCGCATTCTGGCAGAAGATTATCTTGCCATGCCGGTTTATGTCGGCAGAAAATCCGATGCAGAGAAATTCGCCGGTGCCGTCCGCACTTATGCCATCGAGGCGATGATGGGCGATAAAAAAGCACTTCAATCCGGGACGTCACACTTTCTCGGGCAAAATTTCGCGAAGGCGTTCGATGTGACCTTTTTGAACAAAGAGAACAAACTGGAATACGTATGGGCGTCGAGTTGGGGCGTCAGCACGCGGCTCATCGGCGGAGTCATCATGTGTCACGGAGACGACAAGGGTTTGATCCTTCCGCCGAAAATCGCGCCGTATCAGGTCGTCGTCATTCCGATCTGGAAAAGCGACGAAGAAAAATCGCTCGTCCGCGAGAAATTGGAATCGCTCGGCGCGGAACTCAAGGCGAAGGACATACGCTATTATATCGACGACAACGAGCAGGCGACGCCCGGCTGGAAATTCAATCAGTGGGAAATGAAAGGCGTACCAGTCAGAGTAGAAATTGGCCCGAAAGACGTTCAAAAAAATCAGATCGTCGTCGTCCGGCGTGATATCAAAGACAAACAATTCATTCCGATAGACAATGCCGGAGACGTGATTGTGACCCTTTTGGAAACGATTCAGAAAGATATGTTTAATCGCGCACTGGAATTCAGAAACCAAAATACATTTCCCGTCGCGAATTATGAAGAGTTCAAGAAGATCATCGACGATGGCGGATTTGTCAAAGCATTTTGGGCTGGAAGCGCCGCCGACGAAGCCAAAATCAAGGAAGACACGAAAGCGACGATCCGCTGTATTCCATTGAACCAGACCGAAAAAGGTATCTGTTTTTTTACCGGAAAACCGTCGGACACGATCGCCATCTTTGCTCGGGCGTATTAAAGTACGAAACCGCAGAGCACGCTGAGAGCGCAGAGGAAGAGAGTTCAGAAAAAAGTGGATTTTTCTCTGAATTAAATGCGTCGTCTTTTTTGTGATTTTCACTCTTTTTCTATGACTGTTCGGAAAATAGAGCATAGCACGTAAAAAATATTTCTGTACGCTCTCTGCGAACTCAGCGTCCTCCGTGGTTAATTCTTTTTATAAAACTCTCTTTCATCTTTCATCTTTTCTCGTTAATCTTTATCTATTATGAATCTCATTCGCACACCGGCATTGATACTCAGGACGATTCCCTTTCAGGAAACCAGCGTCATCGTGCGCCTGTTTACTAAGGAGCAAGGAAAAGTTGCGGTGATCGCCAAAGGCGGACGGCGGCTAAAGAGTCCGTTTCGTGGCTATCTCGAATCGTTGAATTACGTTGATGTCATTTATTACACCAAACAGACGCGGGAGATTCAACTTCTCAGCACGATCGAATCCATCGAATTCTTCTTTCGTAACCAACCGGAAATCGAGCAGATTGCCTATGCGTCGGCAATCGTCGAATGTATCGACAAATCGATACGCGATCAGCATAAAGACGAAACTATTTTTCAACTGACGGTGGACTCACTGAGATTTATTAGCGGAAATCCGGCGCTGTCGCGGGAAGCATTTTTCGCATTTCTTTTCAAATTGACCGATGCGCTTGGTTACAAAATGAATCTGGACGAATGTTCCATCTGCGGAAAACCGCTGACCCGCGCCGGGTACGATATGAAATCCGGAAGCCTGATTTGTCAGGAATGCCGAAAATATTCCAGCGATGTCATTCCACTTGACCCCGAAATGATGAATTTTTTAAAGGCGGTCGAGTCCGTCGGATTGAGCGATCAGCTACTAAGGCTGGCAAATGAAAAATTCGCTGATGAGATAATGAATGTTCTCATGTCTTATCTCTCATTTCACCTCGATTATCCGTTGAACCTGAAGAGCCTCGACATGATTAGAACCAAACGATAAAAAATTACAAACAGAGATAATATGACGCTATTTCAATATCAATTTCAATCTCGCCCCAATCTGAATTTCGTGCGACCACGGCTTTTTCGCGGCGCTATTCGAGAGATCATCATCATTAATCTCATCGTCTATTTGTCGATGGTTCTCTTCCGTGCGGACGAGTTCTTCGCGCGATTTTTCGGGCTTGTTCCCACCGACGTCTGGCAAAAAGGTTACATCTGGCAATTGTTTACCTACATGTTCGTCCATGCGAGCTTCAGCCACATTTTCTGGAATATGTTCATTCTGTGGATGTTCGGAATGGAAATCGAAAACTACTGGGGCAAGAAACGGTTTTATCAGTTTTATTTTCTGACCGGCGTCGGAAGCGGCATCATCACATTTTTATTTAGTCTCCACTCATCCATTCCGGTCGTTGGCGCAAGCGGAGCGATTTACGGCGTGTTGGCGGCATTTGCGTTGCTTTTCCCTGAGCGGAAAATCTACTTCTATTTTTTAATTCCAATTCAAGCGAAATACTTCGTTCTCATCATGGGCGTTATCACGTTTTTCTCGACGTTCGGAGCGGGAACAGGGATCAGCCACCTGACGCATCTCGGCGGACTTGTCATTGGATTTGTTTATTTGAAGCGGTTGGACATTCTCTGGCGAATCCGGAGAGGATTGCCGCGAATTCGCATCAGGAATCCGTTCAAGAAGTGGTTTCATAAAAAGCAGAAACGTACCAAAACGGAAAAGACGGAATTTCATTATGACACGGATGAAACACTGAGGGAAGAGGTTGACCGTATTCTTGATCAAATTAATAAGCGTGGATACGATAGCCTGAGCGAAGACGACAAACGAACGCTCTTTCTTGCCAGCCAATACTTCGCCAAGAAGGAGAATCGAAAAAGTTGAAAATTGTAGATTGGAGATTGGCAGAAGAATAAATCCAAGTATGATTTCAAATATCAAATTGCAAATTTCAAATATGCTTCAAGCCGACTGAACCCGGAACCCGTCTTTTATCGGTGATAATTTTTCAACACATTTAGCACATAATCGATGTCCGCCGCCGTGTGATCGGCGCAGACTTGAAAGCGGATTTCTTCGTTGCCTTTTGGGACAACCGGGTAATTCAAACCGGTGGCAAGAACGCCGTTTTCCGTTAGGTGGCTGACGAGATCGGCGGTTTTCTGCGTATCTCTGACTAAAAGCGGAACAACCGGATGGGCGCCATCGAGAGTTTCATAGCCGAGTGTTTTTAATCCGTTTCGGAATTTTGCGGTCATTTCAGTGAGATGATAGAGAATTCTGCCACCTTCCGGACTTTCGAGGATTTCGAGGGCTTTATGCGCCGCGCGCGCCTCGGAAACGGTAATCGGATTTGAATAAATGTACATCGGCGTGGTCTCACGAAGAAAATGAATAACCGATTCGGATGAAATGACATAGCCGCCATTGACGCCAAACGCTTTTCCAAGCGTGCCGATCAGAATGTCAACTTTTGCGCCGACGAATTCTTCGGTTCCGCGTCCGGTTTTTCCGAAAGCGCCGACGCCGTGTGAATCATCAACGATACTGATGACGCCTTCCGGAAAAGCGGAATCGTACTTTTTACAAATTTCCACGAGTTTGTCCAATGGCGCATTGTCGCCTCTCATGCTGAAAATCCCGTCGGTGATGACGAGCGAGCGTTTGCCTTTGCCGATATTTTCGTGAATCTTGGTTTCAAGATCGTTCATGTCGTTGTGTTTGTAGATACTTTTCTCGGCGGGGCGCGAAAGTTTGGTCGCGTTGATGATGCAGTTATGGTTCAATTCGTCGCTGATGAGGACAGTTTCGGACGTTGTCAGTGGTACGATGACGCCCATGCTGGTTACATAAGCGGAACTTAGGATCATCGCGGCAGAACGCCCATGAAAAGCGGCGAGTTTCTTTTCCAGATCAATGTGTGCTTGATAGGTTCCACTGATGAACCGCACCGCACCCGGACCGACTCCAAATTCCTTTGCGGCGTTTTCTTCGGCGGCGATCATTTCATCGCGGAGTGAAAGCCCGAGGTACGAATTCGAATTCATCTTGATAAACGGCTTGTCGCCGAAACCCTCTAAAAAGTAGCGCGGACCGTTATTGCCTTCGGCGCGCTGGACACGAATGACGACCTTTTCCGCGCCCTTTGCGCGTCCACTCTCTTTCAGATTTTTCAGGTTTTCGTTTAAAACCGATGTCAATTGATTTAATGGCATTTTATACTCCGTTTAAACAGGGTTTAATGTATATTCACATTCAATTTTTTCGAAAGTTTTTCTATCATGTCGGCGGTCATTTCGGGCAGATTGAAGGTTGGTTTCCAGCCCCATTCATCGCGGGCGGCGGAATCGTCAATAGAGTTTGGCCAGGAATCGGCGATTGCCTGTCGAATCGGGTCAATATTGTAATTCATCTCAAAATCGGGAATGTATTTTCTTATCTCGGCGGAAATAATCTCCGGCGCAATGCTCATGGCGGTGACGTTGAAGGCGTTTCGGTGTTTCAACCGTTCTGGATTTGCTTCCATCAACTGAATTGCGGCATGGATTGCATCCGGCATGTACATCATGTCGAGATAAGTGCCTTCTTTGAGAAAACAAGTATGTTTTCGACTGCGAATCGCTTCATAAAAAATCTCGACGGCGTAATCGGTCGTTCCGCCGCCGGGAAGCGTTTTATAGGAGATGAGTCCCGGATAGCGAATGCCGCGCGTATCCACGCCGAATCGTTTGAAATAGTAATCGCAGAGCAGTTCGCCGGCGACTTTCGTGACGCCGTACATCGTGTTCGGGCGCTGAATTGTATCCTGCGGCGTTCGATCGGGTGGCGTCGAGAGTCCAAATGCGCCGATACTGCTGGGCGTGAAAACTGCGCAGTGAAATTCGCGGGCGACTTCGAGAATGTTATACAGCCCGTTCATATTGACGTTCCATGCAATTTGCGGTTTTGCTTCAGCAACAGCGGAAAGAAGCGCGGCGAGATGATAGATGGTGCTGATGCCATATTTTTGTACGACTTCAGCGAGTTCTTTGGGATTGGTCACGTCGAGAGAGAGAGATTGGCAGTCGTCGATTTCATCGGTTTCTTTTTTGGGACGGATATCCGAAGCGATGACGTTCTCTTTGCCGTATCGTTCGCAGAGTGCGGAGATGAGCTCGGTGCCGATTTGCCCAAGTGCGCCAGTGATGAGGATTTTTTTCATAGAAATATCCTGTTTATTTCCAATGTTCAACTATCAAAAACCGTTCGAAATTACAAAAATCGAGCCAGTAAACCGCCAACAGCCGCGAAGTGCCGATAACTGTTTTTTTCTTTCCCGATAGACAGCGTGGTGGTTATATTTAAAGCCGGTTCTATAGTTTTGAAAATTGGAGGAAAAATGAATGATACACGCGGATTAGACGTAGAAACGCGTGAAATGATACTGGAGACAATCGGGTCACTGAAAAAAGAATTGCTGACCCGCGATAAAATTCTCGAACTCGACGATACCAGCGAATTCCCGATCGAAATTATCCGGGAATTGCTGAGCGAACGTATCGGGTTACAGATGGTTTTCATTCCGGAAGAATTCGGCGGGCTGGGCGGCGGCGCAATCGATACCTACTATGTCTCGGTGGAACTCGCGAAAATTTGTCTGGGCGTATCGACTGCGTTTCTGGCAATTCACCTCGGCGCCGAACCGATCTTACTCTTCGGTACCGACGAGCAGAAGCAGAAATGGCTCGGCAAGATTATCAGTGAGTCGGCAATCGTTGCTTATGCCGTGACTGAAGCCGACGCAGGCAGTAATCTCGATGCGATCAAAACCAAAGCCGAACCGGTCACCGATGAATCCGGGAAAATCGTTGCCTATCGGCTGAATGGCAGTAAGCAATTTATCTCCAACGGCGGCTTTGCCGATTTTATCACTATGCTGGCGAAGACACCGGAAGGCGCGACTTTCTTTATCATTGATGGAAAAACCGAAGGACTGAAACGCGGCAAACCGGAACACAAACACGGCATCCGCGCGGCGAATACATCGCCGCTGATCCTCGAGAATGTGCTGGTTCCGGCGGAAAATATCGTCGGTGGCGTTCCCGGCGTCGGTTTGAAACAAGCTAACGATGTTTTCTCATACACGCGTTTAATGGTGGCGGCTTTCGGGCTCGGCGCCGGTTTATCAGCGATGGAAAAGGCGGTGAAATTTGCTAAAGAACGCATCCAGTTCGGAACGCCGTTGATCGAAAAGCAAGGCTACACACACAAACTGCTTGTACCGAACATCGTTCGGCTGACTGCTGCGCAGGCCTACATTGAAGAAATCGCCCGGCGGATCGATTCGGGCAACACCGATATTCTGGTGGAAGGCTCGATTGCCAAGTACTTCGCCACGGAAGCGGGCAATACGGCGGCGGAAGCCGCGATTCAGGCACTCGGCGGATATGGTTACATGCATGAATATGAAGTCGAAAAGATCAAACGTGACGTGCGCATCACAACCATTTACGAAGGCACCAGCGAAATTCAGCAAAACATCATTTACCTGTTCCGCTGGCGAACAACGATCAAATCCAAAGGCGAATTCTATCGCGGCCTGGCAAATGAAGTGTGCGCGTTGTCCGCTCAAACCGGCCTCGAATCCGCCGGAATAATCGCCCAGGCCTTGGAATTGCTCAACGATCTGATTTTCTTCGCGCACAACAACAAACTCACCCGCCAGCAACATATCCAGTTTCTGCTATCGGACATAGTCACGTGGACGGAAGTCGCCGCGGCATTAGCCCGAAAAACAGCCGCGCACTTACAAGATTCCGCACCCGACGCTGCGAAACTCCAATCCACACTGCGCGTATTTGTAGCCGAAGCCGCCCGCCTCGTCTCTAATAAAGGCTTGGAAATCGTACTTGGTTCCGACATTGTCAGCGACGAAACGAAAAAGGAATGGTTACAGAAAGTGAAACGCATGGAGTTTGAAAGCGCCGAACAAAACGTCATCTCAGAAATGGACCAACTCTTACTTTGAACAAAACATTAACAATAAAAACCCTTAGTGTCTTAGTGCCTTTGTGGTTAAAAAATCAGAGGTAAATATGCGACCGGTAGCAATCATTATTCGCGACGGCTGGGGCTACAATGAAAATCCCAGAGGCAATGCCGTAATGGCGGCCAATACACCAAACATCGATTCATATAAACAAAAATATCCGTGGACTCTCCTGAAATGTTGTGGCGAAGCCGTCGGCCTGCCCGAAGGTTACCAGGGCAGTAGCGAGGTCGGCCACCTGAATATGGGCGCCGGAAGGATCGTCATCCAGGAACTGAAACGCATCGACGACGGTCTTTCGGACGGTTCGCTGTTCGAATCGCCGAAATGGAAAAACTTAGTAGCCAACTGGACGGCGAGCCGTTCCCGTTTCCATCTGTTTGGTCTTTTGCAGGATGAAGGCGTACACGCCCACCAGGAACATTTATTCAAAATCATGCGCCGGGCGCGGCAGGAATTTCCGGGTGGCGAAATGATCGTCCATCCTTTCCTTGACGGACGCGACACACCTCCGCGCAGTACGCTCGAATATATCGCCAAACTAAACCGCGTCCTGGCGGAAGTCGGCAATGCCCGCATTGGCACGATCATGGGACGCTATTACGGAATGGATCGCTCAAAAAACTGGAATCTGACCGACGTTGCTTACCATTGTATCGTCCTGGCAGAAGGCAGACAAGCCCCAACCGCCGAAGCCGCTGTGAATGAATCCTACGCCAATGACAAGACGCCGGACAATGTTGAGATGTTCGACGAGTATATTCCACCCTACGTTATCGGCGGCTATGCCGGAATGAAAGACGGCGACGTCATTTTACATACCAATTACCGACAGGATCGCGCCATTCAACTAACGAAAGCATTTGTCGATCCGGCTTATCCCGGAAAACTCAAAGTCAAGCCGAAAGTCACTTATGTCGGTTTCACCCAGTATTACGATGAATTCACGGAATACATGCTCGGCTCGATGAGCGCCGGCGGCGGTATGAACAAACTGCTTGGTGAAGTCGTCGCCAATGCCGGTTTGCGGCAACTGCGCATCGCCGAAACCCAGAAATTCCGCCACGTCACCAGTTTCTTCAATGGCAAATCCACGACGCCATTCCCACAGGAAGATCAGGTTGAGATCAAAGGTCGTTTCGATTCGGCGACTTTTGCCAGTCATCCGGAAATGGACGCATACAATGTTACCGATGAAATACTGAAACGACTGGAAAATAATCCTTACGCGCTGATCGTAGTCAATTACGCTAACGGCGACATGGTTGGGCATACGGGGATTTTCGAGGCGGCAAAGAAAGCCGTAGAGATCGTCGATGAAAACGTCGGAAAGATCGTCAAGCGTTTGCTCGAACTCGATGCCCAAATCCTGATCACCGCCGATCATGGCAACTCCGAGCAAATGATCGACTACGAAACCGGCATGGTCAAAACCAGCCATTCGCTGTTTCCGGTAGAACTGATTTACGTCGCCCGCGATTCGGCCGGAAAAACGCTCAAATCCGGCGGGAAGTTAGCCGACATTGCACCGACTGCATTGAAATTGCTCGGGCTGGCGATTCCGAAAGAGATGACGGCTGATTGTTTGATCTGACAGTATGAAAAGCAAAGCCGTTCGTCAACGATTCTTGATAACGTTGGGAGTGGTTTTTGGACTCGCGGCATTGTGCCGAGCCATTCAGCCGGGTTATTCCAAGATTGACCGTCATGCGCTTTCCGCTCCGTCGTCGGTCACCAGTTCTATCCAAAGCCTTTCTAATTATCTCGTCCAACCGGCGCGTTCCGACATCGAAAAAGCCCGTTCCATCTTTCGATGGATGACCGTGAATATCAGATATGATACTGAGGGTTACTTTTCTGGTCATTACGGAAATACTTCCGCCGAAGGAACACTGAAATCGCGCAAGAGTGTGTGTGCCGGTTATGGAAATCTGTTTGAATCGCTCGCGGAATCCGCCGGACTCGAAGTCGTTGTCATTCCGGGCTATGCAAAAGGAACTGGCTATGTGCCCGGGCAGGTAATTCCCTCCGAATCGAATCATGACTGGAATGTCGTGAAAATCGACGGTCGTTGGCAATTGATCGACGCGACGTGGGGCGCCGGACATTTGGAAGGCAGAACGTTCATTCGGGCATTTGACGATCACTATTTTCTGACGCCGCCGGAGGAATTCGTTTTCGATCATTTTCCAGAAGATTCGCAGTGGCAACTTCTCGATAAGCCGTTGTCGATGTCTGAATTCGGCGTCATACCGAAAGTCTGGAGCGATTTCTTCCGGTACGGGATTTCGTTTGTGAGCCATTCCGATGTGAAAATCGAAGCGGACGGAGAGACAACGATCGCGCTCGAATGCCCGGAGGACGTCATTTTTAATAATACAGTCTTCAGCGACGGCACGGAACTCGACAACCGATTTACATTCGTTCAGGCGATTCCGGGCGGCGTTCAAATTCATTGTCTGTTCCCGGAACACGGCTCGTACCTGCTCTACATATTCGCCAAAAGAAAGAACGAGACAGGACTTTATCGCAGTGTCGTCGCTTATGCGGTCGATAACCGCTCCAAACCGGCGGGAAAGATCGGTTTTCCATCAGCGTACGAATCATTTGCCGCAAACGGGGCCGTCCTGATCGCGCCTATGGAAAAATATTTGTGGATCGGTCGGTCGGTCATGTTCCAACTCCGCGTACCCGGTGCTGCGAAAGTCGCCGTAGTCGAGGGAGACAGCTGGACGCACCTAAAGCAGGTCGGTGACAAATTCTTCGGCGACGTGACGATCGGCACCCGGAGCGTTCGCGTTTTCGCGCTTTTCCCGGGCAATAAGACTTACAGCGGTCTTCTGGAATATGAAGGATGCGTTTCCACAGAATGACGGAATGGAATATCAGCGGTTGTTTTAAAAAAGGATTCACAGTGACAGACAACGAGTTTATCGAAACACAGATTGACAGCGAAAAAGTCTTTAGCGGGCGCCTGCTCCATGTTTACCGGGATACGATCGCTCTGCCGAATGGGAAAATCTCCGCGCGCGAATATATCAAACACCCCGGCGCCGCAGTTATCATTCCGTATCTCGGCGACAGAAAGATACTGCTGATCCGGCAATTCCGCTATCCGGTTCGGCGTGTCATGATCGAATTGCCTGCGGGTAAAATGGACGGCGGCGAGAATGCGGAAGAAACCATTCGGCGGGAATTAGCCGAAGAGACCGGCTATCGTTCCGATCATTTTATAGAGATTGGCAAGATTCACACCTGCGTTGGATACAGCGACGAACTTCTACACCTTTTTTGGGCGGATCGCCTCGTGCCTGGAGAAACGCGGCCCGATCCGGACGAGAAGATCGAATTACTGACGATGACCATCGATGCGGCGATGGCGGAAATCTATTCCGGCAATATTACCGACGCCAAAACCCTCATTGGACTCTTCTGGGCGGAGAAAATAATCAACGACAAGGCGTTTGCGAAGAAGTTGATTGGGTAAAATAGATTGGATTCGGTTGAATTGGTAGAATGGGTAGATTATGTTGGATTCGGTTGAATATGGAGTGCGTCAACCGTTTTGACGCATTTGGTAATGTGGGGAGAAGGTTGGGGTAAAGTCGCGGCTTGTGTTTTGGTCATTTGGACATTGGTGATTGGATATTGTTTGGAATTTGGGTTGTCGTTATTTTTGAGAAGGATTATTCTTAAAAGGTCTTTTCAATTGTAAAGATAAAATGCCGGATGGGTGCCACGGAGCCGACCAAGTCGACATAGTTATATTGCAATAGGTTGTTGACCTGCAGGGATAATTTCAGTCCATCACACCCAAACGGTTTGGTAAAAACGATATGGGCATCCACGATATGCGCATCGACGCGTTCCCCGGCATCTTTGATCACCAGCGCAAAACTCTCATCGATGCGATCATATTTACTGATATAGCGATAATCAAGACTGCACTGGAATGAGCCTCCTGACCAGGCAATGCTGTTATACAGAAGATGCCGAGGCCGGTAGGTAAGATAGCAACCCAAATCCACATCGCGCGGGTTGACATATGTATATCCCAACCGTCCTGCGAACCCTTGAGGCAGAGCCTGCCAATTCAGTGAGGCTTCGAATCCGTTCACTCTGGCGCGGGTAATGTTGCGAAACTGGATAAAACCGGTTTCGGTGAAAGTCCCCCCTTCAATCAGATCCCAATATTCGCTCTGAAATAAAGCGACATCCAGAACGATGAATTGCATGATTGCGGAGTTCCACCCCACTTCGGTTGAGAAACTGCGCTCCGGTTTCAATTCCGTATTCGGAATGACGCGTAAGCCCCCGGCAGTTGTTGAGGTGTAGGCTTCCGCAATCGAAGGCGCCCGGAATCCGCGTCCGACCGAGAAACGAAAGGCGCTATACTCCGAATGATTCCAGACAATCCCGAGTTTGGGATTCAGTTGGTAATCCGTTTCCAGAGAATCGATATCAAAAGTATCGAACCGTATTCCAGCCGTGATCTTGAGAGTTGGCAGAACCGGCAATTCATCCTGAATGTAGAGACCGGTACTGGTTCCAACGTGCCTGCTGAATATATCGGAATCCACCTGTTGTAATCCGCTCTCTAATCCACCGGTAAAGGTATGTTTGGCCTGCTTACGGTTGTACTGGATTTCGAAATCGAGATCTTCGGACGAGGATTCATGACCGACGCCGGTGTCGGTTTTAATATTGTCCTTAAAATGATTGTGAAACCAGATGGCTCGCGTGTTAATGAAATGATTTCTGCCGAACAGATAACGGTAATTGGCGCTCAGATAAGCGCGTTGCGACTGGATAGATTCATCCAGCTGATCATCCGGCGGTGTCAGTGCATTCTGCAGATCCTTCCAGTACAGAAAATTACCACTGGATTGATCCGAATAATTACCGTTCAGGATCAATCGCTGAACCTGTGAGAGATCCCACTGCGTTTTTCCGGAAAACTTTGTCCGGTGCACCCAGCCGTTACGCTTGTATCCCAGATCGTGGTTCTGGGAAACGCTAAGCAGGAATCCGAAATGACGAAATGCTCTCGAATAGCTGATATCACCACCGTAGAGCGTGCGATAACTATTCGTCCATTCCCACTGATCATAGTAGGGTTTATCGTACACGCCGCTATATAATTTGGCCGACAAGGAAGGCTTTCTCGGAATCGGAGCCGTGATGACATTAACAACACCACCGATCGCACTGGAGCCATATAGTGCCGACCCAGCCCCTTTGATTACCTCGATCCGCTCGATTTGCTGTATCGGAAGGGAAACGAGATTCACTTCCCGCGTATCGCCGGTCAGATACGGGACACCGTCGATGAGCAGTAACACCCGGCTCCCGACTCCGCGCGCGTATCCGCTCGATCCGCGAATGTTGATCTGGTTCGAATTCATATTGATACCAGAAACATACTTAAGCGCATCATCTATAGAAATTGTGTTCCTAATTTTCAGTTCCGATGAGGTAATCAATTCCAAACTGGAAGGAACATCCTGGCGGTTTTGTTCATACTTGCTGGCGGTTACAACGACATTCTCTGTTTGTAGTGAACCAATCCGCAGTGTTATTTCAGCAAGATCGATAAACTGACCGGCGTCTGCGATCTTGATTGGAAATTCCCGACTGTGGTAACCGATTATCGAGATACTAAGCGTGTATTCTCCGGGAGCGACGTCCTCAATTCGAAAATTTCCCGCTTCATCGCTGGCGCTACCTAAGAACGTCCCGTGCAAGAAAACATTCACTCCTTGTAAGGCCAATCCGTTTATGTCCACAATTTTGCCCGATACGGTCGCCGCTTTTAAAGCAGTAGCCAGTAAGACGAGCCAGAAGATGGTGAAAATTTTTCGCATAGTTAAAACGGTTGAATCGGTAAATTTTTAAAATCTACGTAGATATTGATATTTTTCAGAAGTGAATCCTGGATTACTTCGATGGCTGTGGGCTCTGCCGTTTCCGTTTCAATGTCATACTGTCCCACGGACCGCCAGTTCGTGTAGAGCCACGGACCATATTGTTGAGCGACGCAGATATATTCATAAGTTCCAGGGGATAATTCAAAAACATAATCGTATGAATCAACATAGTAAGGAACATGTGCGGTATCAAAAATGGCCGGATACGCGAACGCCTGACCCTGCATTAGATCGGTGATGATATTTTCAGGGGGAAATGAAATAAAGGCTACAATCCGCAAATTATACAGACTGTCCAACGCCGGCCAGTTCTGAAAAGTGATCGTACCGCTGATCCCGGTTAAATGAATCTCCGGTTCGATATCGTTGGGATTCAATCCGTGATCGCAGGTGCAAACGATAAATGCCGCTAATGTGATAACCATGACGATTCGGATTCTGTAGGAAATGAGTCTGATGCTCATGGAAAATTATACGATTAAAAATCCATAAATCAAATAACAATTTTTATTATGTAAAGCAAGTAAAAGATTTTGGACTCATCTATGGTACGGTATTATTGTACGGAACTATATAAGAGGTCGCAAGGGAAAAAATGTTCGGGGTTCCGGGTTGAGAAAAAGTAGATTAAGTTGTTGATTAAGTTGGATTAGGTAGATTCGGTTGATTAGGAACTTCCAATGACTGATGTCAAACGCTTAAACGCCTAATGCTAAACGATGCTCTACTATAAATTTCTCTGCGTCCTGAATCCCGCCGTCGGCGAAGCAATTTGATACAATAAAATATTGATGGGATTAATGCTATTTTACTTGTTGCCAAATCTGTTCGCCTACTATCATTTTAGCGCGATGTTCTTCTCTCCATTTATCGGAGATTCCCATCTTATACTTGATGGTAGCCGTGGGAGAAACTCCAAAAACATTCACGATTTGCTCACCGGTGAGAAGGATCAGCGTAATGACCTTGTATTCTGGCGGTGGAGCGAGTGCGATGAGATAACGAATTTCGTTTACTTTCAATTTAAGTTGCTTATTCCATGTTTCATTAATCACCTCATCCGAACCGGGGTGATAGCGACCGAAATCGACCGTAATATTCTTGCCGGTGTGATGCTTGATTTCCAAGGTTTGATGCCGGATATCAGGTAATAACCCACCACCGGGCGGATAATTATAACCAAGTCGCTTTGCAACTTCGAATTCGAACCAATGACCTTTTGGACGAACCTCAAGAATGCGACCGTTTATGTCTTTTGGGGCATCGATTAACATCAGATCTTCGGAAAGGATAGCTTATTCCTCAAGGGTATATAGAGTTTCCTTCGAGGATGGATGATTTGCGAGACCATTGGCGTCTTCCAAATCGGTTTGATAGATGAGTTGCTTCTTTTTATTCGTTGATGTTAAGATCTTTCGCCTTATTCGCATTTTTTTGATATTCCTTTCTTTGATGTATTCGAGGAATGAATAGAGAGTGTCAACTCGATTTCCTGAATATCATCTTCTGATAAATCAAATAACTGGTAGCAAATCTTGTCATTCTCTTTTTCATATTGGACTCGTTCTTCATCGTTGTTTGAGTTGATCAAGCGGGAAACGTTGGCAATGAGTTCGGCGCGAAGATTGGGAGAATCAAAAAAACTTTTACTGATAGGATAATGATTCAAATAGGATGCCCAGTAGCGAAAGCGCTTAGCGTAAAGCGTGTTTCCGCTTGTTATTTTATGGAAATACTCAATGACTTTTGAGTTTAGCAATCCAAGGATCGAATAATATGAATCGTCGGATTTATCTTTTAGTATAACGTGGATTCAACTAATAAGTGCAACTCGAGAAGGACTTGGAAAAGCGGGCAAGCTGCCGTACCATTTGGCCTGCCCCGATAAGTCGGGACGAGAGGAGCACAAATGGATTCATACAAACA
>Ga0210017_1001963_pt1 | contig 17786 bp, 13 predicted proteins | sample CryGeyCG2014_020_FD_183966 | JGI IMG/M metagenome (GOLD analysis project Ga0210017, IMG submission 183966) | Groundwater microbial communities from aquifer - Crystal Geyser CG08_land_8/20/14_0.20 (SPAdes) (version 2) | ecosystem: Environmental > Aquatic > Deep subsurface > Groundwater | place... | reverse complement strand
TAGTTTCGCTTCACCACGCACGCGGAGCGTGCGACATCATTTGTTTTGGAAGTAGGTGCGAGTTTGGTACAATAGAGACACCGGAAAGGAAAAGTCAAAGGGTTTTGGTTCGCCTCGCTTCGCTCGGCGACTAATTCGTATTCAATTTTGGGTGTAAAAATGAATTGGCGATTCCGCAAAATATGGTTCGAGCCGATATTTTTAAAAAATTCAAAATATATGAGATACAGCCAGAACACCAAATCGGATATAATTATCTCAGTGTCGTCATCAAAAATCCAGATTTAATATCTGGATTTTTGAATTAATCCTGTTATTAGCTATAATAAACTCATGCACGTTCAGCAAAACAAATTCCTTAATTTTATTGAAAACAATATCCAAAAACTGCTCTGGACTTTTATTATTCTTTATATTATCATCCTGTCTGCAATATGTATTCTCAAATACAACAACTTTCTCTATAATGCCCTTGACCTGGCAATTATTAATAATGTCTTTTATAACACGCTCCACGGTAACGCTTTTTGGTCGTCAATCCAAGGCCATTCATACATTGGCGACCATTTCACGCCAATTTTATTTTTGCTTTTGCCATTTTACAGCATTTACCAATCACCCTTAACTCTCCTTATTTTACAAACTGTTTTTTTGGCTCTCACGGCTTGGCCTATTTATAAAATTTCATTATTCATCCTTAAGAAAGAAAAAAAAATTCTTGCCCTACTGCTATCGCTCGTGTGGCTCGTGAATCCGCTAACACATAATGTCAACTTGCATGAATTCCATTTTATTTCCTTATTGCCTTTCTTTTTTTTGTGGACATTCTATGTCTATTTGAAATTAGAATCCGATCAAAATACACAAATTCTCCGGTTCCTACGCTTTTTTATCTCTTTCTTTGTCTGCCTTGCCATCCGAGAAGATGTTGTTTTTATCATGTTAATTTTTGCCATAATCATCTTCATCAAACAGCTCTTATACAGACGCAAAAAAACAATTCCACTATTATCAGATTCTCGCCTTATTTGGTTAACGCTTCCATTATTGTCGACAGCTTATTATTTTTTCTCATTACAGTTGATTGCTTCCTATTCTCCGTCAAATTTTTCTCCTTTCCTTTATTATTATTCCTGGATGAACAGCGCAAATTTTATACTTGTGTTAAAACATATTGCCACCATAGCTAATTTTGAAATGATTCTCGGCCTACTCCTGCCATTTTTGTGCTTGCCTCTCTTAAAACCAAAATATCTACTGCTGTGCCTTGTGCCTTGCGCCCAAATAACACTTTCGGCCAGCGGCGGCGGAGCACTAGTGTGGCAGACCCATTACAGCGCTCTGTTTTTACCAGGATTAATAGTCTCTTTTATTTATGGTTTTAAAAAACTTCAAGCCGCAATATATAAAAATTTACAATCCGAATATCTTCTAGTTGTCCTTTTAGTTTTTGCCAATCTACTTACGCTTTTTACTCTCGGGCCTTGGAACGGCATAAAAAAAATATATAATCCAAGCGCTTTGGAAATTAAAAAAACGATCAACACCATACCTGACGATGCGGCTATTCTTGCCAGCTATGATTTCTTGCCAAAGCTATCAAGCCGCGGGCAAATATATGCCATGCATTACTATTTTCTCGGGCAACAACAATTTAGCGCCGAAGCATATATTATGGAAGCAGAGCCAGAATATGTCATTATAAACTTCGACGATTTAATCAGCTATGATGTGCATCTCTCTCATCTCACCTGGGCAAAACCAAACTACGATCGGGGATATGAGCGGCTGACAGGTCTGCTTAAAAATTACGGCATAGTCAGAGTAGTCGGCAATAGTGCTGTGTTGAAAAAAAACTATGCCAGCGCAATAAAATTATATACTATCAACAGCCAACCGACCACCAACGACAAGCAACTGACCAACCTCTTGGCAGATAGAATCGCATTAACAGAATATCATACAACAACAAAAGCCGTAGAGAATGGCGAAGTATTGATCACTCTGTCTTTTCAATCTTTAAGCCGCCAGCAAGACAATTATCATCTGAAAGTAGAATTTAGCGATTCATCAATTATTTTACCTTTGGCATATACATATCCAACCAGCCACTGGCAGCCGGATGAAATAATTTCCGCGAATTATTGGTTGCCAATAGAAAAAGATCCCCAGCTTGAAAATCCTGAAATTCACATCAGTCTAGTCAAGCTCTATGGAGGCGTGGAAATAGACGCTTTAAGAAATACTAAATTGGTGATTGATAAGGCAATGCAAATCGGAGAAAAAATTAAACTAAATTAAAACGCTGACAAAACTCACTAAAAATCACATAGACTTATTTGGCTTATTCATCGCCAGGTCTCCTAAATATTAACACTGCCAGATTGGCAAAACCGCCAAACTCTTCCCTAGTTTCAAGATCCCAATCGTTTTCCGTAAACCAATCCAAAACAAGATCGGTTTTGTACATAATAGCTATCGTGCCAGAATAAATTACAATCACTCTCTGCGCATTGCCAATAACTTCTCCGATATCCGGCATATTTTCTTTACTAATAATAGGACACCAATTGTATTTTACTGTCTTAAACAATAAATCACTCTCAAGCCCTAGCGGTTCATAACCAATTACTTCCACATTGCCTTTATAATAATAATCAAAAGGCAACTTATAGATAAAAGCGGGAATAAATATTTTATCTCCTATTTTTTCCTTACTCAAAACATAGTCCGCGGCATTGGCCCATTGGTGCTGGCCGTAACTTGTAATTGCGATAAAGTTATAAGGCAAAGACATCATAAAAATCATACAAATCAACGCGAATCTATATTTATTTACGATTTTCAAATTTGAAATTCCTGTTGCTACTAGTAGAAAAAAACCAATAGACGAAATGGCATAGTATTTTATTACCCATAACTGAATAATAAAACCTGCCATTAAAGGAACTAAAAAAATCAACCAACAAAAAACTGTCGCTGGCTGAATCGTAAATTCCACTTTAAATTCCATGCGTTCGGCTGACCACTCTTTTACTCTGACTAAACTATACGTCAAAAAAATTCCAAAAAATATTAAACCGACAAACTCAATTATAGGCGATTCGGCTCCTAAAAATAAAAAACCTCTCGGTATTTCCAAAAGGAAAAATCCTCCGCCAGAAGTATGAAAATACCAGGCTGAACCATTTAAAAGTATAATTGCTTTGATTATAAAAAAATACAACCATGGTAAAAATAAACCAACTGATACAGCCTGGGAATATATCCACAACTTTTTTATTTCTCTATCCTTTGGCAAAAAATAGTGCTTATAAATAAAATAAATGTTCTGTATGACAAATAAAAACAAACCGAGAATATGCGTATAATAAGCTAAAACCGTAGAGAGTATATACAAAAACCAATTGATTCTATTTCTTCTTCCGTGCATTATTTCCCAAAAATAATAGCAGGAAACAATCGCAAAAAAGAAAAGCATTGGGTACATTCTAGCGTCTTGAGACAATGATATATGCAAAACGGAAATTGCAATCAAAAAACTCGCAATCAACCCGACCCTTCTGCTAATAAGCTTTCTGCCTAAAAAATATATTGCTATTACACCAAAAATACTAAATAAAAGAGAGGACAAGCGCGCGGGAATTTCATATGCGCCAAATAACTTTATCCACCAATGCAGAAACCAATAATGCAATGGCGGATTATTTTCCCACTTCAAATATTGCCAGCTCTCAATAATCCCCTTCTTGGCAATCTCAATACTCACCACTTCGTCAAACCAAAAACTCTTACTGCTTAAAACAGCCGACAACCTAAAAAGCATAGCGATGAATATTATGAGTAATAAAATTAAGATTGTTTTTTTAAATTTCATCTATTTTTTAAATCTTAATCTAAAAATAGTCCAAAAAAATTCCAAAATATCTTTAACTCCAAGTTTTGATTTCCCATACTGTCTATCAATAAATGTCACTGGTATTTCTTTTACTTTAAATCCATTTTTTTCACACAAATAAACCACCTCTTCTTGAAAAGCGTAACTGTTGCTTGTTATTTTTTCCAAGCCTATATTTTCTAAAACACTTGATCTAAAACACCTAAAACCAGCTGTAATATCTTTTGTTTTCAAACCAAGCATAAATCTGGCAAACAGCATGGCGCACTTACTTTGAAAATTGCGTCTCGTATTCCAGCCCAAAACATTTCCGCCAAAAACTCGACGCGAACCAATTACCACGTCATTGCCCTGACTAATCTCTTCTAATAAACGTGGAATATCCCGAGGATTGTGAGAAAAATCGGCATCCATCTCAAAAATAAGACCCGCTTTCATTTCAAAAGCTTTTTTAAAACCGGCGACATACGCTGACCCAAGACCAAGTTTTCCCTTGCGATTGATGACTGTCAGCGGATATTCGCGCGCCAGTTCGCTTACAATTCTGCCAGTGCCGTCTGGTGAATTGTCGTCTACAACAACAATATGCAAATCAGTAATTGACAAACTAAAAATTGCTTTAACCAGCTCAACTATGTTTTCGCTTTCATTATAAGTAGGAATAACAATACATTTAAGCATAATGGGAAAAATATTTCATCTCAAACTAATTACTCAATAACACTTTATATATCTGCACTTCTTTGTTTTTATAAACTATTTCTAAATATTCCTTTTCCTCTGGCTTGAAATCTCCCAGATCATCAGTTTCCGGAGTGAAAAATACATAAGCAATTTTGTTGTACTCCAAAAAACCCTGCTTTTTCTCATCTAAATTATTTGTGCCAAAAAACCAAGCCATGGTCTGGGCCTTACTAATAAAAAATAGCGTTTCAACTGCGTGCCCAACAAAAATTTTTCTGCCGATTCTTCCGGGAATAATATCGCCATCATGTAAGTCGGTTAGAATTGTGTCATCAACCGTAGTTTCGTTTTTCATCCACAGATAAGCGTCGTTCCTGTCCTCGGAAATATAAAACGATTTATATCCCTGATTAAAAATACCAAAATCCCTAACTAGATTATATATATTTGATGATGTCATAAAAAAAACAAATAAAATAATCAATAGATATTTGTTATTAACCCAAAAATCAAAATTTCTGAAAGATAACTTATTTTTTAAATAATGATAGAGATAATAAAGTCCGAAAACTGCTAGAATAATCATAGGTATCTGAAGTCCTTGCATTAATCTTCTTTGCCATGGCAGAGGAATATATAAAAGTAAAAATTGAATTACTAACCAGATTATTAAAAAAGCATTTATACCGTTGAATTTTTTCAAATTGATTATCATACAAATTCCATAAACTGCCAAAATAAAAATAAGCCCATAACTGATAAAAACTATCCACAACACCGGGCTCAAGCATACATTCTGCCACGTCCTGATCTGCGTCACAAAATCATAGCGGCTAAGAATTAAATAATAAAAAATGGACGGCGAACTCAGAAAAGAAAAAATCAAAAAATGTTTCAAATGGTTTGTCACGACTTTTTTTTGTCTAATACACTCAAATATAAAATACGCGCCTAAAACGCCAAAAATAGTCGGCATATGGAAAGGATGAAACTCAAAAAGAAATAAAGCCATTATTCCGGCAATGATACTGTATTTAAAGTTGTTTTTATCGTACGCTAAAAAACCGAAAAATAGAATTAAAACGATCAGAGTCGTGGAAGCAATCAGATGCGGCGACTGAAACATCGTCAAAAAATTATTGCTTTCCGGCGCCCAAATATCCAGCGGCCAATTATATATGCCATTGGTATAATCGCTATTCGGCAAAAAAAGAGAAATAAAAAAACCAAAACCGGAAGCAAAACACATAAACACAAAAAATATCTTGCGCCACAAGACATCCTGCCAAAAATAGACGGCCAGCAGATATAAAATAAATAAAAAAATAACTGCCAAAAATATGCGGCTCAACTGGAAAATCCAAATATTGGACAAGCCTGTCAATCTGGCGAGCCAGCCCTCAAGTGCCCAAAAGCCATTTAATATTATTTTATTCTGATCTTCCCCGGTATATAAATCTTCGGCTAGAAAATCGCCATGCTTTGCCTGCTCCATCCATGAAAAATAGACATAAGTATCTCCGGAAGTTAAAGAGTGCAAACCCAGATAAAGATGGCTGTCCGGAGCTTTATACCAGCCATAAATATACGGTACAGTGGTTAAAAAAATTACGAAAACAGTTATGCCAATGAAAAATAGCCATTCCTTTTTTGTGATAGATTTAATCAAATTGTTAATCATAATATTTCATAAACATAGTCATTAGCCGCTGATTTAATCAATCTTGCTTTTTTGCTTTTCTCTAACTCTTTCATCGTGCGCTCTTTAAAATTCCGCGGATAATAATCAAAATGAAAAATAATATGCGTTGCTCCGTAATCTTTGATCAATTGAATATCGCCCATATCAAAATGCACTAGTTCGCCGTTCAGCCTTTCATATGCTGACGGAGCATAACCGCTGTAACCATTAACTATTTTTTTAAAATGGCGGCCGGCGTAAAAAGTATAAAAAGAATCAAAATCCTGTGAAAAATAATTTTCGGCGGCAGGCATTTCTAAATAAATATTAGCCTCGCTTTGATTTTTAAGCCAATCGTAAATAAGCGGAGTTCCTATTGACACTGGCATATATTTTATCGGCTGAACATAGCTGAATTCAAGCAATAATAAAACAATCAGCGCTAAAGTCAAAATAATTCTTTTTTTAAAATTATGAATTTTTTGTTTAAACAATGCGGACAAGCCAATGGCAATGATAACTGCGGCAGACAACAGTAAAAAAATACTGTAACGGCCAATCGCCCTGACGCCGTCAAAACCGGGGATAAAATGATAAAAAAACGCCCAGGGCCCGACTAAACCGGATGGATCAGCTCTGGTAAATTGAATAAAATAACCAAAAGAAAACAAAAAAGCAATCAGGCCAATTAAATAGTAAATGAGATAGTCCTGAAATGCGCCGGTCTTTTTGTAAATATAAATGCTTGCCGCTAACAATAAAAAAATGACGAATAGTCCAGGCCCAATCGCCCATTCCCCGAAAAGAGAGGGGTAAAAATATTTATAGAAAAAAGGACTGATAAAATAGTCCGCTAAATCCGGGGACAAACCCTCAATGGTCCGTATATCTCTTTTAAAACCAAGCTCGTGCTGAATTTGCAAATAAGGAAGATACAAAGGAATTGCAATGACTAAAAAAAATAAAATAAAAATAAAAAATTTAATCAAAACATCTCTGCTAAAAACAAAGCGCTTGGCCAAAATATTTTTCAAGAAAAATAAGATAATTACCAGCGGCAAAAATAAAAAATATTGCATGGCATTCAAAAATACCAGCATGGCGCAAATAAATAAAAGCCAGCTGTTTTTCCAGGTCTGTTTATTAAAAAACTTTTCTAAAGATAGGAAAAAATAGGGCAGCCACATGCCGCTTAGGTTAATATGCTCCAAATGGTGAATTTTGATAGGCGCGAAAGCATAAATAAAAGCCGCGACTAAACTCGCCAACTTGTTTTTGCTCAAATAATAAGCCAATAAATACATGCCCAGGCCGGCGATGGCAAAGCTTAAGAGCGAGACCAAATTAAAAGTTAAGACAATATTTTTACTAATTAAAAATATTGGCCAAGCCAAAATTAAGGAACCCAGCATATGCTCGGTAAAAGCCAGCGTATTTTTAAAAGGCGCAAAGATATTAGCGTCAAACAGCCGCGCAATGTCTATTGGTATCTGGCGCATCTCCCATGACCAGATATAAGTAACCAAATAAGGATCACCGCCTGAAGGCAATACCGAACCTATATTTTTCAAAGGTATGGCAACCAGCCAAACAGCTATAATCAAGAATAGCAAAAATAAAAAAATTTTTGAGTTTAAGATTGATTTAACCAAATTACTAAGCATATTGTTCAAAGAAAAAACTCCACAAATACTAATTTAATTGGGGAGATAAAAAAATTTATTAGCCATAGTTAAATGTAGTTTGTAGTTTTCTTTAATCTCAAGCAAAACCTCTTGCGGTAAACGTTCATAAAATGGATCATTTATCTTATCTTCTATTTCTGTATTATCTAATAAAATAGCTTTGAATTCTTTATCGGCTATTTTGGCAATGATTGGTTTGCTATCCCATTTGCCAATTTTAGCCAGTGTTGAAAAAAGAAAACTGTCAACCATAAAAAACCTCTGCCCGGATTTAGCCAAAAATGCAAAATCAGGATTATCGCTTAAATAATCACCTTGCCGACTGGTTAATATGGCTTCTAAACCAATAGAATCAACAAAAACCGTTGAGTTATAAGGCGTAGCTCTTATTAACTGCCATGTTAATATACTACCATAAAAGAGAGAAACAACAACGGAAGCCGCCACAAAAACTAACGTGCCCCAAAATAATAATGATGATGATTTCCGCTTTTGCCAAACGAACAACAAAAGACTCATAACTAACAGTAAAAAAATGGCATGCGGCTCGAGAAGAAAATTATAAGACGATCCTGCTTTACCTGACAATATTAGGTTTAAGACTAAAGACAAAATAAAATACCAAAAAATTATTTTATGATTTGCGATTCGTAAATAACTTTTCCAATCTGAATAGAAGAAAAAAATAAAAAATAATAAAAATATAAAAAGGATGCCAGGCCATGTAATTATAAAAAATAAAAAATTATTAAAAACGGATTCAAAAGAATACCTTAGTAAATTAGCTGATATAACATTTTCAACAAAACTGCCGCCGGTAATGATATCTAAACCAATAAACATAAAAAGTCCAATCCCTAAATTAACTAAAGCAATTTGCAATATCTTGCGCATATTTAATCTCTCTAAAAATATAAGGCTAAAAAAACAGATTAACCAAACCGATAGAAAGGTTGGCTTGGTGAATATTGCCAACAAGGCGAATGTTAAGCAAAAATGATTTTTCTGGCGCAAAAGATAAAAAAAACTAAGCAAAGAAAAAAACAAAGCCATTATATCAACTCTAGCTAGGTGACCCCAAGATGAAATATTGGATGACAACAAAAACAACAAGGCGCCGGCAATACTAAGGCTTTTATTTACATTAATTATATCTAATATACAATAGATAACCAATGCGGCGCCAATTAAAAACAAAATTGATATTAGGCGGACAATAATAAAAGGAGAAAAATTAATTAGCCGTACAAAAGGAGCAGATATTATAAAATATAAAGGCGGATAAGGGTTAGCCACATATGGCTCTACGGCTAAAGGCGAATAAAGTGCATGAAAAGAAAAACTATCAGCAAATTGTTGAGATAAATAAACAACCAACCCTTCGCCAAATTCTATAGAAAATGGATAAATAAATGACGAGCTAAAATAGAGATAACATAAAAAAACCATCAGACAAAATAAAAAAAATATTCTTTGAAAAAAACTCCGATGATTTTCCAAAAAAACTTTTAGCGTAAACATATTATAAAACTAGCTTAATTAATTGTCCTAAAATGGATTGGGATGCTTCACAAGATGTCCAGCAACGCGGACAATTATTTTGATCAATTATATTTCTTAATTTTTTTAAAAGCAAGTTGTCAATCTGCCCTAAATCAAAATTTATGTCATGAAGACTGCAAATTTTGGTCAGATAGTTAATACAAGGATAAAGATTGCCGTATGGATCCAGAAAGAAAGATGATCGCGCGGCTAAGCATTGAATTGGCAATCTATTGCCTTGTAAAAATATCTTATAAAATTTTACATATTCTTTCTCAATAAAATCAAACAAATTAAATATCTCCCGGTGTTTTAAATACCACTCTATCTCTTTAACGGCCTGACTATAAAAATTATGCTGCTCATCCGTAGCTAACTTAATTTGAGTGTAATAATCCGAATCTTGATAAACATTTAAGTGAATATTGCTCAGATTGAAATCAATATTATTTTTGGCAAGACGGCAATGGATATCATTAACAAAATCCCTTAACAAACCAACATTGAGCGGGCTGATGGTATAAGCAATATAAGTCTTAAAATTTTTATATTTGCGGCCAAGATAATAAAGTCGAACATAGGTCTCCAATGCTTGGTTAAAACCATCTATTCCCCTAATATTCAAATAATTATCATGCAAGCCGTCCAAACTAACCGTGATCACAGTATATGGAATTTGATATTTAATAATCTGTTCACTTTTTTCTACAATCTCGTCAGAGATCAAGCCATTGGTTGGAATATTTAAAATCTCCAATGGCAAAAATTCACTGGCGCATTTAACTATATCTACCAAGCGCTGGGACAGGAACGGCTCGCCGCCAGTCAAACTTAACCACGAAAATTTATTTATTTGGAAAAATTTCTTAATCTCAAATAAAGTTAACTCATTATGCAAACTGCGCTTTCGTTGCCAAATATTACAAATATTGCATCTTGAATTACAACAATAGGTCACCGCGTAATTTAATTTATATGGAATATAATTGTGTAAATTGCTTTTCAAAATTTTTCCCAAAAGATCACATCTATTTTTATAAAATTTGATAAACATAACTGAAATTTTTATTTCAAAAAAATAATTGCCAATTTAAAAACTCTAATAAAAAAATAATTTTGACGCTTCTATTTTGCCTTTATTTTCATCCTATAAATATTTTTTAAATATTCCCACATTACTGGTACAATCCCGACTCCGCTTTTTCTTTTTTTATTACTCGCTTCTGTCCACTGCACCGGTATTTCTTTGATGCTAAACCCTTGCCTTTCAGCCAAGATAAGCATCTCGGTGTCAAAAAACCACTGCTTATTCTGAATTTGCGGCACGATTTTGTCTATAATCTTTGTGTTAACGGCTTTAAAACCGCATGGCGCATCTTGGGTTTTAAGCCGGCAAAAAATTTTCAAAATAAATCTCAACCCGTATGAAAAAATTTTTCTAGTGAGTGGTCTCTCCACTTGAGCGCCAGCAACCATTCTGGAGCCCGCAACGATGTCATTACTATTTCTAATTCCTTGGATTAATTCCGGCAAGGCGCATAAATTTGTAGACAAATCAACATCCATATACACATAAATATCACTGGGAAACTTTTTCCACGCCCGCAAAACAGCTCCACCTTTACCTCGCTGATTAGTCCTAAAATATTTAATCTCCTGATATTCGCCCGCTAAATTCTCTCCAATTTCCTGCGTTTCATCGTCTGACGCATTGTCGGCAATAATTATTTGCCAGCAATCTTCCATCTTGTCTTTGCAAAATTTAAAAAGCCTCAAAGTATTTTCTTTGAGTATAGGCTCCTCATTATAAACCGGCAAAACAATAGTAATCATACATTAATCGCGTAAACATCAACCTCGTTATCACTATAAACCTTAACACATGCCTTATCTTTCTCAATATTATCCACCATTATCTTATTTTCCTTTCTAACCAGTACGTATGCCGCCCCAAATTCATCTTTAATTTTTTTACAAACATCGCCGCTGACTTTTCCCAGAGTAATGTCATGCCATAACCAATATTTATTATGATCCTGTAAATACATAAATGTTGGATCAAGGCCGATAATATATCGATTGCTTTTATTACGGTAAAATAATACAGACCAATAAGACCAATCATCATGAAAAACTATATCTCCTTGGATAGTATTATCGGCCAGCCATTGAGCAACTCCATAAAATTGATTAAAATTATAGCCTTGGCCAAGAGCCCTCTTTAACCCAACGTAATTAAATCCAACGATAATTGGTATTTGTAGTATGGTTAAAATAGCAAGCAAAACAGCCAAAAATTTCTTTTTATCAACAAAATCTTTAATCCAATTTTTACAGCGAATCATTTTATTCTTGTCTAAAATGGAATCTATTGTAAATGCGCTAAAAATCAAGCTCAATGGTACAAAATATTCTATATTCCTCTTTGATTTAACCGTTAGAAAGAAAAAAATGATCACAACAAAAAATAATGTCCAGTTTTTAACATTCTGTTTTTTAAGATTTAAAAAAAAGAAGCCGATGCTTACCACAAGCAGGATAAAAACAAAAACATCAGTACCTATCAGGTCAACTATATTGAATCCATACCACTCGCCTCCAACGCTGATGATTTCTCGATAATTGATAAGACCTATTTTGATCGTCTGCTGCCAGTAAAATAATAAATTTTTAGGAAAATACGGATTAATAACCAAACCAAAAATAAAACCGCTCATAATATTCAATAACAACTTAATGTTTAGCCTACTGAACAAGACCCTCGCAATATCTAATATATAATATCTAACAGCTAATATATTGCCCTCTTTCTTGTTGTACCATGCGTATATTCCACTGATGAACCAATAAATTAATCCGATTCCAGCCATTATCACCCATCCACCGTACAGCCAAACGTAAAAAAAACAAATCATAAATATCCGCCAAGACCATTTATCTTCGCGCCGAAAAAGACAATACAAAAATATCAGCAGAAAAATTAAAGATAACGACGGTATTTTTGCTAAATTCATTCTGAAAATAAACTGGTGGCTGCAGATGAGGATTAAAGGATAAATCAAGCTATATCTAATTTTATGCCGCCGCAAAAACCAGTAGAAAAAAATAATTGCCAAGCTGGCAAAAATTACTCCGCTCAATTTCATCGCGACTAACGGATTTAAAAATAAAACTAACGGGACTAAAATTAGATGATAGAGAAAATGATGATCAACATATACCTCATTCAGGGTGGTCAATGGCAACCAGTCAAAATCCTTAATAACGCCACTGTTGCTCATAAGCTCAACAATTGCGGCATGATAAAAAGAATCTGGATCAGGAAAAACTGCAGTTGAATTTAACCACAAAAAATAACTAAGCACAACAAAAAATAAAATAAAATAAATATAAGACTTATTTTTAAGACAATTACTATTTTTGGGTTTGCAATCCAACCTCATGTTTTATTAATTAATGGTGCGCGCGTTAATTCTTTCTTAAAATAATCTACCCATGGAACAGGCGCGGGATTTATATTGTTTAACATTGCCAAATAGAAACTCACGTATGACCCAAATGAAAGCATTTCGAAAGATTGCTCTAATTTTGTTTTTCCTGCTAGCCGGCAACTTACATAGCCCACTTTGTTTTTGCTCAAAACTCTTTTGGTTATTTCAATTCTCTCTTGATTCTTTTTATTATAAAAAACGGATTCAATAAATATAAATTTCAAATTTTTACCATTTATTTTCGGGTTGGCCAAACCTTCCATTAAATGATGATTCATTTCTGGAATAATTGAATAATTAGAAAAATTCTTGGCATTTTCGTTAATCTGATTCGCCATTAAATGGGCATTACCAGCCAAAAAATCAGCTACCACAACCACTGGAATTTTATTTTTAATAGCCAGCGCAACCTGCTTTGCAATATTGCTCCTTAAAACATTTTTAGCTCCAAATCTTTTTTTCTTTTTCTTCAAAAAAAGAACCGCCCTAAATATCTCTTGGTCGCTAATTTGTATAACTCTGAATTGACGTAAAAGACCCAGCAACCCAGCGACTAAATAACCTATGCCAATTCTTGGTTGATCACAGATATTGTATTTAGGCGAAAACAGATAACCGATAACCTTCCCGCTAGAAATTAATTCTCCTAATTTTTTGCCAGTCGTAATTCCCAAAATTTTAGCCCCCTTTTTTTTGGCTTGACTAAAAGCCGCCAGCGGCTCTTCGGTCTCGCCTGAATAACTTGATATAATATATAAAGTGTTTTTATCCACTATGCCGGGCAGATCATAGCTGTGGATATTGGCTAATGGAATTTTGAGCTCATTAAAATACAATGACTGGATGATGTGCGCTCCCAGCCCAGAACCGCCCATGCCATTAATCACCACTTTGTTTATTTTTCTATAACTGGCCGGCAGCTTAATGCCCTTGGTTTCACGCCATGCCTGCGCAACCTGTTGATGCAACAGATCAATTGATCCAAGCATATTGGATTTGTCCAATTTTTTAATTGCCTTAATATCATCTAAAATATTCATAAAATTTTTTCTTAATAAAAATCTCAAATCCACAGTTTCTGTCCTTCAATTCTACCATTCTCGTCCTAATTAAGCAAAAAATCATCTCATTTCTTCGCAATGATATACAACTCAAAACTCCTGCCGCGCGTTGCTTGCGGCTTGAAAATATTGACCTGCTTGAATTTCTTTTTTAAAAACACAATAAATTTGGCAAAATCAGATCCTTGAAAAACTTTCAAGACAACTGATCCTCTGGTTGCCAAAAAAATATCCGTTAATTTAATAACCCTCTGACATAGCGCCATTGAGGCGAAATGATCAATGTCGCGCACTCCAGAAGTATTTGGCGCGGCGTCAGATAAAATGACGTCAAACTTATCAATCTGATTGTCCTTAATCAATTTTTCAATTTCTTCATCAAGAATATCAACCTGTATAATGATGGTATCTTTATCAAGCGGCTCTATTTTTTCTCTATCAACGCCGATTAATTTCGCTTGCGCTCCGATAATGGCGCGCGTATATTGCAGCCAGCTACCAGGAGAAGCGCCAATATCCAAAACGTTCATGCCTAACTCAAGCACGTTGAATTTTTTTTGTATTTCATCCAGCTTAAACACGCTTCTGGCTCTATAACCAAGTTTTTTCGCTTTTTTAAAATATTTATCTTGCAGATTAAAAGGCTTTGGCATCTGACTTAAAATATTAATATACACATACTAACATACTAACATCCTAATATTAAAATATCAAAACATAAAAATAATCCCACTAAAATGCCCGCCTGCCTTGCTTTTTCTGAAAATAAGTAATACACTATGAGATAGTCACAAAACTATTTTGTAACTACCTCATAATATGAAAATAAGCAGCGACTATCAAAACCAGAAAGAGTGGAATGAATTTTTGTTCAAAAATTCTTATCCAACAAATTTTTTGCAATCCTGGGACTGGGGTGAATTCAACCAAAAAATACTTGGCAATCAAATCAAACGCATCGTCCTGTTTGACGACAATGAATTGAAAATGGCATGTCTTTTTATTGCGAGACAGCTACCGTTCAATAAATCTTTCTGGTATTGTCCGCGCGGATTTGTCTTGCACAAAAACTACACAGACAAAATGACCCATGGATATCAAGCAATAATGAAAGTTATACGGAAAGATTTCCGTGATAAAATATTTTTAAGAGTCGTGCCCCAGGATGAAAGCCAAGAGCAACTGTTCGATTTCTTAAAAAAATTAGACTTCAAAAAACCAACTATCTTGCTTGCCAGTTGCGAGCCAAACCAGACAATCCTTCTGGATTTGAACAGATCCGAAGAAGAATTGTTATTAAAGATGCACCCAAAAACAAGATATAATATTAATTTAGCAACAAAAAAAGGTATAAAAATTAGAGTGATGACAAAGCAAACCCAAAAGAATGATTTTGATGTTCTATACCAATTGTCCCAAGAAACAGCCAAAAGAAATAACATAAATATTTATAGCAAAAAATACTACATGGATTTGATTAATTACTTCGCCCAAAATGAAACGGCTATGAGAATAAAACTATATATTGCCGAATATCAGAATAAACCGCTATCTGCAGTCATAATGGTTTATTTTGGTTCTACGGCAACTTATCTCCACGGCGCGTCATCAAGCGAGTACCGCCAGCTAATGCCAAACCATCTTATTCAATGGCAAGCTATCACAGACGCGAAAAAAATGGGCATGACAATATATGATTTCTGGGGCATAAGCGACACTAATCCAAAATGGAGCGGCATCACGCAATTCAAAAAAAGCTTTGGAGGAAGTAGTTTTACTTTTCTTGGCGCCTGGGATTATATTTTAGATAAGAAATGGTATACTATATTTAGAATATTAAAAATCTTTAAAAAAATAATAAAAAACTAACTAATAACCAAGAAACAAGAAACAAATAATTCCCAATTTCCAACTATTGTTTTACTATGTTGGCCATTGAAATTTGAGATTTATTCGTGCCTTGCTTAATACTATCTTATGACAAATAAAATCGTAATTCTGGCAGCCGGTAAGGGCACACGCATGCTTGAACTTTCAAAAGACAAACCAAAACACCTGATTCCTGTCAAAGCCAAACCATTCATCTACTACTTATTAAAAAACATCAAACAAGCTGGTTTCAAAGAAATCATCTTGGTCATTGGCTATAAAAAAGAAAAGATGAGAGAGTTTGCGCAAAAATATCAAGGCGAATTTGATTTGCAACTCGTGGATCAATTCGCTATTCTGGGAACAGAAAAATACGGCACGGCCTGCCCGATTGAATGCGTGGCGCAAATCATCAACAAAAAAAACTTTGTCGTCGTTAATGGAGATGATCTCTACTCCGCAGAAAATCTCAAAAAAATAAAAGGCACTAAAAATAATTATTCCTATGTTGCCGGCTATCATCACAAAGCTCCTGAACATTATGGATTGCACAAAATAGATCAAAATGGTTTTCTCGAGAGTATAATAGAAAAACCAAAAGCTGGCATTGACTTTGACGATAAACATCCGCTCAATTATCTGATCAATATTGGTATGTATAAATTCACGCCTGAAATATTTTGGGCTATTAAAAAAATAAAAAAATCTCCACGCGGGGAATATGAAATAACAGACGCTATTACACTCTTAGCAAGTAGAAAAAAAGTCAAAGTTATTCAGATTCAAGACGGCTGGAAAAGCTTTACAAATCCAGATGACATTAAAAAAATGGAAAAAATCATCGGCTGAATAAATCAGATTAAATGATCTGATCGTTTTTTATACATTCAAATTTATTCATATTAAATTAAAATAACCAATGAAGCACCTGATCAAAAAAATTACGCCAAAATTTCTGCTATCTTGGTATCACTATTGCATGGCTATCTCCGCTAAGTGGTTTTATGGCAATCCATCAAAAAAAATGATTGTCATCGGAGTTACTGGCACCGCTGGCAAATCGTCAACTTGCTACTTTATCGCGCAACTGCTTGAAAACGCGGGGGTTAAAGCAGGAATGACGACTACCACTCTTTTCAAAATCGCCAACAAAGAATGGGTCAACGACAAAAAAATGACTATGCTCGGCCGCTGGCAAACTCAAAAATTGTTAAAAAAAATGACAACGGCAAAATGCATCGCTGCCATTGTTGAAACCAGTTCAGAGGGCATCAGGCAGTTTCGCCATATCGGCATTGACTATGATATTCTTGTTTTCACAAATCTCTACCCAGAACATATTGAATCACACGGCAATTTCACGAATTATCAAAAAACAAAAGGGCGCTTGTTTAATGGCTTATACGCCACAAAACGCAAAAAAAACATCAAGAAAACCATTATCGTCAACAGAGATGACGAATACGCCGACTATTTCATGTCTTTTTGGGCTGAAGAAAAAGTAACTTATGGTGTAAAAAATAGGTCAGACATTGAGAATAATAATTATAAAATAAATCTTCTTGGCAAATATAACATAGCAAACGTTCTCGCCGCAGTTAGTGTAAGCAAAATCCTTAAAATAAAAGAAGAAAAAATTATTGACGCCATCTCTAAACTGAAACCTCTACCCGGAAGACTTGAATTTATAACGAATAATCTTAATTTTAAAATATTGGTAGATTATTCATTTGAACCAAGGGCTCTTGAAAAACTTTATGAAACGATAGATGATATTGGATACAAAAGATTGATTCACGTTCTTGGCTCAACAGGCGGGGGCAGAGACAAAGCGCGTCGACCAATACTGGGTAAAATGGCAGGAGAAAAGGCCGA
>Ga0210017_1001961_pt1 | contig 17799 bp, 14 predicted proteins | sample CryGeyCG2014_020_FD_183966 | JGI IMG/M metagenome (GOLD analysis project Ga0210017, IMG submission 183966) | Groundwater microbial communities from aquifer - Crystal Geyser CG08_land_8/20/14_0.20 (SPAdes) (version 2) | ecosystem: Environmental > Aquatic > Deep subsurface > Groundwater | place... | reverse complement strand
TCTTTTTAAAGTATTTAGTTGAAAGGGGGTTAAAGCAGTCCCCGAGGTAGCTACTACATTCTCATTTCCTGCCTGCTGAGACATAATAACATCGGTTTGACCTTCGACTAAAACACATTGGTTTTTCTTTCGGATGGATAATTTTGCTTTATCTAATCCGTAGAGGACGCGACTTTTGTCATAGAGTAAGGTATTTGGGGTATTTACATATTTTGCTATCTCTTCTTTTTCTTTTTGACCAAATACTCTTCCGGTAAATCCGATTACCTGACTGCTTAAATCAAAAATTGGAAAAATAATTCTGCCCCGGAACCTATCGTAATATCCTCCCATCTCGTTTTTTATTAAAAGGCCCACTTTTTCAATTTCTTCTTTTTTATATCTTTTTGAAACCAGGAAGTCGGATAATCCCTGCCAAGTATCGGGAGACCAACCCAATCTCCATTTTTTAATACTTTCTTCATTTATCCCTCTCTTTAGAAGATATCCCTTTACCTCTTTTCCTTTTGAGCTCTCTAATTGTTTTTCGAAAAATTTAGTTGCCAGTTCGCAGATCTCATATAATCTTTGTCGTTGGGTCCGCCAGCTGGCGGATTCCGGAGTTTGTTTTTTTAATTCTACTCCTGCTTTTTTAGCTAAAAGTCTTAAAGCATCACCAAATTCCACCCCTTCAATTTCTTTAACAAAACCGAAAATGTCGCCGCCTTTTCCACAATTTCCAACTACGAAATTTGTAGCTACATAGGAGTGGTCTCTAGCAACAGTTAGGTCATACGTATCACCTTCGTATTGTCTTTTTTTAATTTCTTTAATTGGGGAAATCCAATATAAAGCTTTTTCTTCAGCATCTTGATAAAATTGAGAAAAATTTAAAATATAATTTTCTTGCCAACTTATTGTAAAAGATTTTTTATGATGGACGCCTTTTTTATCAACTTTTTCTTTCTCAATATGGAGTGTGGGAGCAATTTTTAGTCTTAATAAAATATCCCTTAATTGTTCAGCTAAAACTAAAGAGATAGTAGTTATAGCTTTATATCGTCTATCTTTTTTACATTTTGAAACTTTACCTTCATTCCCATCGCCTTTATAAATAGCATCTAAAATTATTCTTTGTTTCTCCAGGGGAAGGTATTGTAATTCAAAAGGAATCTGTTTATTCTCTGCGTGTTTGCCACAAAGATTTTCAAAAATATTAGATAATTTAGAATTACAAGCTGTAATTTCTAGCCCGGTTCTCTTTCCTTTTTTTCTTCTATGAATTGCTGTTTTTATTTTAAATATATCTTCAATTAAATTTCTTATTTCTTGAGCAAACAATTCCTCATTGTTTCCTAAACTAAATCTAATATACGCTCTATGATTACTTCCTTCGGCTATATAATATCCAATCAACTTTAGAAATTTTTCATCAATTTTTATATTAACCGGGATTTCACTAATGTCAGGGCCGTAATTACTAATCCTTCGATTATAATATTGATTTAAATCGATAAATTCTATATCTTTAATTTCTTTATTGATAGGGTAAAGCAAATAATCATCGATTGAAAGCTGAGAAGCTGGTAATTTCTCTATTTTATAATTTTGATAGAATGGATATCTGCAATGCCTTTTGCAATTCCATTGGCAAATTCTCGTTCTACGATCTTTATATTTACAATGTTTTGTTTTTATCACATATACCTGGTGGTCAGTAGTTAGAGAAGTAACTTCGTTTGATTTTCTTACTTTTATATCAACTACTTCTCCTTTATATGGTCTCCATAAAGTTCTAAATACAGAAAGATATTGGCCTTTATGGGTTAAAACTTTTTGCCCTACTTGAATATCCTCTATTTTATGAAATCCATTTTTAGTTTTTATTAAAGAACCAGGTAAAAAACAGCCAAAACAATGCCAGATTTGCCTGGCCGGCGAAACAAAAAAAGAAGGTTTTTTCTCCGAATGAAAAGGACAGAGTGCCCGATAGTTTACTCCGGTTTTTTGAAGTTTAAGGTAGCTCCCGATTACTTCAACAATATCTAACCTATTTTTTATTTCGTCAATTGGAGATAACATAGTAAAATTTTTTAGTCTCTGCTATAATTATGTATACCATAATTCAAGCTTAAATCAAGCTTAATTTTTATGAGAATTGCTCAAATAGCTCCTCCTTGGATTTCTGTTCCTCCCGCCACTTATGGAGGAACTGAACTTATTATATCCTGGCTCACGGATGAATTAGTAAGAAGAGGACATGAAGTTACTCTTTTTGCTACCGGTGATTCAAAAACCTCTGCCAGACTTATCCCGGTCTGGCCAAGTTCTCTATGGCGAGCAAATTTAACCAGTCCCCATGCCGTATTTTCCTTAATGTATAATAAGCTGCTCGAGCTTCAAGGTGAGTTTGACATTATCCATGACCATTGTGAATGGTATACCTGTCCTTATAGTAAATTTTTAAAACCTCCTATTGTTAGTACCTTGCACCATCCGCTCAGTGAAGAAACCACCATAGTTTACAAAAATTTCCCTAATATTAATTATGTCGCCATCTCGAAAAACCAGAAGAAGACAGGACCGGGTATCAATATTGTAAAAACCATCTATCACGGTTTTCCCCTCGAAAAATATGAGTTCAACCCGAAACCTCAGGATTATCTTTTGTGGCTCTCAAAACTTACTCCACAAAAAGGGCCTGCCGATGCAATTGAAATCGCTAAGACATCCAAAGAAAAACTTATTATCTCCGGATATATTCTTCCAGAATACGGAGATTATTTTGACTATAGATTAAAACCTTTAATTGACGGGAAACAGATTCAATTTGTTGGCGCCTCGGATTTTGGAAAAAAGGTTGAACTCTTTAAAAATGCAAAAGCTTTTCTCTTTCCAATTCGGAGAGCAGAACCATTTGGTTTGGTGGTAGTCGAAGCAATGGCTTGCGGAACGCCGGTTATTGCTTATAAAGAGGGTTCAATGCCGGAGTTAGTTATTGATGGCAAAACAGGCTTCCTGGTTGATTCGGTTAAGGAAGCTTGTTTGGCCTTGAAAAAGATTAAAAGAATTTCAAGACAGGCTTGTCGAGAGCATGTTGAGAAAAATTTTAAACTGAAAAGAATGGTCAATCGTTATGAGAAACTCTATAAAAAAATATTAAAAAATTCAAAAAATGAAAAAAAGGCTTAAAAAATACCCCGAAACCAAAAAGCCACTGAAAATTGCCCAGGTTTCGCCTTTGTGGTTTCCCGTTCCGCCAAAAGGTTATGGAGGAACCGAATTGGTGGTTTCTAAATTAACAGAAAATTTAATTAAAAGAGGGCATCGGGTTACCTTATTTGCCTCCGGCAACTCAAAAACAAAAGGCAAACTAATCTCGGTGGTGGAAAAAGATTTAAGAAGTTTGAGGATTCCCTATCTTCACGATAGTTATAATGTTTTAAATCTTATTGAAGCTTTTTCCCGAGCTAAAGAATTTGATATTCTACATACCCATATAGATGTTCATGACCCAATTTTCCGAGCCAAAAGTCCCGTCCCGACTATCGCTACTTTGCACAATCCCTTCTGGCCAAAAACTGAAAAAAGGGGCGGAGAATGGTATGCATATTTTGGCCGGGTTCTCCTTTATAATCGTTTTCCCGGACTTCCTTATATAGCAATTAGTAATAGCTACAAAAAGCAGTGCCCGGCTATGATAAAATTCGTTAAAACCATTTATCACGGAGTAGATGCTAAATCTTTGAAATTTAATCCAAAAGGTGGCGATTATTTTGTCTGGTTGGGGAGATTTAGTCCTAATAAAGGAATTCACATCGCAATAGAAATCGCGAAAAGGTTTGGTCTGAAATTATTAATCGGCGGCAAAGCGGTAAGCCCCGAAGATGAAAAATATTTTTCTCAAAAAGTTAAACCGTTTCTCACAAGAAAAATTCAATTTGTCGGAGAAATAAAAACCGATGCAGAAAAATCAGATTTTTTAGGTTCTGCTATTGCTTTTCTTTATCCCCTTCAATGGGAAGAACCTTTCGGAATAACAATGATTGAGGCTATGGCTTGCGGGACTCCAATAATTGCTTTCAATCGGGGTTCGGTTCCCGAAATCGTAAAGGATAAAAAAACGGGTTTTGTAGTTAATTCAGAAAAAGAGATGATAGAAGCGATTAAAAAAATTTCTAATATTGATAGACGAGAATGCCGTAAATTTTTTGAGAGAAAATTTACCGTTGAAAAAATGACCGATGCTTACGAAGAAGTTTATTATTCCTTACTTAAAAACAGGTAAAGTTAGACATCTATGAAAATGAGAATTGCAACAATGGTCGCTGCAAGTTATAGATATCCCTTAGCAAAAGGAGCAATTTATGCTCCAATGGTAATTGCTCAAATAGTTGCTGAGGGTTTAACTAAAAAGGGGCATAAAGTAACCTTCTTTGCTCCGGAAGGCTCGAGATTAAAGGTAAGTAAAGTTGTAACGGGAGGGCTGCCTCCTCTTTATGGGGAGAATAACCATCAAATTCTTTTCGGTCTTCATATCCACGAAAAGGAACGCGAAAAAATTTTCAATTTGTTCGACCAATATCTGTTGTCTTTACTCTACGGAGAAGTAATAAAAGGAAAATTTGATATCATTCATATCCATCCTGTTGATCGAGCCTTGCCTTTTGCCCGCGCCTCTAAAACCCCTACCGTTTATACATTACATGACCCTATTTATCCTTGGAGAAAAGACATTTTTCAATTATATAAAACTCCTCAACAATATTATATTTCGATTTCTAATGCCCAAAGAAAACCCGCTCCGGATTTAAATTGGGCAGGAACGGTGTATAATGGTTTAGATTTAAAAAAATTTCCTTTTTCTAAAAAACCGGAAAATCATCTTTTGTTTTTAGGGAGAATCCTGGCAAGAAAAGGGGCTGATATTGCCATTCAAGCAGCAATTCGGGCGAAAGAAAAATTAATTATTGCCGGAAGCCCGAGCACCGGAAGGTATTGGGATGCCAAAATTAAGCCGTATTTAAATAAAAATATTCAATATGCCGGGAATGTTCCTTATGAAGAAACTTATAAATATTACGGTCGGGCAAAAGCTTTGTTATGCCCCATCCGATGGGAGGAACCTTTCGGTTTAACTTTTATTGAAGCTATGGCTTGCGGAACGCCGGTTATCGTCTTTGACCGAGGGTCAGCCGGAGAAGTAATAAAAGATGGTAAAACCGGTTTTATCGTTAAAAATTTAAGGGAAATGGTCCAAGCCATTAAAAAAATTGACCAAATAAATCGAGAGGAATGCAGAAAATGGGTTAAAGAACGTTTTACAATGGAAAAGATGATTGATAATTACGAAGAAATTTTTTACAAAATTCTGAAAAAGAATTAATTAGGCGAGCGTTAGCGAAGCCTAGAGATGAGAGCGAAGCTCTCATCGACTCTCGCGCAAGAAATTTAGCAAAGCTCCTGAAGCCCAGGCCTGAGGATGACAAACTATCTTTTCCATTTCCAGGGTAATTTTTCCGTCAATCACTCCGTAGAATTCTGGTAAATATCCAATTTTCTCATCGGCTAATAAAATAGCATTTTTTATTTTTTGATACTCAGATTTTCTCCCCAAGTTTTTTAATCCCTGAGCTATTATCCAATTGTCATGGGGCCAAATTGAACCTAAATGATAACTTTTTGGATTAAAATCTGGTTCTAGAGTTGAGTGAGTTCTAATCCCAAAAGGGGTCCACAGATCTTTCTTAAAAAGTCTTTTTACAACGGAATCGATTTTTTCTCTCTCAATAATGTCGGTGAAGAGAAGATGGCCCGGGTTTGAGGTGATTGATTTTTTTTGTTGTTTTTTTCTATCCAAAGCCAGACAATAAAAATTTTTATCCGGCATCCAAAATTTTTTATTAAAATTCTTTTTTAACTCTTCTGCTCGCTCATTCAGTTTTTTAGATAAATCAAAATCTCCTTTAGTTTCTGCAAATTTGGAAACCTCTTTCAGGGCTAAATATTGATACCCCTGGACCTCAACCAGAGCTACCGGTGGTTCAATTTTTAAATGATCCTTAAGAGAATCCTTCCAGCCTTGATGAAAAACCCCTTTTTCGTTTTTTCTTTGGTATTCTAAAAATAAATCTTTATCTTTGTCGCCGTATTCTTCTATCCAATTTACGGCTCTTAAAATATTTTCCCAATGGTAATCTAAAAATTTAATATCTCTTGTTTTTTTAAAATAAAAAGCGAACACTATTAAAAATAAAGGGGTAGAATCAATCGAACCATAGTAAGGAAATGGGAAATAACCTTTGGGATGATGAGGTTTTTCTAAATCGGTTTCATGCAAAATTTTTCCTGGCTCTTCTTCTCTTTCTTTATTAAATGCCTTTCCTTGATATTGCGATAAAATTTCCAAAGTTGCTTTGCAAATTCCGGGAGCCCTATCTAACAATTGCCAAGCAGAAATCAAAGAATCTCTACCAAAAAGTCGATTAAATCTCGGAAGACCAGCTTTTAAAAATCCCTTTTTATCTTTTAGTTGCTTAATTTCTCGCCAAGCTGCCCAGAGAATTATTTTTTGCCTTAATCCTTTTAAAAACATTTCATTCTTTCTTTTTCGAAACTAATTTTATTTGACTATTAGGAATTAGGTGAAGGAAACCCGTTTCATCTTTAATAACCGTTTTCCTCAGGGTCAATTCTTGGACTTCTCCTTCAATACCGGCAATTCTTACTCTATCTCCGACATTATACTGATCTTCTAAAATGATAAAAAGACCGGAAAGAAAATCAGAAATTATTTCTCTGGCAGCCATACCGATCGCTAATCCAATTAAGCCCATTCCGGTCAAAAGCACTCCAATATTAACCCCGAACTCAGGAAGAATCATCAAAAGAGCAATTATTCCAATCATAAATTTTGAGGTGCCGCCAACAATACTCATTAGAGTCTCGGTTCTTTTTCTTTTGGCTGTCGACATTTTGTTGCCAACAATTTTCTTAATCGTTTTTCCGATGAAGATTTTTAAAAACAGGCTAATGAAATAAGCAGCAATTAAAATAGAAGCTATTCTCGCTCCATGAGAGAGAAACCCGGGAATTAAATTTTGAAAAGAAGTTTGAAAATTCATAACTTTGAAAAATTAATTATGATTTTACCTTTTGACTAATAGGATGAGATTTAAAACCCCTGACGGAGGAGGTGGGATTCGAACCCACGATACCTTTTCGGGTATACGGCTTTTCCAAAGCCGCGGAATCAACCACTATCCGACTCCTCCTTTATTTTGGTAATTGTGAAATAATTTTGGTAATTATTGGGTGTTGAGTGGCAAATTTATAATTCAAGATCTTTAGAATGGTCAGAAAATCTAAGATTTCTTCTCTTAAACTTTCGGGACCGGTAAATATTTCCCAAAATTCTTTAAGTAAATTTTTGGTATAGTTTTCTAAAATTTCGTAATCAGCTTTTTTCTTAAGATACCCGATTATTTTTTTAAATTCCCCTCGGTCTAACCAAATCCCGCGGCAAACATTGCAAAGATCAACTTTCACGTCCGAATCTTCATAACTTATCTCGTAAAGAGGAAGACGACAGGCAGGACAAAGCTTTTGGTCGGGAGAAATCTTAAATTTTTTTGAGTCTTTCCAGAGGTCAATATCAAGCCATCTTAAATTTCTATCTTTCATATCCTTTGCCCATCTTAACTCATTTTCTTCAAACCAAAGCCCAAGGCATTGGGGACAAAAATTCACTTCCACATTACATAAAATGGCTTTATCTAATGATTTTTTACAAATGGGGCAGAGCATATCAATATTATTTGGGGTTATATTTCCATTCCCCGCAAAGCAGCTACTCTTTCTCCGATTGGGGGATGGGTCATAAATAATTTTGCAAACCAACCCATCGCTTGTCTACCTCGAAATGGTGAGGCAATGAATAAATGAGCAGTGGAATTATTTGCTACTCTTAAGGGATTTTTGTCAACGGCAATTTTTTCCAAAGCTCTAGCTAAGCCTTCGGGATATCTTGTTAAAAGAACGCCTGAAGCATCAGCCAAAAATTCCCTTTTTCTGGAAATGGCTAATTGGATTAAAGTAGCGGAAATTGGAGCTAAGATAGCGGCAATTAGTCCAAGAATAACTAAAATTGCTCCGCTGGAATCTCTTGAATCGCGCCTTTCTCCTCCATAAAAACTTATCCTTAAAAAGAAATTAGAAAGTATAGCCACCACTCCAACTAAAATCACCACCATTGTTTGTAACAACATATCTTTATTCCCAATATGGGAAAGTTCGTGGCTGATAACTCCTTCAAGTTCGGTCCTCTCTAATTTTTCTAAAAGTCCACGCGTAATAGCAACAACAGCATGTTTTGCGTCTCTTCCAGCAGCAAAAGCGTTGGGTTGTTTTTCTTCGATAATATAGATTTTAGGAAGGGGCAGGCCGGCGGTAATACAAAGATTTTCAACAATTCTATAAAGCTCGGGGTTATCTTTCTTCTCAATAGGTTTTGCTCTGGATATTGCTAAAACAATTTTATCTGAAAACCAGAGACTAGCGATACTTTGGAAAACGGCTAAAATTACAGCTATTATCAGGAAAACGGAGTTATCTAATAAATAACTGAAAAACCAACCGAGCCCGATGATAAACACTAAAAAACCCGTAATTAAAAGCCAGGTCTTTCGAACGTTTGACTCGGCTTGAGAATAAAGAGTCATAATTAAAATCGGACTTTTACGGGTTCTTTGGCGGCTGCCTCTTCTATTTCAAAAAACTCCGCTTGTTTAAATCCAAAATTTGAAGCAATGAGGTTTACAGGAAAGCTTTCAATCTTTATGTTTAAATCTCTAACATTTCCGTTATAAAAGCGTCTGGCAGCTTGAATTTTATCTTCAGTATCGCGGAGTTCTCTTTGTAACTCTAAAAAATTTTCTGAAGCCCGAAGTACAGGATAATTTTCAGAGACAGCAAAAAGAGTCTTTAAAGCTCCCGATAAAACGTTCTCTGCTTCTCCTTTTTCTTTTAAGGTTTGGGCTCCCATTGCTTTAGTCCTTGCTTCGGTTACCCTCTCGAAAACTTCTCTTTCATGAGAAGCATATCCTTTAACGGTCTCTACTAAATTGGGAATTAAATCATACCTTCTCCTTAGTTGTACTTCAATATCTGCCCAGGCTTCTTTCACCCGATTCTTAATGGTTATCAGGCGATTATAAGTCAACACTACCCAAAAAAGGAAAACTCCAATAATAACTACTATAAAATAAAGGGTTGTCATTTAAGTTTTAGGTTAGTTAATATTACATTAAAATTTTATTCGACTTTAATTCAAGTATAAACAAAAACCCTTTGCCTATCAAGGGCAAAGGGTTTTAGGGAAATCAGATTTAATATTTAGTATTCTTCGGGCATGCTCGGGACTCCTTTTTTCTCTTCTTTTTCCGGTTTCTCGGCTACCACAGCTTCGGTAGTCAAAAGCATAGAGGCGGCTGAGGCCGCATTCTCTAATGCTGACCTGACAACCTTTGTTGGATCAACAATACCGGACAAAATTAAATCTTCGTATTTCATTGTCCTGGCATTGAAACCAAAAGCTCCTTCGTGTTTTTTTACTTCTTCCACCACAATTGCTCCATCTAGACCGGCATTTTCGGCAATCTGTCTAATCGGAATTTCCAAGGCTTTCTTTAAAATATTCAAACCGGTTTTTTCATCGCCCTCCAGTCTCAATTTTTCTAAAACCGGAGTCGACCTCAAAAGGGCTACCCCTCCACCGGGCAGAATTCCTTCCTCTATTGCTGCCTTGGTTGCGTTTAAAGCGTCCTCGGTTTTTCTTTGTTTAGCTTTTTGTTCAACTTCGGTAGCTGCTCCAACTTTGATTACGGCCACGCCGCCAGATAGTTTTGCTAGCCTTTCTTGTAATTTTTCTTTATCAAATTCGGATTCGGTCGTTTTTAGCTCGTTTTTGATTTGAGCAATTCTTGCTTCAATATCCTCTTTTTTTCCTTTACCTTCAATAATTGTCGTTTTCTCTTTTGCCGAAACAACCTTTCTTGCTCTTCCTAATTGTTTCAGTTCAATATTCTCTAATTTTAATCCCAATTCTTCGGAAATTAATTGAGCCCCGATCACCGTGGCAATATCCTGTAGCATTTCTTTTTTTCTTTCTCCAAAACCAGGAGCTTTTACTGCCAGAGCATTAAAGATTCCTCTTAGTTTATTGACAACTAAAGTGGCTAAGGCATCTCCTTCGACTTCATCGGCAATAATCACCAAATCTTTTTTTCCTGTCTGAGCTACTTTTTCCATTGCCGGTAAAATTTCGGTGAGAGCTGAAATTTTTTTATCGGTAACTAAAATATAGGGTTCTTCTAAAACAGCTTCCATTCTTTCAGCATCGGTAATCATATATGGGGAAATATAACCTCTATCAAATTGAAGTCCCTTGACAATTTCTCTTTCTAAGCCAAATTTCTTTGATTCCTCAACGGTAATCACTCCGTCTTTTCCAACTTCGGAAAAAACATCAGAAATCAGATTGCCAACTTCTTGATCTAAAGCGGCAATGGTCGCTACCTGAGCAATCTCTTCTTTCTTCGAAATAGATTTTGAGCTCCGTTTAAGGTCCTCAATAACCGCTTTTACACCCGCCTTAATCCCTCTCCGTAAAGCCAATGGGTCGGCTCCGGCAGTAACGTTTTTAAACCCGTCGGAAATTATAGCTTGAGATAGAATAACAGCGGTAGTTGTCCCATCTCCAGCAACATCATTGGTCTTATCAGCTACTTCCTTCATGATTTCTGCTCCAAGATTTTCAACTTTATCTTCTAATTCGATTTCTTTGGCGATGGTTACTCCGTCGTCACATATTTCCGGAGCTCCAAATCCTTTGTCCAAGACGACATGTCTTGCTTTTGGACCTAAAGTAACTTTGAGGACATCAGTAATTTTATCGACGCCAGTCTTTAATTTTTTTCTAGCAGCTTCGCTAAATAAAATTTGTTTTGCCATAATGGTAATACGGAGTCAGGTCGCTCGCCTTCGGCGAAAGCCTGTTTTCCTACACGGGAGAACCGGAGGGTTCTCCCGACCCCTCTCCGATATGGGATGTTATTCTATTTCTATTATTGCCAGTATATCTTCCTCTTTGGCAATTAAATATTCTTTATTATCGACCTTTATTTCATTCGGGCCGTATTTGGTAAATAAAACTCTTTGTCCTGCCTTAACTCCTACCGGGATGATTTTCCCAGAAGAAGTTTTCCTTCCCGGTCCCACGGCTATCACTTTCCCCTGCTCGGGTTTTTCTTTTTCAGCGGTTTCCGGTAACAAAATTCCGGATTTTGTTTTTTCTTCCTCTTTAATTGGTTCAATAAGAATATGGTCAGCTAAAGGTTGAATTCGCATAATAGTAGTAATTTATATTAGCAGTTACGACCTTTGAGTGCTAATTTATTTCTCTATTAATATATAGAATGAGCTGGGTGATTCTGTCAAGTGGTTTAAGTTTTCAACAGTAATGTTTTTAGATAATTCCCAGTATAACTTTTTTTATTTTTGGAAATTTCAAATGGCGTTCCTTCAGCAATAATGTATCCACCTTCGTCTCCGCCTTCGGGACCTAAATCTATGACCCAATCTGCGCTCTTGATACAGTCGAGATTATGTTCAATCATGATAATTGTATTTCCTTTTTCTACTAAACTTATTAAAACCCAAACTAATTTTTTAATATCGTGAGGGTGTAACCCGGTGGTTGGTTCATCTAAGATGTATAATGTTTTACCGGTTGCTTTTTTAGAAAGTTCAGTAGCTAATTTCACTCTCTGGGCCTCTCCACCGGAAAGAGAAGGAGCAGGTTGACCTAATTGGATGTAACTTAATCCAACATCATTCAGAGTTTTTAATTTTTGAAAAAGTCCGGGTATTACTTTAAAGAAAACCAGGGCTTCTTCAACCGTCATTTCCAAAACATCGGCAATATTTTTCCCTTTATATTCAACAGTCAAAGTTTCTTTGTTAAATCTTTTTCCTTTACATTCAGAACACTGAACATAGACATCGGGTAAAAAGTACATTTCAATTTTCTTTACCCCCTGACCTTCGCAAGCTTCGCACCGACCCCCTTTAACATTGAAAGAAAAACGACCTGGTTTGTATCCTCTGATTTTTGCTTCTTTAGTTTCTGAAAATAAGTCTCGAATATAAGCGAAGGCACCGGTGTAAGTAACTGGATTCGATCTTGGGGTTCGACCAATTGGAGATTGATCAACAAGGGCTACTTTATTTAAATGCTCACTTCCCAAAATGGCTTCGTGCTCCCCCGGTTCTTCTTTTGATTTATAAAACTTTCTCATCAAAGCTCTGGCTACAATATCATTCATCAGACTACTCTTACCTGAGCCAGACACTCCAGTAATACAAACAAACTTCCCAAGAGGAATCTTCACATTAATATTCTTCAAATTGTGTTCTTTCGCGCCCTTAACAATTAAATATTTCTGCTCATCTTGTTTATCTTGTTTAGGGTTCCACCTTAAACATTGGGGAATTTCGACTTTTTTTCTTCCAGCCAAATACTCCCCGGTCAGAGTTTTTGATTTTAGTAATTTTTTTGGCGTTCCTTCAAATGTGACGCGGCCGCCATGTTTTCCTGCTCCCGGCCCAATATCGATTATCCAATCTGCCCTTCGAATAGTTTGGGGGTCATGTTCACATACAACCACCGTATTTCCTAAATCTCTTAATTTTTTAAGAGTCTTAATTAACCTCCCCTGGTCCCTGCTATGCAAGCCAACTGATGGTTCATCTAAAATATACAAAACTCCAGTTAATTTTGAGCCAATTTGGGTGGCTAATCTTATTCTCTGTTCCTCTCCTCCAGCCAAAGTAGCTGCTTTTCTATCTAAGGTTAAATAGTTCAATCCAACATCAATTAAAAATTGCAAGCGGTTAATGATTTCCTTTATTATTGGCTGGGCGATGAACTTTCGTTCATCTTTACCCTTCGCTTCGCTCGGGTTAGCGATTTTTAATTCGTTATCAGTTAAAGCTTCACGTCGGTTTCGCGTTCCGACTGCCCCGGAGACCCCGCCCCCAAATTGGGGGCGGGGTCCTTTGGAATTTCGCGTCGGTTTCGCAATTTCTTCAAAAAATTCTTTTATCTTATCAACGCTTGTTGTTACAACATCATCAATTGATTTCCCAGCCACTGTTACTGCCAGCACCTCTGGTTTCAATCTCTTCCCCTTACAAGCCTCGCATTTTTTCTCAATCATATATTGTTCAATTTCCTCTCTTGTATATTCAGAATCGGTCTCGTGATAACGCCTTTCTAACCAGGGAATTACTCCTTCAAAATCGGTATCGCCGTGCAAAATTAAATCGATTTTTTCTTTTTGTAGATTTTTCACCGGAGCATATAAATCAATATTTTTTCTCTCGGCCAGTTCTTGTATTTGCCCCCAGAAAAACCCCTGCCTACCAATCTTATGAGAGGCATGAGCCCAAGGGAAAATTGCTCCTTCGGCAATGGATAAATTTTGGTTTGGTATTACTAGTTTTGGTGAAACTTCTAATTTTTCTCCTAAACCCTGACAGCTATAACAGGCACCATAAGGAGAATTAAAAGAAAAAAGTCGTGGCTCTAACTCTGGTAGAAAGATACCGCATTCCTCGCAGGCGAAATGTTCACTAAATAATAAATCGTTAATTTTTTGACCTTTGATAGGCGAAGATGACTTCGTCCTCTTCTTCACCTTCGCTTCCATAAATGGAAGCTCGGTTTTTGATTTTTGATTTATTATTGCCACCCCTTTACCTAACTTCAATGCTGTCTCTACTGAATCAACCAATCTTGTTCTATCCAATTCTTTGCCAATAACCAATCTATCAACTACTACTTCAATATTATGTTTTTTCTTTCTATCCAATATTCGCTCAATCGCTTCCTCTACTCTATGAATGATTCCATTAATTCGCACTCTAACAAAACCTGCCCTTTGAATCTCTTCAAAAATTCCTTGATGTTCTCCTTTTTTGCCTCGAATAACCGGACCCAAGATAGTTATTTCGGTTGTTTTTGGTAGTTTCAAAATCTGCTCTATAATCTGGTCGATTGTTTGGCGAGATATCGGTCTCCCGCAATCCGGACAATGGGGTTTTCCTATTCTAGCAAATAAAAGACGGAGATAATCATATATCTCCGTTATCGTACCAACGGTCGAGCGAGGATTGTGAGCAGCTTTCCTCTGGTCAATTGAAATTGCGGGCGATATTCCCTCAATCTTATCAACATCAGGTTTGTCCATTACCCCTAAAAACTGTCTTGCATAAGCAGAAAGGCTTTCGACATATCTTCTCTGTCCTTCGGCATACAATGTGTCGAAAGCCAAGGAACTCTTTCCGGAACCAGAAATTCCAGTAATTACTACCAGCTTATTTTTTGGTACATTAATATCAATATTCTTTAAATTATGAACCCTGGCTCCCCGGATTTTAATAAACCCATTTGTCATTGAAGTTGTTTATTATACATCGAATTTGAAAATCCCTCAAGGGTGCGTTATTGTGATAAAATATGAGGTTTAAATTTACCTTAAAAGACAAAATTGGGCAACTACCCAAAAATTCCGGAGTTTATGCCTTTAAAAACAGTCGGGAGTTTCTATATATTGGCAAAGCAACCAATATCAAAGAAAGGGTAAAAAATCATTTCCCGAGCCGTAGCGAAATCAAAGAGGCAAGCCTCTTTTCTACCTTCGCTCCGCTGCGTGCGGAGCTCGGTGAAAGAAGAAAGAACGTTCTTCGAACTCAACAGTCCGACTGGCGGGATAGTTTTTTCCTAAATAAAGTCAAAAAAATAGGATATATAAAAACAGATTCTGAAATTACAGCCTTAATTTTGGAGGCAAAATTAATTAAAAAATATCGGCCAAAATATAATGTCGTCTGGCGCGACGACAAAAATTATTTTTATGTTGCGGTCACCAAAGATGATTATCCAAGAATTTTTATTACTCACCAACCACAACCAAAGTTAAAAGTCAAAAACCGAGCTTCCATTACCGAGCTTTTTAAAGAAGCGAGGTGGAAGAAGAGGGCGAAACCCTCTTTGCCCTATGGAAGCGAAGGTGAAGAAGAGGACGAAGTCATCTTCGCCTTTCAAAAGTCAAGAGTTGATTATATCGGTCCTTTTGTTGATGGAAAAGCTTTAAAGCAAACCTTAAAAATTTTAAGAAAGATTTTCCCTTATCGCTCTTGCCACAACCTACCTAAAAGGCCCTGTCTTTGGTACGAGCTCCGCAGATGTCCAGCGCCTTGCTTATTGCGTTCAACGTTAGCCGAGAAAATTCCGTTAGCTCTCTCCAGTTCGAAGAACGTTCGTTCTTCTCTCCCATTCGCTGCGGCTCGGGAAATGAAGAAAGAATGCAAAAATAATGCTCAAAATATAATAAAAATTTTCAAAGAAGGGAAAAGCCAGACCCTGAAAGAATTAGGGAAAGAAATGAAAAAAGCCTCGGTTTTCCAAGATTTTGAAAAGGCAGCTAAAATCAGAGATCAAATCAGGGCTCTAGAGAGAACCCTAGCTCATGCCAAGATTTTTGAGCTGTCATTTCCGTCAGAATCAAATTGGTTTCTAGTTCAAAAAAATTTAAAAGAATTATTAAAAATCAGGGGGAAAATTTCTCGAATCGAAGCTTATGATATTTCCAATATCCAGGGCCAGGAAGCAACGGGTTCTCTGGTTACTTTTATTAATGGAGAAGCAAATAAAAATTTTTATCGAAAATTCAAAATCAGGATATCCGGAAAACCAAACGATGTAGCAATGATTAGGGAAGTTTTATCCAGAAGATTAAAACACTTGGAATGGTCCTATCCCGATTTAATTTTAATTGACGGGGGAAAAGCCCAACTAAATGCCGTCCGTCAATGTTTAATCACGGTGACAAAACGAGTTAAAAGACTGCCCGGGGTTATTGCTCTGGCAAAAAAAGAAAATAAATTATATATCGAGGGTCAGAAAATACCTGTTTTATTAAAAAATTTACCAAGGGAAGTTTTCAATTTAATTCTTAGAACACGGGATGAAGCTCACCGATTTGCAATTTCTTATCATAAGAAACTGCGACAAAAAAAATTCCTTGCTCTTTAATTTTGACTTAAAAGAAAATATTTGATAAGATAAATAAAATGTGGAGTCTTATCCTTCAAATTATCACCGGGGTTCTGGGAATCTGGTTGGCCCAAAAATTTGTTCCTGGAGTAGAATTCACCGGTTCTATTCAAACGCTTTTTTTGATAGGAACCATTCTGGGATTAATTAATTTTTTTATTAAACCAATTTTGAAGGCAATTACCTCTCCATTGAGGGTTTTGACCTTTGGTTTGTTTGGTTTGGTAATAAATATGGGGCTTGTTTGGATAGCAGCCGATGTTCTATTTCCTAAAAATCTGGAAATTCATGGAATTTTACCTCTCTTTTGGACAACGCTTATTATCTGGGGGTTAAGTTTCTTTTTGCCCAGATTGCTTCCAGAGAAATAAAATTACTTTTTCCAATGGATAATTTTTTGCCTTTTCTACAAATTATCGTCTCGATATTTCTTATTATCTGTATTCTGTTACAACAAAGAGGAACTGCCATGGGTTCGGCTTTTGGGGGCGAAGGCGGTTTTTATGGAACCCGTCGGGGTATCCAGCAAAAAATCTTTTACGCCACCGTAGTCTTCGGGGTCATTTTTATAATTTTAGCTATTTTAAATTTATTAATTTGAAAATGTCTCTTAACGAAAAAAAGAGGTGCCACTATCCATCTTTTAAACAGTGGTGCCAAATTAGTAAGGTTTTAACCACCAAAGAAAAAATAGCTATATTGTCTTTTTTTGTTTTGTTTTTAGGTTCTTTCAGTTTTCTCTTAATCTCCTTTTTCTCCCAACATACCAAAATAACAGCAGCTCAGGGGGGAAAATTTATTGAAGGAGTAATTGGACAGCCAAGATTTATTAACCCAATATATACGGCCAGCAATGACGTAGATAGAGATCTGGTAGAACTTATTTATTCTGGTTTAATGAAGTTTGACCTTGAAGGGAAAATCGTACCCGATTTAGCTCAAGAATGCAAAATTCAAGAAGGCGGAACAGTCTTCGAATGCTATTTAAAAGAAGGGGCTGTCTTCCACGACGGAAAAAAAGTTACAGCCGATGATGTAATTTTTACCGTCAAAACAATTCAAAATCCGGATTTTAAAAGTTATCTGAGAGCAGACTGGTTAGAAATAGAGGTGGAAAAAATTTCGGAAAATGGAGTTCGTTTTAAATTAAAAAATCCTTATGCTCCCTTTTTTGAAAGACTCACTTTAAAAATTCTTCCAAAGAATATTTGGAAAGACGTTTCCAGTCAAAACTTTCCATTCTCTCCTTATAATTTAAATCCAATCGGTTCCGGACCTTATCAGTTTGAGAGTTCAAAACAAGACCCGTCAGGAAAAATTCTCTCTTTAGACTTAAAACGTTTTACATCTTACTACGGACAAAAACCTTATCTTTCTAAAATCTCATTTTTGTTTTTCGATAAAGATAAGGAGGAAGATTTAATTGGAGCTCTAAAGCGAGGAGAAATTCAAGGATACTCGATCTCTTCTTTTAAAAACTACGATTTTGCAGGAGAATTAAACTTCTATTCTTTTTCTTTACCAAGATACTTCGCCGTATTTTTTAACCCTTCTCAGAACGAACTTTTAGCCAAAAAAGGGGTCAGGCAAGCCTTCAACTACGGCACTGATAAAGAAGAAATTTTAGGAAAAATTTTTCTGGA
>Ga0210017_1001957_pt1 | contig 17813 bp, 16 predicted proteins | sample CryGeyCG2014_020_FD_183966 | JGI IMG/M metagenome (GOLD analysis project Ga0210017, IMG submission 183966) | Groundwater microbial communities from aquifer - Crystal Geyser CG08_land_8/20/14_0.20 (SPAdes) (version 2) | ecosystem: Environmental > Aquatic > Deep subsurface > Groundwater | place... | reverse complement strand
CGGGCACGACATTTTAAGTGTCGCGCGTATACCAGTTCCGCCACTGGACCTCATACTGTGGAGATGAGGGGAATTGAACCCCTGTCTAATAAATTTCTTGAAGCAATTTTACAGATTAGACCGGTTTAAAATCTCGCTAGCGCGGTCGAAGCCGAACAAAACCCGCGCCGGCCAGCTTCAATTTTTTAAAACAACCGCCTGAAGCCAACGGCTGTCCGAGCCTAAATAATGACACCCGTGATCCAGCCCTTAGGCTAAGCCGGGCGGATGGTTGCGGCGATTAAGCGGCAACGGTGGCAAAAGCCGGCATTCTCCAAGAGAATGTCAGTTTGCTCAATAAGTTTTTGGCACTTATTATGTTTGTTAGCTCGGATTTAAGTGGCGGCTAACGCGCACTTCTGAATGCTTTAAAAAAATTTTATTATCGATGCCTGGCATCCCCATTTACGAATTTTTAATTTTTGAACTTTGTTTTGTCAACGTTCTAACTTGTCGGTCCAGCTCCCGCTTCTTTATCACTTCTCGCTTATCGTACTTTTTTCTGCCTTTGCCCACGCCGAATTCCAATTTTATAAAACTACGCTTAGTATATATTTTAAGCGGCACTAATGTCAAGCCTTGCTCGTCCTTTTTCCCCATTAAATAACTGATTTCTTTCTTCTTTAAAAGCAACTTTCTTGACCTGGTGGGTTCGTAGGAGGAAATCTTTCCCGCGTGCTTATACAAAGGAATGTGCGCGTTGGTCAGATAAGCTTCGGGTAAAATTTTCCCCCGCGCTTTTTTAAAAGTGACATAACTGCCCTTTAGGCTGACATGCCCGGTTTTAATTGATTTTACTTCATGCCCCAAAAGTACCAAGCCGGCTTCATAAGTTTCTTGGATGTCATAATCAAAGTTCGCGCGTTTATTGATGGCCAGTACTGGCATATTATTTCACTACATTCCACTCTCTTAATTTCTCTATAACTTTCTTTCCGGTCAGATTATTTTTCACGTAATCATGATAAGAGTGGCTATTGACTCTTTCCAGAACTTCCTGGTTGCCTTTATATTGCTTCTCAATATCTTCAATCACCTGATGAATTTCTTCGTGGCTGACTTCAATTTTTTCAATTTGCGCCACTTGTCTGACGATTAACGAAACCTTAACTCTTTTAACCGCGTCCGGCGTCAGGTCGAGCATTATCTGGTCGCGAGTTTTACCTAAATGCGTCAAATAATCTTCAAATTTTCCGCCCTGACTTTTTACGTTATATTCCAGCTCGCTCATCATCACCTCGAGCTCATGTTTAATCAGCATTTCCGGAATGTCGCCGAACCTGGAAGCTTTAATAATTTTATCCAGCATTTCTCCTTCGCTCTTGCGCTCTTCTTCTTGCTCCCTTTCGGCCTGCAAGCTCTTCTTAATATTTTCCCTTAATTCAACCGGCGACTTTAAACCAAAACCTTTAACGAAATCGTCGTTCACTTCCGGCAGAACGCGGTTATATACCTCCTTTACCTTCACTCTGAATTCGGCCAATTTGCCGGCTAAGATTTTATCATGGTGGTTGGCCGGATAAGGCAAGCTGAACTCGCGCGTTTCGCCTTTTTTAAGGCCTAAAATATTTTTATCAAAACCCGGAATTACATAATTTTTACCGATTAAAACCGAAGCGTCCTTGCCCTGGCCGCTTTCCACCGGGATTTTGTCCACAAAAATTTCAATATCCAAAATTACCCGATTGCCTTCTTTAACTTCGGCGTCGGTAATTACTTCGCTGGCGCGCATCTCGCGCAGTTCACTGATTAATTTTTCCACTTCTTCGTCTTTGGCGGTAACCGCGGCTTCTTTTATTTTTAAATCTTTATAGTTTCCCAATTTCACTTCCGGCAGTAGCGTCACCACGACTTTATATTCCAGGGGGTTGTCCGGCGCCAGCTTGGTGATATTGACCTGCGGCTGGCCCACGAGTTGGCCAATGATATTTTCCTTAATCGCCTTGTCCGCGGTTTTATCAATGGCCAGACGGGCGCCTTCTTCTAAAATCGTCATCTCCCCGATTTTGGCTTTTAATATTTCATAAGGCGCTTTACCTGGCCGGAAGCCTTCAATCTTTACTTCTTCCGACACTTTCTGCGCGCCGCGCAAAACATACGGCTTAAATTCTTCGGCCGTTAGTTCCACAGTTATTTCAATTTGCGCTTTGCCTAAATCTTTTTTGGAGATATTCATATTATATTTTCCCCCTTGATAAAGGGGGATTGTATCTTGCCCCCTTTAATAAAGGGGGTTAGGGGGATTTAATTTGTCATCGCGGGCTCCGAGCCACAATCCAGTTATTTTTTAGTTTGTCATTCCCGCACCCCGTGGTGAGCTTAGCCGAGCTAAGGCGGGAATCCAGGAGGGAGCCGCGAAAATTATTTTATCATTTCATCTAAAATTTTAATAATTTCATCAACTTTACCCGCCCACTTATCTATTTCATTTTTATCTCTGAATTCACCTTCGGATATTGACAAACCTAAATCCGCCATTTTCTTTGATATTAATTTTAGTTTATTTTTTGCTTCATCATCTTTCGCGCCAGACAATGACCATTCTATATGAAAACCGAGCTTTCCGTTACTATCTAGACCATAAATTTTTCTTTCAGAAATTTTACTAAAAATTGGATTAATAGTTGCCTTACCTTGTCCTTTGCCTAGAACGAGGTCGTCTGAATTTCGTTTAGAAAAATTAAATAATTTTTCCACGGCTTTATATTGTTCAGCGGATAATCTGTTTTCCGCATCAAGCAAGAATTCTTCCGGGGTCCACAATTTCATCACTCTTGAGCCAGATGATGATAAGCTTTTTTTAACTTCAACCCCAAACATTTTAGGAATCATTATCTCATATTTTTCAAATTTGTAATATTCCATTTGAACCGCGTAAATATCAAACTGGCTATTTTGGTTGATATAAACTATTAAATCTTTCAGCCTGTCCTCAATAGAGTCCATTAATATTACAAATTTAATATTTCCCAGCTGTAAATTTCTTTTGATTGTTTCTATCATTAAAACAACTTGCTCATCGTCCATACCAAAAAATTCTTTTGTTTTTTCTTCAAAACTGACAGAAAACTTTTTGTTGATTTCATTGTTGACGTTGGTTATAAATTCATTGAAGTCGCTATGCCGCCAAAGCGATGCGCCATAATCAAGGGCTTGAGCGACAACGATTCTTTTATCTGGATTTTTGTATAGTTTAGTCTCTACGACATAAATATCGCCGTCTCTATCAATAGCCAAAGCATCAATTAGACCAGACTCGGTTGAAAATTCTCTTGCCACAACAAAAAGTTTTTTGTCTCCCTCTATTTCGTAGACAGGGATTGATTCTGGGTTTTGGTGGATATAGTTTTGCAGATATCCCTCTTTTTCAAAATCGGTTTTATCAATTTTTCTGGCATTCTTGCCGTTTTCCGAAATAATAATACTCATATATTTGTCAGTTAAATAAATTATTTTCCACGTTCCTACCTCTCTCTCCTGGATTCCCGCTCCGCCGGCTGGCGGACGCGGGAATGACAAATGCTAATGGCTTGGGCTAAATTTATAAAATTTTCGTGCGAGGACTGTTTGAGCCCGAGTACTCTCGGGCGAGTTCCGCAGTAGAAAATTTAATGAATTTCACCCCAACACGCATGTGGCAATATTTACATAAGTCCAACATTCGCGAGATTGCTTCGCTTCGCTCGCAATGACAACTAAATTAACAACCCCACAATCAATAGCGCCACGATATTTAAAATTTTTATCATCGGATTAATGGCCGGGCCGGCAGTGTCTTTGTACGGATCGCCCACCGTGTCACCGGTCACGGCGGCTTTGTGCGCCTCCGAACCTTTGCCGCCGAATCCGCCAGCTGGCGGAGCCGACTCTATTAATTTTTTGGCGTTATCCCAAGCGCCGCCGCCCGAAGTCATGGAAATGGCCACAAAAATTCCCGTAATAATTGAACCGACTAAAAGTCCGCCTAACGCTTCAACGCCTAAAATAAAACCCACCAAAATCGGCGCCACTACCGGAATCAAAGCCGGAACGATCATTTCGCCGATAGCGGCCTTGGTAACAATGTCCACGGTTCGGCCGTAATCCGGCAATTCCCTCCCGGCCATGATGCCTGGCTTATTTTTAAACTGCGCCCGCACTTCTTCCACTACCGCGCCGGCGGCTTTGCCCACCGCCTGCATGCATAAGGCGCCGAAATAATATGGCAACAGGCCGCCGATGAATAAACCAGCCAAAACTTTCGGGTCATTAATTAAAAATTGAAATGTTTCCGGCAAGCTGTAGGTGAAATCAGCAAATAGCACCAAGGCGGCTAAAGCGGCCGAACCGATGGCATAGCCTTTAGTCACGGCTTTAGTGGTATTGCCCACCGCGTCCAAGAGGTCAGTCACGGCGCGCACCTCATCGCCCATTTCCGCCATTTCGGCGATGCCGCCAGCGTTATCAGTTATGGGGCCGTAAGAATCAATGGTCACAATTATTCCGGCCATAGATAGCATGGCCATAACCGCCACGGCTATGCCGTAAAGTCCGGCTAAACTGTAAGCGCCCAAAATCGCGGCCACGATTACCACAATCGGCCAAACCGTTGATTTCATGGAAACGGCCAGGCCGGCAATAATGTTGGTGCCATGGCCGGTCTTTGACGCTTCCGCGATTGACTTAACCGGCGCATAACTTTTTGAAGTATAATACTCGGTAATCACCACCATGGCCGCGGTAACCGCCAAGCCGATGAGTGAAGCCAAGTATAAATTCATGACGCTGTAAGTTCCGTTGGCCGCCATCAGCCAGTTGGTCACGGGATAAAACGCCAGAGCCGCCAAAACCCCGGCCACAATCAAGCCTTTATATAAAGCTCCCATGATATTTTGGCTTTTGCCTAATTTCACGAAAAAGCTGCCGATGATTGAAGTTATAATTGAAACCGCGCCGATAACCAAAGGATAAAGCACGGCGTTCGTAAAACCGACAAAAAGCAAAGAACCCAAAATCATGGTAGCGATGCAAGTCACTACATAGGTTTCGAAAAGATCAGCGGCCATGCCGGCGCAATCACCCACGTTGTCACCCACGTTGTCGGCGATCACGGCCGGGTTGCGCGGGTCGTCTTCCGGAATACCGGCCTCAACTTTTCCCACCAAATCCGCGCCCACGTCAGCGGCTTTGGTAAAAATACCGCCGCCCAAGCGCGCGAAAATTGAGATTAAAGAGCCGCCAAAACCCAAACCGATTAAAGCATGAATATCGCGAGTTATAAAATAAAAACCGGCCGTACCGAGTAAAGCCAGACCAACTACCAGCATACCGGTAACATTGCCGCCGCGAACAGCCACATCCAAGGCTTTAGCTAAGCCGCCGCGCGCCGCTTCGGCCGTCCTGACATTGGCGCGCACGGAAATATTCATGCCAATATAACCGGTTAAGGCCGAAAGAGAAGCGCCGATTAAAAAAGCCACGGCCATGGTCCAGCCTAACTTAGGAATAAAACCAATGATTAAAAATAGCACGGCCGCCACGGCCGCGATGGTCTTATACTGGCGGTTTAAATACGCTTTAGCGCCTTCCTGAATGGCTTTGGCGATAGCCAACATTTTTTCGTTGCCGGCTGGCAACTTGAGAACCAGCCTAATTAAAATCGCGCCATAGATGATAGCAAGCACCGCGCTACCGAGAATAAAAAGTGTGATTGGGGTCATACGTTTTTTGTCATCGCGAGCTACTAATTCCTTTTTGTCATTCCCGCGTCCGCCAGCCGGCGGAGCGGGAATCCAGGGTCCAGCGCGCTGAACAAGTTTCTGGATTGCGGGTCAAGCCTGCCTGTCCGGCAGGCAGGCCCGCAATGACAGTTTTAAATTAAGCTCCTCGCGATGACGTTATTATTATAAATTTCTAATTATTCTTCTTTCTTCTCCGCCGCCGTTTCAGCTTCCGCCGATTCTGCCTCTTTCGCCTTCACTTCCTCTTCAACTTTCGGTTTCTCCGCCTTTTCTCCAACAATATCTAATTTCCAGCCGGTCAGCCTGGCCGCCAGGCGGACGTTTTGGCCTTCGCGGCCGATGGCCAGCGACAATTGGTCTTCCGCCACCTTGGCCACGGCTCTTTTTTCACTTTCATTTAATTCCACGCTTAAAACTTTGGCCGGCGCCAAGGCTTTGGCGATAAATTTGGCCGTATCTTCGTCATATTCAATAATATCAATTTTTTCTCCGCCTAATTCAGAAATAATGGTCTGGATTCTGGCGCCCCTTTGCCCGACGCAAGAACCGATCGGATCAACGTTTTCGCCCCGAGCGTCAACCGCCACCTTGGAACGGTTGCCGGCCTCGCGCGCCACGGCTTTAATTTCCACCAAGCCGTTGGAAATTTCCGGAATTTCCAGATAAAAAACTTTCTTTAAAATTTCATCTGAAGTGCGGGATAAAATTATTTCCGGGCCTCTAGGCGTCACGCCCACCTGCTTAACGTAAACTTTTATCCGGTCGCCCGGGCGGTAGCGTTCGTTCATAATCTGCTCTTCCGCCGGCAACACGCCCACGGCTTTATCCAAATCCACCAGCACCACCCGGCCTTCACGGCGTTGGACCAGGCCGGCCACCACTTCATGCTCTTTATTTTTAAATTCGGAAAAAATCATATCTCGTTCAGCCTCGCGCAGTTTCTGAATAATCACCTGCTTGGCGGTTTGCGCGGCCATCCGGCCGTATTCAGCCGGTACGGATAATTTGGTTTTAATAACATCGCCGACTTTAGCGGTTTTTTTGATCAGTTTGGCATCTTTAATTTGTAGTTCAGTTTTAGGGTTGAATTTTCTGACTTCTTCTTCGGGCACTACTTCGCCAGCTGGCACCTCGGCTTCAACCGTCGCGGTCTCCATTATCGGCTTTTCTTCACCCACCGCTTTGTCAGCTTCTTCAATTTCCTCCGGCAAATCCTCCACCACGGTTTTAACGTCATAGACTTTGGACTTGGCCGTTTCTGGGTCAAATTCCACTTTAATATTTTGGTTTTTTTCGCCAAAATCCTTGCGGTACGCCGCGGCCAAGGCCGATTCAATGGTCTCTAAAACCGCTTCGTAGCTTAAATTTTTTTCTTCGCAAATCTGCTTAATAGCGTTAGTTATGTCCGACATATGTTTTTGCCCCCTTTAACAAAGGGGGTTAGGGGGATTTAATTCGTTAATTAAAAAGGGCTAGTTTGAATTTAATCAACTAGCCTTAGTATTTAAATACTAACATGGCCGCAAGTTCCTGTCAATTTTTATTTTTCCAATACTCATCCGCCTCGTCTTCCATCTTTTTCAGGCGCGTGTAGTAATCCGCGAATTCTTTTAAATGCGCCCAGGCGATTTTTCCCGTAACTGCCAAATCGTCGCCGGTCACGTTGGTTTGACTGTCATGTAAGCCATGCTCCAGCTCAACATGCAGGCCCTGTTTAAACTCTTCCAAATCAACCTGGCTCCAGTCCACGCCAATATCCTCCCCGATTTTTTTGGCTTCTTGGGTTGTAAAAAATTTTTTAGGCATATTTTTTCTTATTGTCATTGCGAGGAGCTTCAGCGACGAAGCAATCTCTGGTTAAATTCCGAGTACGTGAGATTGCTTCGCTCCCTTCGGTCGCTCGCAATGACATTTGCTACCCCTTCCCCGCCAGCTGCCCGCAGGCGGCTTTGATGTCCTGACCGAAGCGATAACGCTCGGTCACGTCAATTTTTTTATCTCTTAAAATTTTCTTAAAGGCAAATATCGCTCGTGAGGTTGACGGTTTAAATTCATCGGTCGGATTATAAGCAATTAAATTAACAAAAAACAGTGGCGGTTCAATGTTATTTAACAGCTCGGCCAGCTCCAGCGCCTGCTCCGGCGAATCATTAAAGCCGTCAATCATTAAATATTCAATCATCAGCCGCCGGCCGGTCTGTTCCAAATAATAATTTATGTCTTTAATCAGATTTTTCATGGAGTTGGCGCCGTTATAAGGAATAATTTCCGCGCGCAGCCGGTCCGAGGGCGCGTGCAGAGATAGCGCCAGATTAAGCTGAAGTTTTTCTTCGGCCAATTTTCTAATGCCTTCGGATACGCCGATGGTGGAAAGGGAAATATGGCGCGCGCCGATATTTAAGCCGTCTTTATCGTTTAAAATTTTTATGGCCGCTAAAACACTTTCATAATTTAAAAACGGCTCGCCCATGCCCATAAAAACCAAGTTGGTTACGCGCTTGCTATCGCTCTTAAGCTGCCGCGCCCAAAATAAAACCTGCTCCACGATTTCATCCGCGGTCAAATTTCGCTTAAAGCCCATTTTGCCGGTAGCGCAAAATAAGCAACCAAGCGGACAGCCGGCCTGGGAAGAAACGCAAACCGTGTTGCGGCCGCCGGCGTGGCGCAGTAAAACCGTTTCAATTTTTAAACCGTCGCTCAATTCCAACAAAGATTTTAGAGAATTTTTATCTCGGCTGCGGGAAACTTCGGCTTTAATTTTTAGGGGGCAAACTAGATTTAGCTCCTGGCGCAACGGCAAAGACAGGCTGGTCGCTTTATCCCAGTCGTCCAACAAATCAACAAAAATTGCCTGCCTGGCTTGCTTTAACCTGAACTTCGGCTCCTTACTTAAAATATTTTCCAATTTTCCTAAATTCATAAAAATTACTTGCTCACATTTTTTATTTTCCAAAATCCCATAAATTTAATCCGGTTAATTTGTCAAATTTTCTGTTTAACAACTCGCCAGTCGCCTCCATAATCGCGCACTCGCAGGCGAAGACAATTGAACCTGGTTCCAGATGACCGCCGTAAACCCGGCCGGCTTTATCAGCCACGGTAATATGGGCATGAATAAAAGGCCGGCCATCCCTTAGGGAAACATTGCCCAAGCAAGACAAAAGTTCCAGCGGTCGATTAATCGCCTTGACTAAATATTTTCTCTTGACCTGGTCATAAAAACTGACCTTGGCATTTTTCAACGCGCCCACGGCCAAAACCAGGCCGGCTTTAATATTATTCTTCTGGCAATATCCGGTTATGGCATCAGGTAAATCATCGCCGTTTTTAATTTCCAGCCAAACCAAGCGGTTGATTTTTTGTTTTTTAATTTTCATGCTTATATTTTGTATTTGGCAATTTTTAAAGCTTGCCTATAACGAAAACTTGAGGGCGTCCGATAGCCCGGATTACCTCTCTTGCCCCCTACTTTAGCTCGCGCTTGTGATTTCATAATTATTAATTATTAATCGCTATTTTTATTTTACCATTTTTAGCAATTAAAATATATGTTATAATGACTCTATCATTTTTAAAAGCAAATTTTATATGTTATATTTTTTAATATTAGCCTTTTTGTTTTTATCGCTTCCAGCCGCGGCCAAGGCCGTTTGCCCGATCTGCACCGTGGCGGTTTGCGCCGGAGTCGGCTTTTCCCGCTGGCTGGGCGTGGACGATACTATCACCGGCTTATGGATCGGCGGCTTGACGATTTCCGTTTCTCTTTGGACGATAAACTGGCTTAGCGGCAAAAATATCAAATTCTTTGGCCGGCAACCGTTAATTTATATTATCTATTATACTTTAGTAATCTGGCCGCTTAACCAATTTCAATTTATCGGCCACCCCTTGAACAAATTATGGGGAGTTGATAAATTAACCCTTGGCATCATCATCGGCTCTATCGGCTTTATTATCGGCGTTCTGACTGACAAATACTTAAGAAAAAGAAATAATAACCAAGCCTATTTCCCTTTCGAGAAAGTTATCATGCCGGTTGGCGCTCTGCTTATTTTAAGCTTGACGCTCTACTTAATTTGCGCTTACAAATTATTTTAATAATATGGCTATCAATAATTATCAAGAATTAGTCAATAAAATAGATAATCTTAAAAAGCAGGACAAGATGGACCTGTCTTCCGACCAAGATTTATCCATCGCTATCATGAACTTAATCTCTATTGAAGAGCATTTCTTTTTTACCGGCATCAAAACCGGCAAAGCAAACTATTTTGCACTATTAGGCCAGGTGCGCTCCATGCGCAAAGAGCTTTTGAAAAAAATCGTCAAAGATTACGAAGGCGAAATCTGGTGCATCTCCAAACATTTGCTGGCCGCCAGTATGCGCTTAATGGAAGTCGGCACTAAAGCGCTGGGGCAAGGAAAAAAAGACCAGGCCGAAGATTTGTTTAAAAAAGCTTTTGACCTATACTCTCTGTTTTGGGCGGTCAATCTGGGCGTGATAAATTTGGACGGGGTTAAAAAAATTGATGATGACATGCTAAATAAACAGGATATGAAAAAAACCGGATTTTTGGGAAAGTTTTCCGAAATCGTCAAAAAAGTGATTGATTGCTGCATTGAATAATATTTTTTAAAAAACCGCTCCGTTTATTCGGAGCGGTTTTTTTTATCCGCTGGCACTAGCTGCCCCACGATCCTAAAAACTAAAATTAAAAAAGTCAGCCAGAACAAGCCTAGGGCTAAGCCGGCCACAATATCGCTAAACCAATGCACTCTTAAATACAGCCTGGAAAAACTGATAACCACGATTAAAAAAATATTAGCGGCAATAAAAACAAATTTCAGCCAGGTCTGGCTGATTTTTTTAACCAACCCGAACAATACCAAAGAAAAAAATATCAAAGCCATAAGCGCGTGCTGGCTGGGAAAACTTAAGCCGGTTTCCAAAATCAAGCCGCCGGCCGGCCTGGGCCGGTTAATCAAAAATTTAGTCAGCGCCCCCAAAGCCAGCCCGCCGCCAGCGCTTAAAAAAACCAAAGCGGCCTGATACCAGCGGCGCTTGATAGAAAAATACACCGTCGCGGCTAAAGCCGCGGCCAATAAAACCTCTGGGCTGAAAACATCGGTGATAAAAATCATCGGCTGACTAAGCCAGGGCTGCCAAATTAAATGGACATTTTGGTCAAGCCATAAATCCAGGCGGTAAGCCGACTCCCGCTCAAGATAATCTTCGGCCATCTTGGAAAAAACATAGATTGATAAAGCATTCAGGGTCAAATAATAAAGATGGTACTTGGCGAAAATGTGCCGGCGCTTATTAAGGAAGCGATAGCCCAGAACAATGGCAATAATGGCGACCAGGGCCACGCTCACGATATAGCCGAAGTATTTGGCCGCGACGGTGAAACCTTGGCCGAAAAAATAACCGAGTAAAACCGAAGCAACCGCCCAGACCAAACCGCCGATAAAGTCATAAGCGATAAATTTGCCGAACCCAACATGGGAAATTCCGGCGATAAACGGCGCGAAAGCGCGGGTAAAAGCGCTAAAACGGCCGATAATCAAAGTCTTGCCCGCGTGCTGGTTTACCATTTGCCTGATGGCTTCGTATTTTTCCTGGTTAAAGAAAAAATATTTGCCGTAACGCGAAATAAAATTATGGCCGTATTGGCGGCCGATGACATAACCCAACAGGTCGCCGATAATGGCGCCGGCGGCTGCCACTAAGACGACGGCGCTTAACCTTAAGGCCCCTAACTGGGCGAAAAACCCGCCCAGGATGACAATAGTATGGCCGGGGGAAAACGTGCCCAGGGCCGGCAAAGCCTCAATTATGGCCGAAAGGAAAATAATCAAATACCCCCAATGGTCAATCAGGGGCAAGGGCAAATTCAATAAAAAATTATCAATAATTGACATGGAAATTCAATTAATAAATCTCTTATTTAAGTATAGGCCAAGAAAATTATTTATTCAATCTGACAAGCCGCTTTTAAGGCCGCCGAGTCATCGGCCGCCAATTGGTCGTTGCCGCTTTCGTTTAAGCGATACATTATCGCCTGCGGATTATCAACGTGTTCCAACCCCAGGGCGTGACCTAATTCGTGCGCCAGCACGCGCACCAGGGCCGACTGGTCGTCAAACTGATAAATATTTATCCTTTCGCCGGCCGCGTCGCTGATATATTCGCCTTCCTGAAACTCGCCCGCGCTGGCCGCGCCGACATTATTGTAATTTTTCACGTTCAAATTTAATTCGTAAATCAGCCGATTAATGACATTGGCCAAGGCGTTAAGGTCATCCACGATTTTATTAGTCTCAGCCTGTTTTAATTTAATCGAACCGGCTAAATCATTTAAGCTTTTCCTTTCCTCTTCTAAAATGGCGGACTCGTCCGGCGTAACGCCGCCGCGCCGGTTGGCCGCTTTGACTTCGTCTTCATAGTTGGCCTTCTGCTCTTCGTAATACTTTACCATGTTGTCCAGCTCGGCTTTTTGCTTCTGATAAGTTTTATCAAAAGCGTCATATTTATTTTTTAAAGTCTCAAAGGTGGTCTTGTCCTTAGTGATAGTCAAGCCCAAATTTTTTAATTTCAGCGTTGAGTCCTGGCGCGCGTCATAAAGCAAGTTAATTTTTAAGCCGCCGCTCGCGGCCTGGCTGAATAACTCTTTGGCTACCGGCCGCTGCCAAATTTCAGCCGCCTCTTTAACGGCTTTAAGCAAATCGTCTTGGGCCAAAGCGAACCGGTTATCTAAATCGCCGACTGAATAAACAATCGGCCGCTCGCACGGGCTCACCTTACGGTAAAGATTTTCCATGGCCAGATTCAAATCTTCTCTAAAATAAAAAATCGCGCCGGCCAAGAGCGCCACCGCCAGAATATTTTTTAAAATTTTAGCTAAAATTTTCATATTTAATCTTGCCACATCAAATAAAAATTTTATGGCCGTAGAGCTTTGCTCGCTATAAAATTTTTATTTGATACCTTATATTTTTTGAAAATATTATTTATCCCCGTAGGGGGAAAACTTTTTTTGAAAAAGTTTTTAAAGTTTTATTCGTATCTTAAGGCCTCAATCGGGTCCAGCTCGGCCGCGGCTTTAGCCGGCAAAACGCCGAAGCCGATGCCTAAACAAGCGGCCACGCCGCAAGCTAAGCCCACGGCATAAAGCGGCACGGCAAAAGTCCAGGCCAGGTTATTGACTGAAGCAATCCAGGCGACCAGCGCGCCCAGTAAGGCGCCCAAGGCAATACCGATAACTCCGCCCAGGAGCGTCACCAAAACCGATTCAATCAAAAATTCGCTTAAGATGTCGGCCGGCTTGGCGCCCACGGCTTTTTTCAAACCGATTTCCGCCGTGCGCTCGGTCACGGCCACATACATAATATTCATAATGCCCACGCCGCCCACAATCAGGGAAATGGCCGCGATGGCAATCAGCAAAATCGTAATGCCGTTAAAAATGGTGTTGAAGGTATCCATCGCCTGGTCCATGGTTTGTACGACAAAATCATCTTTGGCCGGATCGGTGATGTCGTGATTTAAGCGCAACACAGCCGTCACGTCCTCGGCCGTGGCGTCACCCAGTTTAACGTCCGCCATTTCAATTATCAAGGCGACCACATAATCAATGCCCAATATTTTCTTCTGCGCGGTAGTCAGCGGAATATAGACCGCGTCATCTTCGCCGCCGCCCATACCGCCGCGCGAATTATAAACTCCAATCACTTGAAAATTTAAATCACCCAGCCGAAAATATTTTCCCTCCGGCTCGTCCTGGCCGAACAAGTCCGCGGCCAGATTGCTGCCCAAGATGGCCACCTGGGCCGCGCTCTGATCTTCGGCCGGCGTAAAAAACCGGCCGGCCTTTAAGGTGCCTCGGTCAATCTCAAAACGGTCAGCCGAAGCGCCATAAAACATAATATTTTTAGCCGTATCGCGATAACTGGCTACTTTCTGCCCTACCACCATGCCGTAACCATTTACCACGTTGGACAAACGTTTGATTTCCTCTAAATCACGGTTTTTTAAAGTGGTAATCGCCACGGCCGAAGTGACCCGGCTGATATCGGCGCTGGCCGCGCCCGCGCCCCGGTTCTTGGTGGTGGGCGGAACCCGCGTTTCCGCGAACAAAGTGTTGGAGCCGTAGGCTTCCACTTGCGCGTTAATCAAACTGCGGAAGCCTTCGCCCGCGGACAAAACTAAAATCACCGCGGCAATGCCGATAATAATGCCCAGAGTCGTCAACACGGTTCTTACCGGATTGGCAGTTAGCGATTTAATGGATTGTTTAAAGGCGACAAACATACATTAATTATTCATATCTTAAAGCGTCAATCGGATTCAATCGGGCGGCTTTAAAGGCCGGGTATAAGCCAAAAATTACGCCGGTTAAAATCGAAACCCCGATGGCCAAAACAACCGAGGTTAAAGAAACGACAAAAGCCCAATCATAACCCAAATACCGCATTAACAAAGAAACCAAATAAGCAATCAGCGCGCCGACCATGATGCCGACTAAGCCACCAATTGAAGTTAATAGCCCAGCTTCAAATAAAAATTGTTTCAGCATGGCTATGTTAGTGGCGCCCACGGCTTTACGCAAGCCGATTTCGCGCGTGCGTTCCGCCACGGTAACCAGCATAATATTTAAAATACCAATACCGCCAACCACTAAAGCGATAGCGGCCATGGCCGTCAAAAACAAACTCAAAGCATCGGTGATGGTGGTTAAAATGCTTACCGCGTCGGCGATATTGCGCACGGTAAAATCGGAGTCAGCCTCGCGCTTAATCCGGTGCTCGGCGTTCATCACCGCCTTAACATCGCTGATAGTTTGCTGGATATTGTCAGCGCTATCCACCTTTAAATTAATCATCTGCAAATAATGAATGCCTAAAAGCCGCTCCTGACTAAGCTCTAAGGGCAAAAAAATCTGGTCATCCATGTCTTGAAACATGGTGGTGCCGCGCGACGCCACCACGCCGATAACGCGCACCGGCAAGCCGCCCGCCTCCTGATCGGCCGAGCTTTTTACCTTAATAACTTGGCCAAGCGGCTCAACGCCAGCATCGCCGAATAGCTCTTCGGCCACGGTTGAACCCAAAATCGCCACGTTGGCGTTGCCCTGGTCTTCCTGCTGGTTAAAAAACCGGCCGGCTTGCATGCTGAAACTAAGCACGGCCGGATGCTGATAGTCTGTTCCAAAAAAATTTGTGTCCACTGATTTATTCCCCCAAATCACGGTGACGGTGCCGCGCACGTTGGCGTTAACCGCCACGGCGTGCGGCACGCGGGCGGTATCGCGCAAAGCTTGGACGTCGCGAGTAGTTAAAGTAGTCACCACGATGCCAAACATCTGCGCCGGCGGGCCTTTCTCGTTGCTCTTGCCCGGCTGCACGCTAATCAAATCCGAACCTAACCTGGTGATTTGCCCTAAAACCAAGCTTTGCGCGCCAGCGCCTAAAGCGATAATAATAATCACGCCGGCCACGCCGATGACGATGCCCAAAATAGTCAAAAACGACCGGCCCTTTCTGGCCAAAAGAGTCCGAACAACCAATTTTATGGTGGAAAAAAAATTCACTTGATTGAGTGTTGAGTAATTATTTTATCAATTCATTGTTGCTGTCGGCAAAAATCCGGTCGTGCACCGGCTCATCCGAAACCACTATCCCGTCCCTGATGCGAATAATCCGCTTGGCATGCTTGGCCGTATCGGTTTCATGGGTAACTAAAATAATCGTCCGGCCCTGGTTATTAAGCTTCTGGAGAATATCCATAATAATATTGCCGCTCTTAGAATCAAGGTTGCCGGTCGGCTCGTCGGCGAAAATCACCGCCGGATCGTTTACTAGGGCGCGGGCGATGGCGACGCGCTGTTTTTCTCCACCAGAAATTTGATTGGTATAATAGTCCAGGCGGTGCGACAAGCCCACGTCGGCCAGCGCCGCTTCAGCCAGTTGGTTATAATTTTTTTTCTGGCTGTAAAGCAGGGGCAATTTGACGTTATCCAGCACCGTGGTGCGAGCCAGCAAATTAAAAGATTGAAAAACAAAACCCACGCGCCGATTGCGCAACTCCGCCAGGTAAGCGTCGCTAAAGTCTTTGGTGTCTTTGCCTTCAAATTCATATAGGCCGCCCGTCGGCCGATCCAAAAAACTTAGAATATGCATTAAGGTTGATTTGCCCGAACCGGACGGGCCCATAATGGCGACAAATTCGCCCGGCTTTATCTCGAAGGTCACGCCGCAAAGTACCTTAGTAACCACGTCTTCGTTAACGTAGTCTTTGGTTAAATCTTTTATTTTGATTAAACTCATAAAACTATTGCTTAATATAAACCACGATTTCCTGACCTTCATTTAAGCCGGAGATTATTTCCGTCAGGCCGCCGTCAGCCTCTAGTCCGGTCCGCACTTCAACTTGGTGATAGGTTTTCTGCTGCGGGTCGTCAACCAGGCGCGCGTATTGTTTGCTGTCTTGATTGATAATCGCGCGCGAAGGCACGGCTAAAACCTGATTTTTTTTGTCAACTAAAATAATCAAGTTGGCAGTCATGCCTGGCTTGATTTCCGCCACTTTATCCAGACTGGCGGTTACTTTGAAATTAACCACGCCGGAAATAATGGTTGAAGCCGGATTAATGATTTGCACTTTAGCGGTAAAATGCCGGTCTGGCCCTAAAGCGTCAAAGGTTACATCAATCTCCTGCCCGACTCTTACTTGGGCGATATTAGCTTCGCTGATGTCCGCTTCCACGTGCAAATTATTGACATCTTGCAGTATCATAACTTCTTTTTGCGCCACGGCCAGTTCGCCTAATTTAACGTTAACCGAAGTAATCATGCCACTAGCCGGCGCGCGCAAGGTGGCGTTGGCAATGGTGGCTTCGGCCGCAGCCACCTGGCCTTGGGCCGACAGGATAGCCGCTTTGGCAACGTTAACATCAGCCGGCCGAGCCCGGGCTTGGGTTTTTTCCAAACTGGCCTGCGCCTGCGCTAAAGCCACTTGTGCGCTCGCTGCCGTGGCTTGAGCGTTAGCCACGGCCAAATCACGCGCCTTCAAAGCCGCCTGATAGGCGTTATTATTAGTCACATAGCTCGAAGAATAGGTATTGGGAATATAAATAGTCCAGCTATCCGCCGTTGACGGATTTGAGTCAAATTTAATATATAAACCGCGCGTCCCCAGTGGCGCGGGCGTATCGCTGACCGCGCCGGTGGAAAATTCCAAACCAGAACTTTGAAATTGTAGACCCGTACCCGTGCCGTAAACAATTATTTTATAGGTCCCTTGTTCGGCGCTGGTATAAGTGCCGCTGATGGTAGGCGCTATGGTATCAATATTACCCGGATTGGCGATGGCAGTAATGGAAGTGTTTAGCAGAGTGGCGTAGGCGTTTTGCACGGCCGTATCCTGCTGGGCTTTAATATTTATCAAACTGGCGTTGGCGTTATCCAAAGTGACTTGAGCCGCGTCCACGGCTTTCTCGGCCACTTTAATCTCTTCGCCGGAAGCGCCAGCCAAAACTTTTTCATAATTGGCCTGGGCCTGCGCCAAGGCGCCGCGCGCCGTGGTCAGGCTGGCCAAGGCGTTAGTCATATCCAAGGCGGCCAAAAACTGGCCGGCCTTCACTTTACCGCCCTCTTTAACCGCCAGCTGTTTAACCGTGCCGGTGGTTTGAAAACTTAAACTTAAATCCGTGCCGCTCACCACCTGGCCAGTGGCTAAAACCGTCTGGGTTAAATCCAATTTTTTTACCAGATCGGTCTGAATGTTGCCGGCCGCATCCTTTTTGCCGAAAACCAGATAGGCGGCCGCGGCAATCAGCAGAATAATTACCATAAACCAAATAATTCTTTTTGCGGTAAAAAATCTTTTCATGTATATAGTTATTAGCTATAATTATTTGGGGATAGCCTTCCCCTGTGGACAAGTTAAATAATTTTTTCTACACTCTTAACTAGTAAGGTATTCGGTCAAGAAAGTATAATCAAGGTTTTCATGTAGGCCGTTCGGCACTACTTTAATATGACTATTAACTTCTT
>Ga0210017_1001952_pt1 | contig 17828 bp, 26 predicted proteins | sample CryGeyCG2014_020_FD_183966 | JGI IMG/M metagenome (GOLD analysis project Ga0210017, IMG submission 183966) | Groundwater microbial communities from aquifer - Crystal Geyser CG08_land_8/20/14_0.20 (SPAdes) (version 2) | ecosystem: Environmental > Aquatic > Deep subsurface > Groundwater | place... | reverse complement strand
AGTTTACGCCCTTGCTGACTCTGATGAAAATAATGTTGGTGGTCAGACGGGATATCCATTGAAAGGTAGTCATGACTATTACATTGGCAAAGCTTGGTGTTTCGGCACTATGGAAATTCTGTACTCACAACCAGGTGGATCAAACCAAATTACCTGTAATGGTCAGTTAGTTAACAACGCAGCCCAAACGGATAAAGTTATGGGCGACATTCAGTTTTACGCAGTACAGGCGAGAAATAATGCCGAGTTTCAGTGTAGTGCATATGGACCAGTATGGCCAACACAGCGGACATTGATCTTGGAAAACAAGGATCCGAATGCAAGGTGGAGTGTCATACAAGACCAAACTCGGGGAATCTTGACTTATAACATAAGTGGTTCAACATTCAGCGGTACATTTCAAGCCACTGGTTTAACTGCAGGCGTGGAGTATTCTTTAATCTATTATGCGGATAACCAGAATAGATTTGTAGATTGGGGTGGAGACAATCCAGGAGCATTGATTGGTACATTTACAGCTGTTGGCGGAAATATTGTTCCGACACCTGTAAACCAAGATCTTGGTATGGATTTGCCAGATCCTAGCGATTGGAATGCCAATCCAGACCCGAATTATTGTGATTACAACAACACATTCGATGATTACAACACGTGCGTCGGAGCAAAGATATGGTTAGTGCCATCAAGCGAATACGATTCTGCTACCAAGAAGCTAACTGCATGGAATCCAGCAAGTTACTTGTTTGAAACAGATTTGATTCATTACGACGACACAGACATTTAATGTTTAGTTATTAACGAGACACCCCCGCCTTTTTTAAAAAGGTGGGGGTGAGGGAGGAAAGATTAAATCCATGAACAAAAAATTACTTATCAGTTTAAGTATTATTGGAGTTGTTGCGGCGATTGGAATTGGCGCTACTATTGCTTACTTCAATGATGTTGAGACCTCAACCGGTAATGTTTTTACTGCTGGAACTCTTGATTTGAAGGTTGACCACATTAAACAAACTTATAATGACGTGGACTGCAAAACTTGTAGCGTCACTATTCAGAGCGATACCTCAAATATGGTAGTGGCAACAGTAGACGGTAACGATCCAGTTCCAATGCCTCATGCCGCCCTTTTGGTAACACCAACTTGGGTTACTCAAACTTATTGGACGGCAAATATTCCGGGCGCAAGCTGGATTTGGGCGACCGACCCTGTAACGCAACACGATGTTGACAATACCGTGGTTTACACTTTCGAAAAGACATTTGAGTGGTGGGGACCAATTAATGGAGCCATTTTAAATTTAAGCGTAGGTGCTGATAACAGTTATGAAGTCTGGCTAAACGGCACTCAAATTGGTGGCGACATCAATCAAGTTAATTTCACTACCGCTACTCAAGATACCTATTCCGGTGTCCAGATTTCCACTTATATCAATCAAGGGCAGAACATTCTTGACTTTAAAGTGAAAAATTGGGCTCAACCAGGTCCAATCGTAAATAATCCAGGCGGATTATTGTATAGATTAACCATTGATGGCCAATGCGACAACGACTACTTCAAGACTCATTGTACGCTTTGGGGAGAAAAGGATTTAGCGCCCGGCGATTACTTCTTTGACTTTGTTGATCTGAAACCTGGTGATCGCGGAACCAACATCATAAGCATGCACGTATTTGATAACGATGCTTATGGCTGTTTGTTGGTTACAAATCCGGTAGATAATGAAAATGTTTGCGTAGATCCTGAAAACGCTATTCCTGACCCAACTTGTGGAGCGGGTCCTGCCGATGGTGAGCTTTCGCAATTCTTAAGCGCTGTTGTTTGGTCTGACACTAATCTCAATAAACAATATGACGCGCAAGAGCCCATATTGTATGGTCCTGCGGCATTGAAGGACATAAAGACGATGACTCGTCTTCCTTTGACCGCAACCGCTACAACTAACATTGGTTTAACTTGGTGCCTTGGAACACAAACAGTTGATGGGACTGGTATTCATTGTTCAGGCACTGGCAATCAGGACATTGCCCAGACAGATTCGTTCTTGGCATCCCTGACTGCTTACGTAGAACAGCAAAGGAACAATTCCGGATTTAACTGTGCGAATGTAATACTTCCGTAATACTTAAAATTTCTTAGGTTGCCTCAACCCTTCCTTGTGGGATTATTTGGGGCAACTCGTAAAGGTTTTAAGAAATTATTTAACAGGATAAATGAAAATTTTTAAAATAATTTATTCAATATTTATAGTGTTTATTGTTGCCGTGGCTTTGTTATTGATTGTTTCGGTTTTTCCGATTACAGGAAATTACAAATTGATGATTGTTCAATCTGGGTCAATGACACCGGCAATAAAGATGGGTTCTGTTGTGGTAGCAAAGCCGGCCGAGAATTATCAAATTGGTGATGTTATTACTTTCGGTCCCTATACTCGAACTCAGGCTCCGACTACTCATCGAATTTATGACATTAAAGTCACCGACGGCAATCCTGTTTATATTACCAAAGGCGATGCTAACAACGCGCCGGATCAAAGAGAAATTACAAAAAGAGATATTGTCGGTAAGGTTTTATTCAGCATTCCTTATTTAGGTTATGCCGTTGATTTTGCTAAAAGACCCTTGGGTTTTTCTTTAATTATCATTGTTCCCGCGGCATTAATTATTATTGACGAAATTAAAAATATTTATGGAGAAATTAAAAAGAAAAAACCAAAAACGGAATAAGTTTTTGGCCATAAGGAATTCTCTTTTGAGAATTACCGTGTTTTTAGTTATTGTCGGCCTTAACTGGGCCGGGCTTTCGGCTGTGATTGAAACCCTTGCTTATTTTAATGATACCGAAGATTCTCCCCAGAATGTTTTTTCCGCCAGTACTTTAGATTTTTCTATTCCACCGGCACCAGATTTTTCGCCGGTTATAACGCCCGATACCTCTTCCAGCCGAAATATCAGCTTAACTAACGACGGCATTTTGGGTTTTCAATACACTGTCTCTACCACTAATTTTTCAGGAGAACTATGCGATTATCTGAATTTGAGCGCTGTTTTGGATGGAAATTTTGCAACCAGCAGTAGTTTAAAAACTTTCAATTATTACGCAGGCGAATTTTCTACATCTACTGATGATTGGCAGTTTACAGCCACATTAACAGATGATGACCCTGTTTTGCAAAACAAAACCTGTAATTTTGATTTTGTTTTCGCCGGCACTCAAATTGGCGGCGCAGGATTCTATGACCAAGAAATAATTTCAAATATTATAACTAGTGGCAAATGGATTATTTCTCTTGGCGATGTAGTGATTAATGAACTAATGTGGATGGGAAGCTACAAGAAACCTAAGGATGAATGGATAGAACTTCGCAATATGACTTCTTATCCCATTGATCTTTCTGGGTGGCAGTTAACAAGATTAATTGGATTTGGGGTTGGAAAGAAAGAAAAATTGATACTGACAATCTCTTCGGGGAAGACGATTCCAGCTAATGGCTATTTCTTAATTTCCAATTTTAGCAAAGATAACTCTCGAATAAATGTTGATCCAGATTTAGTTGATTCTGCTGTTTCTCTCCGTAATCGCAATTTACAAGTGAAACTTTATAAAGGAGATTGGCAAGATCCAACTAATTTAATTGACACTGCTGATGATGGTCAAGGTAGACCTCTTGCCGGTTGGCATGGTTTCCTTTTCCACCTTTCAATGGAAAGAAATGATGTACCTGGAGATGGGACTTTAGCTTCAAGTTGGCATACTTGCCTTGATTTTGTTAATTCCCGAATCTATTGGGATCCTGGTGATAAATTTAATTTAGGAACTCCCGGCGCTCCAAATCTTTCAGATGAGGAAGACGCTAATTTAGAATATTATATTCAATTAGAACAGGAGTTGCTGGCCGAAGGCATTTATCTACCCGACCTTGTCTCCGAAGAAGAAAATTATGATGAAGAAGAATCAATAGAAGAGGAGGTGACCGAAGATTCATTAGAACCAGATACAGAAATAATCACCACTACCGAAGAAATAACTACTTCCACCGAAGAGATAACTCCAAATGAGGAGTCTCCAACTATTGAAGAAACTATTAATGAAATTCCTGATGAAACAGGCGGTGAAACTACCGAAGATGTAATTGAAGAGCCGGCTTCGGAATCAAATACCCCAGCCCCTGAAGAGGGTTCAGCTAATGAAGAAGTTCCTACTGATGAAACTCCGACGGTTGAAGAACAATCAGCAACGATACCGGAGAATAATTCTTTTAACCAAGGAGACGGTGGTGAAGGAACAGTTGATGGAAATGGTGAGGCAGGAGAAAACCCAGAAAGTGCCAATTCGGTGGAAACTGCTGGAGAGATTTCAAGTGGCGCAGGCGATTCCGGAGAAAATACCGGTGAACAATAATTATTATGAATAAAGTATTTAAAACAATTTTAATAATCTTAATCGCAATTTTTGGCGCCGGAATTTTATTTATTGATTCTGTCCAAGCTCAACCCCTTAAAAATCTAGTTGTTGAATATTGGTCCGAAACTGAAAATAAATGGGTGCCATTATCCTATTGGTCCGAAACTGAAAATAAATGGTTGCCATCAAAAGTTTCCATATTTAGTGAAACAAATTTTTTGCCAGGACAAGGGATTACTCGTTTAGTCAAAGTCACCAATAACAGTGTTCAAAGTCAGAGAATTGCCACCGAAGCTATAAATAAAAATGATCCAAATCGGCTTGGCGATGTTTTAAATTTAGAAATTAAGGAAGGCGGGGCAAGACTTTATAATGATGCCCTTTCAAAGTTTTTCACAGCCGGCGAAGTTTATCTTTCTGATTTAGGACCAAATAGTAGTACCACTTATGATTTTATTGTCACTTTTTATTCTGGAGCTGGAAATTCCTTTCAGGGAAAAAGTTTAAGCTTTGATCTTTTAATTGGTTTTCAAGGAGAGGAAGGCGGCATACTTCCTGGCGCAGGCGGCGGAGTGGGCGGTTATTTACCACCCGGTTTAACTATTCCAGAGGAATCAGTAAAAATAACAGTTACTGAAACCAGCGTTGTAATTGAGTGGACTACTTCGTATCCAGCTACCAGTCAAGTAATTTATGCAAAAGAAGGAGAATCTCGCACTTTATGTTTAACTCAAACCGAAGGTTGTGCCTTAGGAGCTCCACCAAAATACGGTTATGAGCGCACCACACCCGAATACGATGTCAGCCCGAAAGTGACATCTCATTCAGTAACAATTTCTGGTTTGGATTCTGGCACAAAATATTATTACCGAACAGTTTCTCATGCTTCTTTAGCAATTAGTCAAGAGCATACTTTTACCACTCTAGGGGCGAAAGTGGAAGAAAAGGTCAAAGAAGAGATTAAAGAAGAAATAGCTCCTCCCGAAGAAGAAGTTTTAGCTCCGACCGGGGAAGAAATAGAAAAAGCTCCTGAGGAAGAAATAGTTGGCCCAGAGGAAGTTGAAAAGCCAATTTTGGCTAAAGAAAGGTCTTTGGGAGAAATATTTGCCACCGAAGGTTTATTAGCAGCAATCGGAGCCATACCTTTCAATCTGAGAATAATCTTAATTTTCGCTACGATTATTATAGTAGCATTGCTGGTTTCACAATTAATTAAAAAGAGGAAAAAGCTAAAAATTTAAAATTTTAAAAATTGAAGAGAAAACACTTGAATGGTAAGAAAGTAATCTTACCATTTTTATTTTTTATTTCCACTAGTGAATAAAAGGAGCTTAGCTCCTTTTTCGAGAAAATCCGAGAAAAGAAAATTGAAATTATTGCTCGGGCTTTAATTTTAAAAGAAAATCAAATCTTACTTTGTAAAACGATAGGGGATAGACATTATTTCTTACCCGGCGGCCATTTGAATTTTGGAGAAAGCGCCCAGCGGGCGCTTTCCCGAGAAATTCAGGAAGAACTGGGAGCAAAATCAGAGATCGGGTCTCTAATTGAAGTTTGCGAGCACATTTATCGAAAAAGAGGCAGAAAACATCACGAAATCAATTTGATTTTCGAAGTGAAGGTAGGAAAAATAAACCTAAAAGGCAAAGAGAAAAAGTTAAAATTTTATCTCAAAGATTTAAAAGAATTCAAAAAAATTTATTTTTTGCCAAAAGATTTAAAAGAAGCTTTAATTGGTTATTTCAAAAACAAAAAATTTTTCTGGCAAAATTTTTAGAATCGTATGCTAAATCGGAGAAAAAAAACAATTCTCTTGAATCAAGCAGATGAAAAAAACACTAAAATATATCGTTGACATTTCCTTAGGTTTTGATAAAAAATAATAGGGGATAGTTCTTTAAATTAAAAAATAGGGGAATGAGGAAATGAATGATTCAAAATTGAATGAAAAAGCATGGAAAATCAGACCGATAAAAAACGGTATCGTAGTTGATCATATTGTTGCCGGTCAAGTTCTCAATGTTTGCAAAATTCTGAAGATTTTACCTGGTAGCGAGAAAGTAGTCAGCATTGCTATGAATGTAGACAGCAAAAGATTAGGCAGAAAAGACATTCTGAAGATTGAGGGCAGGAAAATTGAAGATGTCACCGAGATTGCCAAAATCGCCATCATCTCTCCTGACGCAACAGTAAATGTCATTGAAGATTTTCAGGTAAAAGAAAAAGGACAAGTCGAAATTCCGTCAGAGATTATCGGGATAATTAAATGTCCAAACCCGAGTTGTATATCGAATGCTCCCGAAGAACCGGTCAAAACCAAATTCCAAAAAGAAAAGAGGGGCAGCGAAGTGTTCTTCAGTTGTCTCTATTGTGGCTATATTATCTATCCTGATGAAATCGCAAGCGCAATAATCTAAAACCTTAATGCCCTGGTTTCCCAGCGGCATTTTTTATTTTTAGGTAATTAGAAGGGATATTGAATTTAAAGAAAATTTTTGCTATTCTCAATTAATAAAAATGGCAAAATTAACTAAATTAGGGTGGGATAGGGCGTTTAAAAAAGAAGGTAAAATTTTTGTTAAACCTCATAGAGATATGGCAAGGATTGCTAAATTTTTCAAGAAAGAGGGGATTAGAAAAATTCTGGATTTAGGTTGTGGTTCAGGAAGACATTTGGTTTATTTGGCAAAACGCGGTTTCGACGCTTACGGAATTGATATCGCTCGGCACGGAATAAAAATTGCCAGAGATTGGCTCAAAAAAGAAAGGTTAAAAGCTAATTTGGAGATCGGTGATATTTATAAAAAATTGCCTTACAAGGATAATTTTTTCGATGCGATAATTGGTATCAAAACTTTGCATCACGAAAAGATAGAAAATATAAGAAAACTCATTAAGGAAGTGAAAAGAATTTTAAAACCAGGAGGTTTAATCTTTATTACCGGCCACAGAAAACCACCAAAAAAGAAAATTCCAAAAGAAAAATTATACGGAATAAAATATATCGCTCCAAGAACTTATGCAACCTTAGCTGGTCCAGAAAAGGGGATGCCTCATTATATTTTTAATGAGAAAATCTTAAAAAAAGAGTTTAAAGGTTTTGAAATTTCCGATCTTTGGATTGATGACAAAGGCGACTACTGCCTTTTAGGAAAATTAAAGAAACAAAGTTCTATTATGATAAAAACAATTGTAATTGATTTAGGCGGAGTTTATTTTGAGAATGGAACAAAAATTGCTTTGCCAAAAATATACAAACTCGTAAATGTTCCGAAAGAAAAAGTTGATGAAATATTTTGCGGATATCCTCATAAAGAAGGATGGTTATATCGGAGAGGTAAAATTTCGAAAAAGAAATTTTGGAAAGCTGCGGTTAAAAAACTTAAAATTAATAAAAAAATGGTTTCAAAACTCCAAGAAATTTGGAATTCTTCATATAAACCAATAAAAGGAGTGAAAGAAATAGTTGCCAAATTAAGAAAAAATTACAAAGTCATTGCTTTTTCTGGAACTACAAAAGAAAGAACTGAATATCAAAATAAAAAATATGGTTTGTTAAAAGATTTTGACGATTTTGTTTTGTCGTTCGAGGTTGGCTTTACCAAAAGAGAAATTGAATTTTATAAAATTCTTTTGAAAAGATTAGGAAAAATGAAATGTAAACCAGAAGAATGTATTTTAATTGATGACACGAAAATGGTTTTAGGCATCGCAAAATCTTTTGGATTGAAAACTATTCTTTTCAAAAATCCAAAACAATTAAAATCCGATTTATGGAAGCTCGGCGTTAAAATTTGATAATTTTAAAAATATGGAAGTAAAAATTTTGAATAATAAAAAAATAAAAATAAGGGAAATTTCAAAAAGAGATCTTAAAAATGTTAGAAAATTTCAGGATTTTATTAATACCTTAGTCGAAGAAAAAGCGATGGTTAAGGCAAATAAAAAAGTGGGGCTGAAGGAAGAAATTGCTTGGTTAAAAGAAAAATTAAATCAAATAAAAACGAGAAGAATTGTTGCTCTGATCGCTGAAGATAAAAATGAAATTATTGGTAGCACTGACATCAAATTAGACTGGGGAAGAGCGATTCACGTTGGCCATTATGGAATCGCAATCAGAAAAGGTTATCGAAGTATAGGGCTCGGAACTTATCTTACAAAAGAAGTAATAAAATTAGCCAAAAATAAATTGAAACCCCGACCAAAAATAATAAGATTGAGTGTTTACGCGACAAATAAACCAGCAATCGAATTTTACCGAAATCTCGGCTTCAGAGAAGTAGCGAAAATCCCAAAACAAGGAAAAATTAAAGACAAATTAGTCGCTGAAGTGATAATGTTATTTGAGCTTTAATTATCTCATATCGCGAGAAACTTGACATCGTATCTTAAGAAAAGTAAAATATAATTAGAAATAAAAGTAAAATTATTATGGAGACAATTACTTTAACTAAAAGAGAATATTCTGAATTAATAGAGATAAGAAAAAAATTAGAGAAATTATTAGAAAGTAAAGAAAGAAAAATTTCTCCAAAAAAGGATAGATTTTTGGAGGCTTTTGGTATTTTAAAAGGAGCAATTAAAGGAGATTCTATAGATTATGTCTCTAAATTAAGAAAAGAATGGAGAAAATAAGCAAGTTTCTTATTGATTCGGATATCCTAATTGATTTTCTTCGAGGTTTAAATAAAACCCGAGGTTTTTTATTTAAACTAAGAAAGGAGGGCGAGTTACTAATTTCAGTAATAAATGTGGTTGAAATTTATTCTGGCAAAGAGATCAAAAATACCAAAAAAAGAAAAATTATTGATCAATTTTTAAACGGATTTAAAATCATCCCTTTAGACGAAAATTTAGGTAAATTAGCTGGAGAAATAAGATTAAATTATTATTTACCTTTCGCTGATGCGATTGTGGCTGCTACCGCTATTTATACTGGTTCAGTTTTAGCTACTCGAAATATTAAACATTTTTCTAAAATCAAAAATTTAAAATTAAAATCGAAATAAATGAAAAAATATCCAAATGTTTCAATAAAAATCATTTTTAAATATAAAAACCAAATTTTAATGCTCCGCCACAAAAACGGAGTATTTGATTTTCCAGGAGGAAGAATGAAATGGGGAGAATCGATACTTGGTGCATTAAATAGGGAATTGAAAGAGGAATTAAATTATTCTTTAAAAGAGGAACCAAAATTATTTCAGGTTTGGAATTATATTTCAAAAGATAAAAAACGCCACACTGTTATTATCAATTACATTCTTAAATTGGATAAAAAGCCCCGACTTTTTTCGCCTGAAAAAAGCCAAATCCTCTGGTTAACAAAAAAAGGGCTTAAATCAATGAATATAATTAAAGAAAAAGATTTTATAGACAAAATATTTAAATGGAAACCGAAAAATTAAAATTTATTATTGAGAAATCGTATAGTGGCTTGGATAGACAAAAATATAAGGCATTACTTCCATATTTAAAGAAAACTCAGAAGTTTTATCAGGAATCTTGGAACGAAATAAATGATGAATCTTTTAAAGCAGCAGAAGGAATTACTGGCTATTCTTGGAAATATAAAATTTATTTTTGTGTTTTAAGCCCATTTCATAAAGGAATTAGTAGTTGGGGTGGAAATAAAATCATTAGAACTTGGCGAGAAAATCCTTATTCAATGAGAAAAATTACGGCTCATGAACTTTTAATCTCCCATATCTTCACAATTTTTGAAAGAGATTTTAAAAAAGAAAATCTAACAGATAAAGAAAAATGGGCATTGGCTGAAATTTCTGCTTTTGCTATCACTGGTTTGGAAAAGAAAATGTTAAAATTTTGGCCCTGGATTTCAGAAGAAGAAAAATATCCTCTAAATCATAATTACCCCGAACTTTATGAATTACAAAAGAAATTAAAACCGATATACGAAAGAAAAAAGAATTTTAAAGAATTTCTTCAAAAAGCTATCAAGATTATAAAAAAAGAAAAATTATGAAAAAATACCCGATTGTAGCTGTCGCAATAATTTTAAGACATAAGGATAAGATGTTGATATTGAGGCATAAAAATGGCGCAATGAAGTTTCCGGGTGGAAAAATGGAATGGGGAGAGTCAATTTTGGGGGCTTTATATAGGGAACTTAAAGAGGAGCTAAATTATTCTCTAAAGAAAGAACCTAAATTGTTTAGTGTCTTTAATTATATTTCGAAAGACAAAAAACGGCATACCGTTTTCATTGATTATATTTATCCATTAAACAAAAAGCCAAAACTTTCTTCTCCTGAAAAGCTTGAAATTTTGTGGCTGACTGAAAAAGAGTTGATATCGAAAAATATAATCAAAGATGAGAAATTCCTAGACAAAATATTCAAATGGAAACTAACTAAAAAACCCAGAACTTGACATCGAAATCTCGTGAACTACAATAATAGTATATGAGAATAATAAAATGCGATTTATGTAAAAAGAAAATCTCAGGAAAACCTATAACTGCTGGGGTTGGATTTTTCTCTAATGCTGAGTTATGTCAAAAATGTGGTCTCCCAATTTTAAAATTTTTAAGAAAACATAAATTTATAGAAAAGAAGCAAAAATTTGACAAAAAATCAAGATAGATTAAAATAAAATATATGAGAGAAAAAGTTATAAAAACAAATGAATATCCTTTTACAGTAATTTATGAGCCCTTAAAAGAAGGAGGATTTAATGTTGTCTTACCAGCCATTCCAGAGATCTGTACTTTTGGACGAACATTAAAAGAAGCTAGGGAAATGGCTAAAGACGCTTTACGGTGTTACCTAGAAAGCGCTCTTAAAAGCGGGGAGTTAATTCCTCGAAAACCCTTGAAAAGGGTTTTGAAAGAAAAAGTAGCAGTCTCCCTTTCCTTAAAATAATGGCTTTATTGCCCATCTTAAAACCAAAAGAGGTAATCCACGCTCTTCAAGGAGCTGGTTTTTATATCCACCATCAAACCGGCAGTCATGCCAGATTATTTCATCGAACAAAATCGCATTTACGAGTGACTATTCCTATTCATTCCCGAGATATTCCTCGGCCGACTCTTTCTCGCATCCTTAAACAAGCTGAACTTTCTCCAAAAGAGTTTCTGAAATATTTAAGAGAATAAAAGAGAATAAAATGGAAATCACATACGATCCAAAAGCCGATGCCTTAAATATCACCTTTAAAAAGGGTAAAGTAGCAAAAACTATCAAAGCAACTAGCCGGCTTTTGATTGATGTTGATAAAAAAGGAAATGTTTTGGGAATTGAAATGCTTGACGTTTCTCGCCAAATTCCAAAAAAAGAGATTGGCGTGGTATCTACCGAAATGCCAGTTTATGCCTAAAAAGGTAAATTAAGAAAAAAATTAAGGAATACATTGAAATTGGCCTCGGCGAAGCCGGGGGCTTTTGTTTTTGGAGAAATTGATTTATAATTAAATATAAAGATGATTGCCCGCGCGAAGCGCGGGCAGAAAAAATAATTAAAAATATGTTTGACCTTGAGTTTTAAACGAAATATTTCAAAGTATATGATGTTTTGAATTTATTTGACACCGCTTTTAATAAAATATAAAATAAATATATATGGCTTATTCAATTACTCAAATTAAAGAAGCTAAAGAAATTATAAAGGAATTTGGTTATTCGGATGAAAAGGAATTCATCTCAGAGGCGGTAAGAGAAAAATTAGCAGAATTGAAAAAACTGCAGTTTTTTCTTATTTCTGAGAAAATCAGAAAAGGACTAAAAAAGAGAGGGCTAAAACCCGAAGATATTTTAAAGAAAATCAAATCTTAAAATGAGATTAAGAATTGTAGTTGATGCCAATATCTTAATTTCGGCTCTTCTTGGTGGAAAATCAAGATTTATTTTATTTGATATTAAATTTGAGTTTATAGTTAACGAGTTTACTTTAAAAGAAGTTGAAAAATATATTCCGTTGGTTTCTGAAAAATCTGGTGTACCGGAAAAAGAAATTAAAACAGGAATTTCTCTTTTGCCATTAAAAATTGTTTCCAAAAATTATTACAAAGATTATTTAAGACAGGCGGAGAAGCTCATTGGGAAAATCGATAAAAATGATATAGATATTTTGGCTCTTTATTTAAAAGAGAAAACATTTTTATGGAGCGAAGATAAAGATTTTGAGAAAGTTAAACCTAAAATAAATTTACTCAAGACAAAAGATTTAGTTTAAGGTGAGAATATGGAAACGGAAATTGAGAAAAAAATTAAGGAAATAGCGAAAATAGCCCCTGGAAAACGGGGCTTTTGTTTTTGGAGAAATTTAGGTATAATAAAATATAGCGGGCGCGGCAAAAAACATGCTCGATTCAAAATTTTTGGCAAGATATTTTAAGCCTTATGGAAACAGAAATTGAGAAAAAAATTAAAGAAGCATTGAAAAATAATAAAGTTACTCTACTTTATTTTTATTTCATTCGACAAGGCTCTTGACAAAGATTTATGGAATTACTATAAATAAAATAGAACGTTAAAAAGGTAATAGAAAATGGAAAGTGAATTGAAAGTATTAGAAAAGTATTCCTTCTGGCGAGAAATTTGCAGAGGAAAAGAAAGAAAGGCAACATCGGGAAAAATAGAGAACTTAACTAACTGCGCACAATGCGGCGGTTGTGGTTGTGGCGGCGGTTGCACTGCTGGGTGCGGTGGGTGTACTAGTTGCGGTGGTTGCGGCAGTAGTTTTAGTAGCAGAAATTATAGTAATGGTTGTGGTACTTGCGGTGGTTGTGGTGGTTGCGGTAGCTGCGGTGGTAGCTGCGGTGCTGGATGTAGTGGCTAAATGATAGGTATAAAAAGAGTGAGATAAATGAAAATTTGCACGATTGGTAAATATCCACCAATAGAAGGTGGTGAGTCTTCAAAACTCTATTGGTTAGCAAAAGCTCTCGGAGAAAAAGGACACGAAGTTCATATAGTCACTAATGCTTGGGAAGTTGAGACAAAATATAGAGAACAAATTACGGGTGATGATTTAAGCGGACATTATCGACCTAAAAATGTCTACATTCATAATACAGACCCCTTCATAAATCCCGCGTTTATTCCCTATTTCAAACCGTATACAGAAAAGGTAGCAAGTAGAGCCATTGAAGTAATAAAAAATTTCAATTTACAACTAATTGACTCTTGGTACATTCTACCTTATGTAATCTCCGGATTCCTAGCAAAACAAATTACTGGCCAACCTCAAATTATGCGTCATGCTGGAAGCGATATGAGTAGGCTTTTAAATTCACCCTTTCTGAAGACATTGTTTATCTCGATATTTAAAGAAGTGGACAAGATCGTAACTTATCCAGCGATGGTTCCTGTGTTCAAATCCTTTGGCATTCCCGAGGAAAAGATGTCTCTTAATCTAAAAGTTAGTGTAAATATCAACGAATTTAATCCTAGAGGTCTGATATTCGATTTATCAAAATATATAAACAGAGATATCGACGATATTCCAGTGATTACTTATCTTGGCAAACTAGGGGTTACAAAAGGAGTATATGAATTAGCAGAGGCTGTAAGTGACATCGAAAGAGAATTTGTATTGCTATTCGTTACACAAAATACGGGTTTGGAACATTTTCGCGGATTTCTTAAAGAAAGAGAGCTAGAAAAGAAATCCATATTCTTAGGTTTTGTACCGCCATGGAAAGTATCGTCGATAATCCGTCGCTCCACTTGTGTAGTAGCGCCCGAAAGGGATTTTCCAGTGCCTCAACACACTCCAATTTTACCCAGAGAGGTTTTTGCTTGTGGAAATTGCCTCATCTTAAGCACTGAGTTATACGAGAAATTCAAAAGAATAGGACTTAAAGACAAAGAAAATTCTCTTGTTGTAAATCCTAAAAATATCCTTGAGTTTCGAAAAACAATAGAGTTAGTCCTGGATAATCTTGAGCTTCGCGAAAAGATAGCTAAGAACGCTCGTTTGATTTCGGAGAAAATAGAACATTTCGAAGGCTATGTGAATAAAACAGTCGCACTTTATCAAGAGGTAATCGAAAGCAAATAGATTATCTATCATGCCCTGAAAAACAGGGCTTTTTTCTTCGCTTTCTTTTTATTAAAAACTTATTATAATTAGAATAATGAAAACTGACATTCCAAAAATAAAGTTTTTTTATAGTCCAATTTATGACCTTTTGCTAACCGATTACGAAGGGAAATATTTTGATGAATTACAAGAAAAGGAAGTTAAAAAATATATTCGAAGACTTCAAATAAAATGGAATAAAGTTATTAAACCAATTCTTAGATTTTTACTAAAGATTTTAAAAAATAAGTTTAAAGAGAAAGAAATAATTTGTTATGTAGTTAAAAATTTTAGATTTTCGGGTATTTCTCACCCTTTAACTATTAAAATAGTGCCAAATCTTGAAGAAGCCATAACTAATTTAATCCACGAACTTATCCATATTTTTTTATCTCCAAAAAGGTGGAAAAAAATTTCTCGAAAATTAGTTAAAAAATTTCCACATGAGAAACCAGAGATTATCCTTCATCTCTATATTAATTCCATTCAACTCCAAGTATTAAGAAAATTTTTCAAAGAATCGGTGATTAAAAAAATGCTTAGAAAATACAAAAAATTGAAAAGAACTGGAAAGGCATGGAGAATTGTTCTAAGGGAAGAAGAAACTTTATCCAAATTATTAAAAATCTAAATTAAATTTTTAAATTAATTTGACAAACAAATAATGGTCTGCTAAAATAAAATAGCTCATTAAAAATGGTGAAGAAGAATGTTTCGAAATCAAACCGAACAGTTTAGAAGGAAATATTTTGTTTTGCAATGGCATATAACATCGGAATGTCCCAATCGATGTAAACATTGCTATATTGAAGATTTCGAAAGAGGAAAGGAATTACCTTTCGAAACTTGCTTACAGATTATCGATGACTTCCATAAAATGATTTCAACTCTGAACGTGCCAGGCAGAATAAATTTCACAGGAGGCGACCCACTTAGAAGACCCGACATTTATGAACTGATTGACTATACTATTCAGAAAAAAATCATGGTGGGTATACTAGGAAATCCAGAGCTTTTAGACCACGCTACTGCTCTCAGACTAAAAAAGCTAGGAGTTATACGCTACCAAATAAGTATTGATGGATTAGAAGAAACTCACGATAGTTTAAGAAGTCCCGGAAGTTTCAAAAGAAGCTTAGAAGGTCTACGGATGCTTAATCGGGTAGGAATTCCTTCAGTTGTAATGTTCACACTAAGCAAACTAAATGCGAGAGATCTCATTCCAGTAATCCGATTAATGGCAAAAGAAAATGTTTATATCTTTGATTTCGCTCGTTTAGTTCCTATTGGTAGTGGAGAAAACTTAAAAGACGAAATGCTTGAACCTCTTGAATATCGAGACCTCCTGCTACGTGTGTTAGAGGAATATCGAAAATTACAAGAGAGTGGTTCTCAGACAATATTCGGAAGAAAGGAGCATCTATGGAAATTGCTCTATACAGAGCTAGGTTTATGGCAACCGTTACCAAATCAACGAGAGAAGATTATTTATAGTGGTTGCAGCATAGGAATTAATCTCTTAACAATTCTATCTGATGGAACTGTATATAGCTGTCGAAGAGTACCTATTCCTATTGGAAAGGTATCTGACCAGAGCCTGCTAGAAATTTTCTTAAATTCAGAGAAACTAAATGAAATCCGACAAGAAGAAAAAATAGAAGGTTGCAATCAATGTGAACTTTGGCAATTCTGTCGCGGCTGCAGAGGAGTAGCCTTTGGTACATTTGGTTCTTATTTTGCCCGTGATCCTCAATGCTGGAAGAAAATATAATAAAAAAGCTCTCAATTAAAACAATTTAGGCCCATCGTAAGATGGGCATTTTTATTATTGAAAAAAATCTATGAAACTGTTTTGCTAGGCTCTTTTGTTTTTTGGGAAAATTTGCTTATAATTGGAATATATAGTGGGTGCGCTGAAAAATATGCTCGATTCAAAATTTTGGTAAAATTATTTTTGGGTTTGAAAAATAGAGTTGGCCCCGATTTATGTTCAGCACTTAGAATAAAACCATACGGTCCTACTTTAGTAATTCTTCCTTCAAATGAACCAATTAAAATGGCTATCGTCCCGATAATTTCTGGATTGTTTTCTGGTGTTCGAGTAGACATTAAATGTCATACCTTAGTAAAAAAGCTGCAATCTTTCATTTATACGCAATTTAATAAAAGCGGATTTACTAATGTATCGGTTTTATCACTCGAAGATTCAAAAGAAGATCATGAAATATTAAGAAAGTTAATTCAAAAAAAATATTATGACAATGTAATTTGTTTTACTTCTCATAAAGTAGCAGAAAAAATTAGTAGAATCTGTATAAGAAAAGGGGTAAATTTTCACTTTGAATGCGAAGGAAACGATTGGTTAGTTCTTGACTATTTACCTAATAAAAAAGAGATTTTAAAAATAATTGAAGCTGTGACTTCCCACGATGGAAGGATGTGTAACTGTTTAAAAGGAATCTTAATCAAAAAAGTGTATTACACTCTTCTCCTAACAAAAATAAAAAGGAGGTTAAGTGGGAAAAAAATAAAATTTGAAATTATTGAAAATCCAATTATAACTTCGGAAGTTGTCCAGAAGCCAGAATTTAGGCCTTCTCTCTGGATTAAAAAATTTAACAATATTCCTCAATTATTAAGATATCTCAATTCAAATAAAAATAGATTAGTTTTACATATTTGGAGTAAAAATAAAAAATTTATTAAAACTATTTTTGAAAATACTTCTTTTGCAAGGTATAATTTAACCTCTGATTTATTAACCGTTGATTTCAATGAACCTTGGGGCGGAATTTTCTGGAGTGGCAACAAAGGACCGATTCAATGGTATGAACGTTTTGGCTATACTTCAGTTATTAAATTTTCATAACAATAAAAATCTATGAAAATTATTACCAATTCACAAAAAATACATCAATTGTTGACAAAAGGGGTGGAGAAAATTATTGAAAAAAGAAGTTTGGTGAAGAAATTAAAATCTGGGAAAAGATTAAGAATTAAACATGGGATAGATCCTACCGGTCCAAAGATTCATTTAGGTAGAGCCGCACAACTTTGGAAACTTAGAGCATTTCAGGAATTAGGTCATCAAATTATTTTAATCATCGGTGATTTCACTGCTCAAATTGGAGATGCTTCTGATAAATTGGCGATGAGAAGGCTTTTATCCGAAGAAGAAATAAAAGAGAATATGAAAGATTATTCAAGGCAGATTGGCAAAATTTTAGATATGAAAAAAGTTGAACTTCATTATAATAGCGAATGGTTAAATAAACTAACTGCCAAAGATTTGCTTTCGCTTTCAATGAAATTTACTGCTCAACAAATGATTCAAAGAAGAAATTTCAAAGAAAGATGGGAGCTGGTCAACCCATAGGTCTACA
>Ga0210017_1001951_pt1 | contig 17850 bp, 18 predicted proteins | sample CryGeyCG2014_020_FD_183966 | JGI IMG/M metagenome (GOLD analysis project Ga0210017, IMG submission 183966) | Groundwater microbial communities from aquifer - Crystal Geyser CG08_land_8/20/14_0.20 (SPAdes) (version 2) | ecosystem: Environmental > Aquatic > Deep subsurface > Groundwater | place... | reverse complement strand
AAGTTAAGTTTTTCCGACGAGCAGTTAATCGAGAACATTAATACCGTCATTACCACTCTCCAGCCCAAAAATCTCTCACTCGTCCACCTCTGCTCCTCGATCAGCCCAAGCATTAAAGTTGACATTAATTCTTCATTCAAGTTATAATCTCTTTATCCAAAGACCGCAGGCATCAATAAGACCTGCCCAGGAAAACTATGCCTAGTCAAAAAAATCTTACTATCGTTAAACTCCTCTCCGAAAAACTCGCCTTAGCTAAATCTATTGTCCTGGCTGACTATCGCGGCCTATCCGTCAATCAGCAACGAAAATTAAGAAATCAGGTCAAAGCCGTGGGCGGTGAACTGATAGTGGCTAAAAACAGCCTGATTTCTCTGGCTTTAAAAGCCCAAAAATATGTTCTCCCGGCCGGTTTACAAGGGCCAACACTGGTTCTTTTTGCCTATGAAGACGAAATCGCCCCGATTAAAGCCTTGGCTGAATTTGCCAAAACTAATGAACTGCCCAAAGCCAAAATCGGTTTTTTAGCCAAAGAGCCTTTAACCGCTGAACAGGTCAACCAGCTGGCCGCTTTGCCCACCAGGATTGAATTGATCGCCCAAACTGTTTCCACCCTTAAATCTCCCCTGTCCGGCTTGGTTAATGTTCTATCCGGAAATTTTCGTAAATTAGTTTATGCCTTGTCCGCCATAGCTTCAGCGACGGCGGATCGAAAGGCGGTGAAATCTAAATGATCGCTAAACTCACTAAAATCATTGAAGAGGTAGAAAAACTATCCGTTCTCGAACTGGCTGACTTAGTCAAGGCCCTGGAAGACAAATTCGGTGTCAGCGCAATGGCCCCAGCCGCTGCGCCTGTGGCCGCAGGGGCATCCGCCCCTCAAGCTGTAGAAGAAGCTAAAAGCGAATACCAGGTTGTCTTAACCAGCGCCGGCGCCAATAAAATCGGCGTAATTAAAGCCTTAAGGGAAATTAAGCAGGAACTGGGCTTAAAAGAAGCCAAAGACCTAGCCGAAGCCGCTCCTAAAGAAGTCGGTGTTTTCAAAAAAGAAGAAGCCGAGACTGCCAAGAAAAAACTCGAAGCCGCCGGCGCGCAAGTTGAGCTCAAGTAAAATCTAATAGTGCGAAATCCCGGCCGTAGCGTCGGGGTCGAACTCAAGTAAGTTTGTTTACTGACAAGGTTGACAAGGTTGGACCTTGTCATCTTCTTCTTCTCTACTTGACATACTCTACTCTCTTTTGATATATTAGGTCTTGTTAAAGTGTATTTAGCACAACTTTGAACAAAGTATGAACGATCAAACAGTATCAAACAATAAACCTGTGATCACTTTGGATAATCTGCCTGATCTGTTAACTGTCCGCGAAGTGGCTAATTTACTCCGGGTCTCTCCTTTAACCATTAAGCGCTGGGGCAAACGCGGCAAACTGCCGGCCATCCGCATCAACTCCCGCGGCGACCGCCGTTACAAAAAAGAAGCCGTGCTTTGGTTGTTAGGAATTCAGGAAAAGTAAGTTGATTGTCGTTTGCCAAACTGACATCTTTCTTGTATGATGTTAATGTATGCAACCGGTCAATATTTCGGCTTTAGTCAAAAAATACAGCGCCAGCTATGTGGCCAGGAACAAAAAAACCGGCCGGGTGATCGCCCATTCCAAAAGAATTGACGTATTGGTCAAAAAAATCAAAAAACGACTGGGAGTAACAATTTCCTGGATTCCCCGAGAAAACGCCCGTTATGTTTTTAAAATTTCCCTTTGAGTACGCCGAAATTGAAGGTTTAGGCAGACTGTTTTATCCCATTGTCAGGCTTCAATTAAAAACAATTTACGGTTATCAGGATTTTGACTTTTTAGTCGATACCGGCGCCGATGTCACCACTTTACCGATTCACATTCTGCCGGTTCTGGGGATAAATAAAAACAAATGTAAAACCAATTATACCTTGGGTGTTGGCGGTATTAAAGTAAAAACTTACGAATTTTTACTGCCGTTAAAATTCGGGAAATTGGAATTTTCTGTTACCGCCTCGGCAGTCGACGCCGGAAAAAACTCTATGCCGTTGCTTTTGGGTAGAAAGGATATATTTGAAGCCAAATTTAATCTGATTTTGGACAGTAAACAGAAAGTCGTAATCATTAAGGAAAATATCTAACTTCCCTGCCTGTTTCTTTAATTTCTCCGGCAACAGTTAAACTGTCTGCCTGACTATATTCCCTGGGAGTTAAACCAAAAATATCCATCGCCGCTCTCTGTGTCTCATCGCTCTTGCGCGCAGTATACAGCAAATCAAAACGTTCACTCGTACTCATTTTAGCAAAAGCAGCAGATAAAATTAATAAATCAATATCACTATCTCTGTTAATCCTGCCATTTACGGCCGAACCAAAAAGAATCGCTTTTTTCACTTTAATCTTCTTTGATAAATCTTTAAGGTAAATTTTGATTATTCTATCAATTTTTTTTCTATCCATAGAAAAATCTCTGATTATTTTATCACAATTAGGCATTCAGGAAAAGTAAAAAATTCATGCTATACTATATAGCATGATTGATTTAACCCAAAAAACTATCCCTGTTTTAAAAAAATACGGCGTCGCTAAAGCCGCTGTCTTTGGTTCTTATGCAAGAGGTGAGGCTAAAAAAAACAGTGACATTGATCTGCTTGTTGATATAAAAAAAAATATCAGCCTTTTGGAATTTTCTGCCTTAAAACAGGACCTGCAGGAAATTCTAAAGCGCCGGGTTGATCTAATTGAATACTCTCAAATTAAACTGCTGCTAAAACAACCAATCCTTGAAGATGCCAAAGTCTTTTACAGCCAATAAATGGAAAAATCCGTGAAGGTTTATCTCCAAGATATTCTTGAATCGATTATTAAAATTGAAGAATATACCATCAATAAGTCAGTCACAAAAGCTGAATTCTTAGAAGATGTTCACAATCAGGATTCCGTCCTGCGCCGCCTGGAAATTATCGGCGAAGCCAGCAAGAAAATCCCGCCGTCATTCCGCCAGCAACACCCGCAAATTCCCTGGAAAGCCATTGCCGGCTTAAGGGATGTTTTAATCCACGGCTACGACCAGGTCAACATTCATCGGGTTTGGCAAGTGATCATTAAGGATCTGCCAAAATTAAAGTCAGAGCTGCTGGGAATTCAGGAGAAGTAACTATTTCTTCTTTACGGTCTTTACTGTTGCCAAAGCAACTCTAAACGCTTGTAATAAATCCTTAATGATTTGTTTATCTGAAGCTTTTTTTTGAATCTTGCTGACTAATTCTTGAGGGAAGTCTGCGCCGGTTCTCTTCTGCCATAATTCCAGCTGCTGCTGTAGCGCTTGAGTATTTCCACTGGCTACGGCTGATACAATTTGTTCCAATGTCTGCTGTAAATTATTCTCCACATGTATCCTTAAACTCTCTCTTATATCTTCTATTAATTTATCCGGCTGTGCCAATGATTTTTCAGCGCTTTTTTTATAAGACTCCAGCCCTTTTTGGATTAATTGCTGTCTTTGCTCGACTGACAAAATCTGCTCATACTTTCTGACTAACTGTGAGTCCTCTAGTAATTGTGCTTCAGTTACCTTGCCTTGGCCAATTACCTCTGCCAAATCTTTGGCAAATGCCTGCGCGAGTCTTTCTCCGCCTCTGGTTAAGTCCTTAAACTGTTCATCTCCCTGTTCAATCATCTGCTTTACCGGCTCCAATAATTTTTCTTTAATCGCTTCAAATATCGCTAGGGCTAAAACCGGATCGCCTAAGGCCTTTTCCAAAAAGCCTCTGGGGCCCAACAATGCCGTCCGGATTAACTCCAAACTGGGACTATTTTTTAGATTGCCGCCAGCATAATAGGGTTCGTAAAGTTCACCTTTTACTAAACTTACAGCCTGCTCAACTACTTTTTGGCCGTATTGCGGCAGTTTCTTTAAGACCTCTTCCGATAACACCATTCCCTTCAAATAATCAGCCCAGACTGTCTCAAAAATTTCCTGGGCTTTAATCACCCCTTCTTCGCCGGCGCCGAATAAAACCGCCAGCTTCCCCGGTTCTCTTACTGTTCCTACCCAAGTTCTTAAGTATTCTGCTTTAATTTGCCAAGGACGGGAATTATACATTCCGCCTTCCGGTTGAGCTAAATCATTCAGTAATGACTGTATCCTACCTTCCGTCAATTTCTCTCCGGCTGTCTCAACCTTTCCACTCATTCCATCATCAGCTTTCATCTTCTCCCACGCCTTAACTGAAACTTCGGTTCTTTGTTCCTTTAACCTCTCATGCCACGCCGCAACATCTATTGCTTCAACCCCGCTCTTCTGTAATTCCTCCTGTAACACTTCTAAATCTTCTTGACTATCTAAATCATCTAAAACAGCCGCAACTAAAGCCTGGATTCTTTTTTGCGTACTTGCCGGCAAGGCGTCAATCTGTTGCATTAAAGCCGCCTTAACCGGTGAAAAACCCAACTCCTTTACCGCTATTCTGGCGGCACGCAAAAGTGAAAAAGTATCGCTTTTACCTTCATCCCATTTACTTAACAAATCAGGATATTGATCACCAAGCGCTGACCGGACCGCTCCCATCACTTTTCTGGCTGTGTCTTTATTGGTCCAAACTGCTTTACTTCCTGTTTCCGTCAAAGCAACAATTGTTGCCAGATGCAGCCTGTTCTGGCTGCCGCTTTTTTCATGAACTTCTTTATCTAAAGCCAGTGTTTGGTAAAGCGGTAGAATCCCTGCCGGCAAAATCTCTGCCATTGCCTGCAAATCTCTTTCCCACGCTCCATTCGGTAAATCCTGCCACTCTTTTTTAGCGCCTTCGGTTAAAAGCGCTGCTGTTAATACTTCGCTAGTTTTTGGAACAGGAGTTTCCGGCATAAATTAAAAGTCTAAACTTTGTCTATCTGTATTCGGTTTAGGCGCTTCCGGCTCAAGCAAAGGCTGCGCAGCCGGCTTTTCTGCTTTCGCTGACACCTCGGCTGGTTGAAACGGCGCTTCTTGTAATGCTCTCAACCAATCAGGCATTTCTTCTTCTGACTTTGGCGCTTCCTTCGACGGTGTTGGTAGTTCTGCTGTCGAAACCGCCTCTTCCGCCACCGGCGGCGCTGGTACAACTGATTCAACCGGCTCCGCTGACGCTGTTTCCGGCGCTGGAGCTGCCTCAACCGGTACGATCGGTTCCGCCGGGATTGCTACCGGCTCCGATTTTACTTCCTCCGTCTTTTCCGCCCCGCCCTCTACTACAACCTTTAACTCAAACCCGCCTAATTTATTGTCTATTAACCCGGCAATTCCCGAATTCCATTCTTGATTTAATCTCTTGGCCACGGAAAATCCTGCCAAATCACCATCTTGTGTTTGCCAATTAATTATCATCTCCCCAGCCGTCTGATTAAAACTGACTTTACCGATAATGGCATTATTATATTTCACCACAAAACCATTTTCTCCGCGGGCAAAGATATATGCATTGGACTCGCTTTCCTGCTTCCTTTCACTGCCAAAAACGCTGATCATTTCCTCTTCCAGTATTTTAGGGTTATTAAAAACCTCCAACCTTAATGTGGCCGCCTTTATTTTGGTTGTTTTTAATCTTCCCTGCGGGTCTAAAATTAAACTTAAATCTGTCACTTCTGTTTGTCCGGTGCTGACTGATAATTCTTTATCTGCTTCAAAAATATTTACTCCTAAACTCTGCGCTTTTTCTAATTGTTCTGATAATCCCTTTTCGACGCCAAACCCGCTGTTGTCTTGATCATAAATTAATTTTATCTCGTGCTCCGCAAAATAATCTTTCACCGCTTTTTTCTCCCGATTTTTCTCCCTTACTCCCGCCTGCGCCTTCCGCCTTTCTTCCAGTTTTAAGCGCATAATCTCCGGCAGAGCCGACAATACTTCTCCAGCCTTTTCCAGTTTTGCCAATTCCGCCAGATCAAGCCCGCTAAAAACCTTAAACTGCTCCAGCAAAGCTTTGTCTGTCTCTCCCAGATTTTCCGGCGGTTCGGTTTCACTGTCTTTAACTTTTTTGATTGGGTCCAGTTGTTTCAATACCTTGTCAATCATTTTCTGGATTTTTGGCGGCAGTGCTTCATACACCGCTTCTGCTTTCTCTCTCGCCGCCGCTTCCCCTTCAACCCCTTCAGTTAAAACCGGCTGTGCTTTCTGCTCCTTAGCTACTCTTAATTTTCTTCTCAACTCTTCAATATGCGTTGTCTGCGCTACAGCTAAATCCTGAAATTTCTCTTTTAATTTTTCCTCTCTCGCCTGCGGGCTGTCTTTTTTAAACCATTCATCCACAACCTCTGAAACTTGATCGGCCAAATCCGTTTCCGGCTTCCCGGTCAGCCGCCAAACGCCGTTTTCCTCGCTAAAACCTTCCTCAATTACTTGCTGTGCTTTATCATCGCCGCCCAAATCCTTAATCAAACGATTCATCAATAATTCATGATCTTCTCCTCTCCCCCATGTGCCGGTCAGGCTGATCATTTTAGCCATCAGTAAAACCAAAGCGCGGTTAGAGCCGTTATTAATGTTGCGCTGATGGTCTCCCAGTTCCTGAGCTAAAAATCTCGCCTCTTTTACCCTAAAATCCGCTCCTTTTCCTAACCACTGTTCAAATTTTTCGCGATCAGCAAAACCTATCGTCTCATTAACAACATTCTGTGTTTTAATTGCAAAATCATTGATGCCGACTGAATTCTCTGCAGACATATACTTAAAATTTTATCATAAAATTATTATAATTTCTTTCTTATCGGCGGCATTGTTGATTTTTCCGCTGGCTTTTGCGGCTTTTCTTCTTGGGTTTCTACCAGACCTGCCTCTGCTTTTGCTTCTTGTTCAGTCAAATCAATTGGATTCGGTACCTTTTTTCCCAACCACGAATTAGTATAAATTTCGGTCACGGCGCAAAGACCTTCAAAAAGCAAATCCGGAGGAAACTTGCTTTTGTCATAATCGCTTTTGCTCGTAGAAAACCAGACAACCTTAACTGTGGCTGAATTTACCGGCACGCAAATGTGATATCTTATATTGCCAAGTCTTAAATTAAAACTATCAGCCCGCGCTCCCGATTCTACTTTAGGTTCTCCCCACCTAGGATAATTTTGTTGCAAAAGAGATAGCAATTGCACTTGTGAAAACCAACTTTTCACCGTTTCCGCCCTAACTTGATAACCAAAACGCAACTCAAACCAATAAGACATCTGATTTTCCACTTCCCCAGGAAATCTTTCCATTTCTGCGCCTTCATCAACCATCGATATTTCCACCTTTTTATCTCCGGCTTCAATCATTGCTATTTCCCCCCCTCGTCTCTCATATTGTCGGTAGCCTTTTTTCCATTTTGACGGGAATTCAGGCCTGTTAGGATTAATTCTCACTCCACCGTTAGCGTCTTTGGTTACAACTACAGCTTCGCTCGCCCAAGATGACTCCATTTTTTCTATCCTAATCTCTCCCACCGGCGACGGCAATTCTGCTCCCTGGCTTTCTTTCCAGGCTCGTTCTAATTCCTCTGTCTGCACTGACCCACCTTTTTGCTTTTCTAAAATCATTATCCTTAAACAGCGGTTCAAAAGCGTACCTTCGCCGGCCCCCTGTCCCTCGAAATCCACCACCGCCAGTTGTTCCATAATCTCTTGGTGAAGTTCTTGCCTTTTCCCAAGATCTCCTTCTAATATGATATTTCCCTCCTTATATAAACACTCCATCAGTTCCGCGGCTAACTTTTCGTCTTTGGGAAACACTAAGCAGCCGATCAGCGCCAGAAGATCAGAAGTACCGTCTGCATTCCGGGTTTCCGTTATTAACTGTTTAAGATTGTCTCTGGTGCCAGCGGCTTTAATGAATAATTCCATTTCCTGATTCCGGGCGGGTATCCCAGCTTCACCTCGAGGTATTCTGGCCGCCGGCGCTAAACTTTCTACTCCATAACGGCTGGCTTCGTTTTTGGTTAAAGCCTCAATTAAGGGTTTAGCCTCCCCACCGAAAGCATCCGGATTGATAATTTCAGGATTAAAATTTACTCTTTCATTCATTTTTTCCCAGCACCTCCTCTAAAATTTTTATAGCTTCCGGCCAGTTTTTATTCCTGATGAGCCGGTCCAGTTCTTCCTGTTTGGCTTGGTCTGCTTGGCCGACTTTGGCCGCGTCGCTTCTTATTTGTTTTAACAACTCCGCTAAAATAACAATATAACGGTTGTACAGCCGCCGCAGTTCTTCCAAGAAATACACTCCGGTTTTGGCGTGGTATTTTTCCTCCAAAAACTCCAAGCCGTCTTCCGGCTTAATCCCCTTTTTGGCCGCCTCTTCACCGATGGTTTTTAATTCTGTTTCGTTAAACGCGCCTTTGATTTTTGCTTTAAACTCCAGATCAATCAAGCCGGCCATGCCGACCAGCAGTTTAATTACCCCGGCCTTGTCCACCCCCAGCTTTTCTAAGGGCTTAAAATCTATACCTTGGGAAAAATCAACTGATGTAGCCATTTTGCCTCAACCAATCCTCCCACCAACTATAATCATGGGTGGAAAAAATTTGTAATGAATTATTGTCCAAAGCTCCAGAAAATATTTTATCACCGGGGATCTGCCAACCGATACTATCTTTAATCGCCGTGAACGCCGCCTGCCTGGCATAATTACTAACCCACTCGTCTCTTATTCCATTTTCTTTCATAATCTGGCCGAAGGTACTTTCCAAATTAAACCGGGCAATAGTCGTATTAACATCGCTAATCATCGCCGAACCGCTTATATTATTATTCACCACGGCAATATGCGCGGCCTGCGCCACTTGAGTCGCATTCAAATTCCCATTTACTTCATGGACGTCGTGCATAATGATCCCCTCATCGCCGCCCCGCGGCCCCATCGCTAACTGATCAAAAGTCAATGAACCGGATGGTGCTCGGTAAGGTTCAGGTCGGGAAAGATTCAAGTTAATCGGTTCGCTTTGGTGCAAAAAGGCGGCTTTGGCCACTTCGTCCGGTGTCCAGTCCGGATGGTTAAGCGCCAACTGGTACTGCCACGCCATAATGCCTTGACCTTCAATCCTCCGGTCAAAGGCCAGTGTTTGGTCGTTGGCTAATAAACAACCCTCTTTGACCAAATTGCCGTTACTGTCATACTGCCATTGTCCCTTATCTCCATGAAATTGAATCACCGCATCTTTTAAAACTAAACGAAATGCTTCTGAATCCCCAGATTCCAAACTAAAATTATTAATATTTGCGGCTTTAACTTCAATTCCGCCGCTCGTAAATGCTGTAGTCGCTAAAGGGTTGGCTTCATCAAGTTCATAGCCTCCATGGTCAAGCCACCAACAATTATCTTGAAACACCAAACCGATCATCTTGCCGTCAACGCCCCGCCACCACTTCTGGCCGTCAACTGCTTCCAGTTTGGTCACGTTTCCGGCACTATTAAAAACCGGGTCTTCGCTTAACCGGACATCGCCTTCCCCGAAAGCAAAATTCTTATTCCTGTCAAGATACCAACCGTCTGCGTCATTTAATAAATCATTATCGCCGTCATCATCCAAATCATAATCTTTCATCTCTAAATTCAACGGTCCTCTTTCTTCGCCGGCTCCCTGCCAGCTTAACAGTAAATGATTGTCTTCCAAATCCTTATATGACAGCGCGCCCTGATCAATTTGTCCGTCCAGATTCAAATCCGCTTTGTATAATCCGCCTTTATCCTCCCATATCCATGGGTGCCAAACCCCCTGGTTGTCTTTGACTGCCCAAACTTCCGGCTGTGTATCACTGTCCAAATTGAACCGGAAAACTTGTTCCGGTTCAGCATCGTTATCAATATTTACCTGAATGCTGTCATATCTTCCACCTGAATTAAACACCTTTTGCAGCAAATTACTATCCACTGTCTGCCCCGGCTGCCAATCAGGCATTGCCGACGGCGGCGTTTCCGTTGGCGGCGGTGTACCTGTGGCAGTCGCCGCTTGAAGAGTTGCTGTTAGGGTCGGTGTCAGACTCGCCGCCAGAGTACCTTCTTCCGAAGTTGACGTTGGTATAGCCGTTTCCGTCGGCGTTGGGGTTGACGTCACCGCAACCGCATCACGCTTAAATAAATTTTTGACTGATTCACTAAATTTTTCTAAAGCACCTGACTCAATTGTTCCTATTGCTAAATTTGCCAAAGTAACTAGTTGCATTGCCGGCCCATTAACCCGCAGGCACAAATCCACAAACTGTTCCTTTCTTTTCTCAATTGTTTCGTTCTGGGAACTATCTTTTTTAATTAACCCGTCATAATAACTTGCCCCCAAAACGGTAAAACTGTGAGCAATTGAGGCTGTTACCAGCGGTGCAAACAATCGTCTGCCAAATTTCATGCCAGGAATAACATTCAACGGAGAAAAATCGGTTAATAGCAAAAGAGAGATTGCCGCACCAATGCCACCTATAACCCCGGCTAAAGCCGCTTCTTTATTAGTTAATAATAATTCTTCCGTTTTATTAAGCTCTTTCCCTGTTTCTCTTATTCCTCCGGCCCTTTCACCTCCTATGCCGAATATTACATTCGTAATCGCCACCACTGACTGCACCAAAGCAGAACGTTCAGCATAATTTTCTATCCCAGCTCGCCCTTGTCCTTTTACCAATTTAGAAAATTTGACAATTTCTTTTGCTGTCATCATTCCGCTCCCGATTGTCAAAAGCAGTAAACCGGACATTTGCCCCCACCCTGGGATCTCGCTGATTCCTGCTGAGAGGATCGTTAAAGCCTGCTGCGGCCAAGTTTTGCTGTTTTTCTTCTGCCATAATTCTTTGAAATTCTGACCAAAACTTTCTCCCATTTGCAAAAATGCCTTTTTAAACTGAAAATCCCAATTAATTTTTGGCTTTTTTGCTTCCGGAAACTGAGGTGCTTCAGCCGCTGAACCCAAACCTTCCGGCGCCAATTCCACTAATCTCCTTTTGCCTTTACCTTTCATGTTAACCCGCAACTGAAGCGGCACTCCTCCAATTGTAATGACGTCCTGATCAATTAAAGGTAAGGATTTTGCATCTTCAATGTCTGTTGTTATTTCACAAACAGAACCATTTACTGCCACTGTTCCGTTTCGCACGTTTGTCAAAACTATGCCTTCCCCCTTATCATCTAACATCACCTGAGTAAGAAACTTCTCGTCCAGACTGGGATCATCAATGAACATAATCGTATGACCTTTTTCCTTAAATAACTTCACTTTTTCTGCAGGGCTTTTGCTACTAATAATCACTAAATTGTTGTTCTGTTTTCTGCCCGGGAATATCTTTGTTTCTCCTGTCACCATTTTCTCTTGAGGTGCGGCGGCTTCGGAGATGTCTCCAGTCACCCCATCAAAGACACCCTTATATTCAGGACCAAATAAAGCGGCAAGATTTTGACTTTCTTTAACCATAATGTATCAGATTATATCATTTTTTACCCGATCCCCCACTGTTTGGCTAAATTTTTAGCCTCGCCTTGGAAAAATCGTTTTACTTCCTGCCAATCAACCGGCTCTAGCATTTTTAATTCCCGCTTATCTTTCTTTTCCGCGTCCTCAAAATAATTTATTGCCTTGTAAATAATATATTTTCGCTCCTCGAATTTGCCGTATTTTTGCTCATAAAGCCGGCAAATATCCTCCAAATCAATATGCCGGCACAGCCAAAACAAATCCACAAAATCCCGCTTTGTTCCCCGGTCTTCAACCGCATGGAGCTTCATCGCCGCCAAATCTTTTAATCCGGCGATTTTAATACCGAAAAAATCATCGGCTTTATCCAAAATTTTGTAAGAGTAATAAAACAGACTGAATTTCACCCCATAAAACTCACCCATGATCGTCTGCCAATCCAGCTGATCTTTAACAAATTTTCCTGTCCGCTCCAACCGTCTTTCCACAATCTGCTCGTTGAATTTTTTGGTGGTAAAAAAATCCAGATCAATTGACTGCCGGTGGCCCAACCGCAAAGCAATTGCCGTCCCGCCTGCCAAATAAGAAGCATCGGGAAGGCACTTCTCTTGGCCTAAGAATTTTATACCCCGAAAGGTATCCGGTGATAAAGTGTCTGTAAACATTTCACCTCTCTAGGATTTATTTGTAAAATATTGCTCCAAAAATAGGCTGATTTCCGGGAAATTCCCCGGTATTTTTTCAAAACCGTCTTAATCCTGTCTTTGCCGAACCGCTCCAACAACCATTCAATATCTTGGGTTTTACCGTAATCCAAAAGACGCGCCACAATATAATCAGCATCCTCGCTTAAACTAAGCTCCCGGGGATTAATTTCCCAAAAGTATTTGTGCAAATGTTTCGGGATCATAAATATATTTTAGCCAAAAATCTCACTAATTGCCACTGGCGCTTTAGCCGCCACGGCTGGAGAATAAGCCGGTAAAGCCATTCCAGCCCTGCGCGGCGGACAAGTAAGGGTGCCCGCAACCACGGTTTGGCAATCTGGTCCAAAGCCCCGCCCACGCCCATCGCTACTTTGACGTTTAATTTTGGCAGATTTTTAACAATCCACTTTTCCTGCTTAGCCATTCCTAAAGCCACAAACAGCAGGTCCGGCCTAATGTTATTGATCTTCTCCACGCTTGGCTCTGTCATTCCTACAAGGTCCAACCTTGTAGGTCTACCTACGAGGTTGGACCTTAATGTAATTGCTGCTTTCTCTGCAACACCCGGTTTTCCGCCGGCTAACACGGTTTTGTAGCCTTTATTTATCAGAGAAAACATTAAATCCACGCCAGTAACTCTATTTAACCGCCTGTCAGCCAAACGCAATCCAGCACCGTCCGGAATTGCCAAGTCCGCACTATTTAAAATTTTTCTAAACTCTGCATCTTTTTGGGCCAGCATGATAAATTCAGGATTCGGCGTCACAATATATCTTTTTTTGTCTTGTTTTACCCAAACTTCAACCAATTTTACCGCTTCTGCCAAATTAATTTTATCGACTCTTACTCCCAAAATCTTAACGTTGAACATACCAGTGTTTTTTATGGACAAACTCCCAAATGCCGTGTTTGCCGCCTTCAGTGCCAAAACCGGATTTTTTCAAGCCCGTCCAGGGAGAACCTGCCGGACAGGCAAAAGTCGTATTAATATAAACCGAACCGGCTAACAGTTCTTTTCCGGCCCGGCTAATTTTGGTTTTATCTTTGGTAAATACTGCCGCCGTCAAACCAAAATCGCTGTCATTGGCTAATTTCAGCGCCTGATCAAAGCTCTCCACTTCCATCACCGGCAGGACCGGGCCGAAAGTCTCCTGCCGCATAATTTCCATTTTATTATTCACATGAATCATTAGGGTTGGTTCGTGATAAAAACCGTGAATATGTTTCTCATCCCGCATTCTCCGTCCGCCCACAATTATCCGGCCGCCCTGGATTATTCCCCGGGTAATTTGCTGTTCGAACTTTTTCAACTGGGACGCGGACACCAGCGGCCCTAATTCCAGTTTTTTAATTTTTTCGCTTAATAATTTTATTAATTTGTCAGACACTTTTCTCTCGACAAACACCCGCTTGATGGCACAGCAAACCTGGCCGCAGTTTAAAAACCGGCTCCGGACAATCGCTTCCGCCGCTTTTTCCAGATCCGCGTCAGCACAGACAATCGCCGGACTGCTCCCGCCTAATTCCAAAACAAATTTAATCAGTCGCAAAGCGCATTTATCGGCAATTTCCTGCCCCACTGCGGTCGAACCGGTGAAACTGACCATGTCAATCTGACTAGCCACCAGCATTTGGCCGACCAAGGCCCGGCCATGTAACACTTGTAACACATCGGCAGGCACGCCTGCCTGCCATAATAGTTTTACCCACATATCTGTCACTAAGGGCACATATTCCGACGGCTTGAAAATCACACTGTTGCCGGCCAAAAGCGCCGGCACCAAAGCATTCAAGGCTACACTCAAGGGAAAATTCCACGGCTTGATCAGAGCAACCACACCAACTGGTTCATATTTAAGCCAGCTGGTTCTGGGAACTAAAACTTCATCTTGAAGCACTTTCAAGCCGATTTTGACTGTATTTTTAATATCCGTCACCGTTCCGCTGACCTCGTCTTCTGCCTCTGTTAACGGTTTTCCCATTTCCAGACTGATTTGTTTGGCTATAACTTTGGCGTTTTTTTTGATCAGCTCGGCTGCTTTTAATAAAATCTTACCCCGTTTTTCCAAAGAAACCTCTTTCCAAATATGAAATCCTTGACGCACGTGCGTCACGGTTTTCATAATCTCGTCTTTTGTGGCGATTTTCACTGAACCTAGAATTTCATTGTTTGCTGGATTTATCGAAGTTAATTTACTCACTATCTGTCTATTTTACCACTTTTTTCTATCTTTTGCTAATCGCCCGCTTGTATAAATCCAGATTGTCTAAAGCAATTCCCGTCCCTTTGGCCACGCACAACATCGGCTCTTCGGCTACATGACAGGGCACCCCGGTCTCTTTAGTCAGCAATTTATCTAAATTCTTTAGTAAAGACGTACCCCCGCTCATCACGATTCCTTTATCAATAATATCACTGGCCAGCTCCGGCGGAACTTCTTCCAGCACCGACTTCACCATGTTGACTATCTGCATTAATTTGGGCCGTATTGCTTCCTCAATCTCTTCGGCTGACACTTCGACTGTTTTCGGCAAACCCTGAATGCTGTCCCTGCCTTTAACCAGCATCGGCTTCAAATTATCAGTTTCCGTCGCTAAAGCTCTGCCGATCGATATTTTTATCTCTTCGGCTGTTTGTTCGCCCACAATCAGACTGTGCTTTTTCCGGAGATATGCGGCAATCGCGTCATCTAAAGCATTGCCGGAAATCCGCAGGCTTTTACTGACCACAACGCCGCCTAAAGAAATCACTGCCGCTTCGGCTGAACCGCCGCCCATATCCACAATCATATTGCCCGAGGCTTCACCCACCGCTACCCCTGCCCCTAAAGCCGCCGCGAACGGCTCTTGGATAATATAGACCTCTTTCGCCCCGGCCGCTTCCGTCGCTTCCTCTACCGCCCGCCTCTCTACCTGAGTGCAGCCGGCCGGCACGCAGATCATCACCTCCGGCCGGAACAGCCAATTTCTCCCGCAAACTTTTTGAATGAAATATCTCAGCATCGCTTCAGTCACCACATAGTCGGCAATCACGCCGTTGCGCATTGGTCTGGAAGCCATGATCGAACCCGGAGTCCGGCCCAGCATTTCCTTGGCTTCACTGCCCACCGCTACCACTTTATTATCCTCAACCGTTACTGCTACCACCGTCGGCTCCTGCAGGACAATCCCTTTTGTCTCAGCGTAAACAACTGAATTGGCAGTGCCTAAATCGATCCCGATTTTTCTAATTAAAGACCTCATCAGTCTAGTTTATCATGATCGGCTTTAATATAACAATTATAATTGTTATAACCATTATACCGCCAGTTGACACTGGCGGAAATTCGCGTCATACTGAAAGCGTGAAAACAATTTACGATTATCACAAACTTGGACATTAACAGAGGAAAAGTGTATTCAATAAAAGACGCTGCCCAAGCCCTAGGGATCCATCCGAAAACCATCAGACGCTGGGAACAGGCCGGTAAATTCATTCCCCAAAGAACCCTGGGCAACCAGCGCCGCTTTACCCCGCAGGATTTAAACAAACTTAGAAACATTAAAGCCGGCTATGTACCCCTGCAATCCCCAAAACCCCAACCTATTCCTGTCTCCAAGCCGCCTCCTGTCATCCCTCCGGCTTATCTCTATTCAGTCATTGGCTCGATTATTCTCAGCTTGCTGGTTCTGGGGCAGCTTTATCTTAAAAATCAGGCATTAATTGCTAAACCAGCCATTAATCAGCTTGATCTGTCCTCACCAACCGCCCCGGCTCTGCCTCAGGTAGCTAACTTTTTAAACGGCCGGATTACTATCGGCAGTGATACCGGCCAACTCTCGTTTTTAGATGACAAAGGCAACCTGTTTCTTAAAAATGCCGCCCTGGTCCAAGGCGGAGTGTTCAGCAGTTTTCTCCAGCTGCTCCCTAGCGCCAAACCGGAAGCCCAAATCGGCCGCCACTATGTTGATAAGGAAAGCGGCGATTTGATGTACTTTGATGGCCTTAACTGGACCGTCTTAAATCAGAGCGCCTCCGGCTCTGCCGTCCTGAACTCGCCTTCGGCCTCGGCTTCTGCCATCACCCTGCCCTATACTGTTTTAGGCGGGGCTGACCAGGAAATTTTCACCATTGATGATACCAGCGCCTATCCGGTTTTAGTCAGCCAGCCCACCAAAATCTTAGCCAATCTTTATGTTCCCAAACTGCTGGACTCTGACTCGGAAACTTACTTTATTGACCCCGGCGCCGCTGGTATATCTTTAAGTCTGGCCGGCAATGCCACCATCTCGGCCACCTTAACCTTTTCCCAGAATGGTGAATATCTTACCAATACCACTGACAACTACCTTATCTTTTCCGGCGGTTTAGGCGTCAACGGCACCACTACTTATGGTTTTAATAAAGAGGGTAATATTAATGCCAACAAAATCGAGGGCCATGATATTATCCAAATTGACAATCTTAAGCTCGACAATAACACTCTCAGCGCTACCAATAATGACGGTCTTTATATTTATGACAACGACTCCAACGGCATTTTTATTAAGGATGGCGGCAATGTCGGCATCGGCACCACTGCCCCCGCTGCCAAACTGGAAGTTAATGGTGATGTTATAGTGAATGGCACTACTTTAATTCCCCCTGACTATGTTTTTGAAGCCAATTATCCTCTTTTATCTCCGGTTGATTTGGCTGATTACATTCATATCTATCAGCATCTGCCGGATATCCCTTCGGCTGAGGAAATTACCAACCAGGGTTTAAATATCAGCCAAACCCTGCTGGCAATCTTAAGAAAAACCGAGGAAAACGTCCTGTACATCCTTGATCTTTACGACCGGGTTACCCGGCTCGAACAGCGCTTTTTAACTCCGACTGTGGACAGTGAAAAATTGACCACCAACTTTATCTCGCCTTTAACTGCTGACGGCCAAATCACTGTCAGCGGTGACGTTACTATTTCCGGCACCCTCACTGCCAACGAAATCAAGTCCTCGACTATCGATAGTATTAGAGATAAAATCGCCGCTTTAGCTGATCAATACACTATTCAAACAGCCACCGCCAGCGCCAAAACAGTAAGAACCGAACCTACTGTTTTAATCGAGAAAATTCTGGCTGACACTACTCCAGCCACCGCCTCAGCTAACCTCGACATCACCTCTCTCAATGCCAACGCCGGCTTTTTCTCCGATTACCTGGCAGTCATCGGCCAAGCCACCATGACTGATCTTAAGATCAATAACACCCTAACCCTTGGATCAGTCTCCGCCTTAAACGGAAAAATCGACTTTCTCGCCGGATTGATGACCCTCAATGAAACCGGCCAGGTGATTATCAACGGCAACCTAATCGTCACCGGCGCCATTATTGCCTCCCAAATTACCCCGCCGCCCGATCAGACTCTGGACATCTCCATTGCCTCCCAGTCAGCTATGTATATTTATTCGGACATCAACCAGCCGATTGCTACTTTTTCCGGCCAATCCGCCCAACTCTCCCAGTTGGAGCTGGCGGCCAGCGGCACGGCCACTATTTCTAGCGGCACTAACAATGTGCTGATTCACCCCAATCAACTTACCGATAAATCCCAAATTATCGTCACTTTTAACAGCGATTACACCCCTGCCTCCAAATATTGGGTTGCCAAAGAAGCGGAGTTAAACCAATTTACTATCTTTACTAACTACCCGGTTAACAATGACGCCGCCCTCGGCTGGTTGATTATAAACTGACAAGGTCCAACCTTGTCA
>Ga0210017_1001948_pt1 | contig 17875 bp, 13 predicted proteins | sample CryGeyCG2014_020_FD_183966 | JGI IMG/M metagenome (GOLD analysis project Ga0210017, IMG submission 183966) | Groundwater microbial communities from aquifer - Crystal Geyser CG08_land_8/20/14_0.20 (SPAdes) (version 2) | ecosystem: Environmental > Aquatic > Deep subsurface > Groundwater | place... | reverse complement strand
CCCATCTCTACCTGTCGGTAGACAGGTATGCCATATCTATCAAAGAGCCTTTTGTATTTATAATAACTCTCCCTGGAGAAACCTAAAGTGCGACAGGCACGAGAAATATTCTTGACTTTTTCGGCAAGTTGTAGTAAAATATATCTTTGCCGGACTAAAAGTTCGGTAGTGGTCATCTTGCACCTCCCGTGTTTTTTGTTTTTAAATATTCAACTTATACTATAACACATGGAGGTCAATTTGACCACTTTTTTCTTTTTAAAAATTAACCAAAACTGTCAACACTACTCGTGAGCAGTACAGATTAATATATATTATATAATAAAAATTGTTATAAGTCAAGGTTTTTTTGAAAAAATCTGTATACTCCGAACCTGTTGATATATTTAGAGTTATGGGACAAGTGCGACTAATTCGGGATTTTTTCTGTTACGGAACATTTTAAACTGGACATTTTGGGAACGATAAAACTGGACATTATCTTGTCTGTTTGGAACACCAAAAGTGGACATTAACATAAGCCCAGTTCAATTACTCCCTTCAAGTTCATTGACATCCTTTCTTGTGTAGGGTATAATATCCCCAATAAGGAGGTATTATGAAAAAGCAACTACACAAGAGGATGTCGCAAGAGGCAGTTGTGGGGGTGTTAAAGGCATTCCATGGACACAAAATATCAGAGAAACAGGCATGTGAGATACTGGGAGTGGGCAGGTCCCGATTGTATGTGCTACAATATCTTTGGCTACAGCAGGGAGAGAACCTTCAGTTAGAAAAAGAAAGAGGAACGAGAGAAGATTCCTTTCCTCCAGATGTTAAGGAATTCTTATTGAGTGAATTAAAGTTCATCCGCAAGGAGGCAGAATACTCTCATGGCAAGTTCAATTTTGCCCTTCTATCTGAGGAGGTAGATAAAAGATTCAACTACTTCCTTTACAGGAATACGATAAGGAGATTAGCAATAAAATCCGGGTATTATAAACCTGTGCCAGGCAAAAAGAGGAGGGTTTACAGAAGGTTTGAGATGGCAGGACCTGGAATGCTCCTTCAACACGATGCCTCTATCCACAGGTGGATACCAACCATTCCCGGTAAGCAATCGCTTATTTTGACAAAGGACGACTATTCAAGGGAGCTGGTAGAAGGGATTATAGTACCAGTAGAGACGAGTTGGGATCATATAATGGTGGCAAAAGAGGCAGTATTGAGATATGGGATACCTGTGGCTTATTATGTAGATAATCACACCATATTTAATAAGTATACCGACCATAACGGAGCTTACATTCGCAGGGTGGGGGATGGAGAGGCACAATTTAATAGAGTTCTTACCATGCTTGGAGTGAATTTAATACACACGGGAATAAGAGAGGCACAGGCGAAAGGCAAAGTAGAGAAGAGTTTTGATTATCTCCAGAGACGTATACCGTATCTCTGTGAGAGAAAAAAGATAAAAGACATTAAGGGTGGTAGTGAGATATTGCAAGAGGTTTTAGATCATTACAACACTAAGAGAATCCACGAGGAGACGCACGAGATTCCTGAGGAAAGGTGGAAAAGGGCAGTTAGTACGGGAGATATGTATTTTAGAGAGATACCAGATGGTATGGACATAGATTTTATCTTCTCACTGCATTATCCAAGAGTAGTAAGGAAAGACGGGACAATAAGTTATAAAGGTAAGTCATGGAAGGTGGGAAATGAGACCCCAGGGAAGATAGCGACTCTTTGCTTGATTCCGGGAGTGAAGTTTATGGTATATAGCAGTAATCGCAAGATCGCCGAATATTTCTTGTAAAACAGTGATGTTTATCCTTACTTACTGCCTGTCTGTCTGCCATGCCTGCCCTGCCTACCGGCAGGTCTACCTATCGGTAGATAGGCAGGCGGCAGGTCTACCTATCGGTAGATAGGCAGGCGACAGGTAGACATGTCTACCGACAGGTAGATATGCATCCAGATGTCCACTTTTAGCGTTCCGTAAGGGGGGTGAATAGTGCAAGCAAAGGATAGATAAAGATTTCCGTATTATCACTATATCCTCAAGAGGAATAGGAGAGGATAAGAAAATAAAATTAGAGGGTATGACCTGAAATGCAGAAATAGAAAGTAATTGAAGGAGATGGATACCTTTCCTCTTGCCTTAAAAGTGAAATTTATGATGTTGGGCTATAGTCGTGTAAATGCAACTTATTCCTTACAAAACGGCGAATGTCCACTTTTAGTGTTCCCAGGTGTCCACTTTTGAGTGTTGCGTAACAAATTCGGGATTTTTTCTTGACAATAGTTGTTTGGTGTGGTATAATATTTGATATAATAATTATCTCAAAATATGCGTTAACCACAGATTCACCCTGTTAGATAGTAAACATCTAACGGGGTGAACACAGATGTCCACAGAACTTCACTGAAAAATCAAAATTATTCACCTCAAGATCCGTATGAACAGGGATTGAAAGAGAACTTAAGAGATAAAAATAAAATGGTAAAGAAATAAAAATGGTTTTCTTCCAATCTCTTAAAATCCCTGTTTAAAAAATTAATCTGAAAATCCATATTGACATATTAAAATGTAAAAACTATTGAAATGTTTCAGCGGATGTGTCAGTATTTTTACAGAAAAGTGTTTATATTTTAGACTTGACATCTCCTCGAGACCGTGGTATAATCTATCAGAGAGGAGGATAGGATGAGTGCAAAAAGACTACCGCCACAGGAGCAACTTCGCATAGTTTTAGAGGGTCTGCGAGGTGATGTAAAACTATCAGAGCTGTGTCGTAGAGAAAACATTTATCCCAATGAATATTATAGGATGAAAGACAGAGTTATTTCTGGCGCCATTGAGTCGTTAAAGAACAACCGTAAGAAGAAGGATGCTGAGAAAGAACAATTATTAAAAGAGAATGAGAAACTACAGGAGATTATTCTCAACCAGGCAGAAGAAATTACACTGTTAAAAAAAAGAACAAACTCGAATTACTAGGACAGGTCAGAGCAAACAAAGTAGATACATATACAAAGCAAGAGATCGTAACTGCAATAGACCAGTCAAGACTTCCGAAATACAAGGCGTGTCGAATAATTGGTGTTGAAGAAAGAAGATTCTACAGATGGGAAAGTAGATATAAGCTCTTTGGCATAAGTGGACTTGATAACACAAGACATAACCCGAAAGTAGTAGTAAACAGGCTTCTGCCTGAGGAAGAATCTGCCATAATAGACTATGCTATAGCATATCCAAAACAGAGGCATAGAGAGATTCAGTTTAATCTTGAGAGGAGAGGAGTATTTGTTTCATTCTCCAGCGTTTATCGGCGACTTAAGGAACGAAGGTTAATAAAGAGATATAAGTTAAACAGTTCCAGAGGAAGAAGAGGGTACGAAAGACCCAAGGCTAATTATCCTCACGAGATATGGATGGTAGACATCAGTTACATTCTGGTAAATGATAAGTTTTGGTATCTGATTGCAGTAATAGACCTCTACTCTCGGTATATTGTGGGTTGGGAATTATCTTCAAGTATGCGAGCAGATGATGTGAAGAGAGTTATAGACTTTTCACTATTGGAGTTTGGGTTTTATGAGAGCGAAAATAAACCCAGGATTCATATGGACAATGGACCTCACCTGTCTGCCGTCAGGTAGAAATGACGGCGAAGACTTTAAAGGCGTTTTTAAGAGGACTTGGAATGATTAACGAGTATTCCAGACCACATCTTCCACAAGATTCAGCAGAAATAGAGAGGTTCTTCAGGACACTTAAGCAGGGAGAAGTCTATAGAGAGGAGTATATGGACCCATATGAAGCTCGAGATGGTATAAGTTACTTTATTGAATATTACAATCACAGGAGACCGCATCAGGGTATTGGATTTGTAACACCGTATGAGAGGTTAACCGGTCAGGATGAACATATCAAGAAAGAAAGGAAGATAAACTCTCTCTATGCTCAAAGAATACGGATGTCAAAGAACAAAGGTTTATTTTTAATTTGTCCCGAGGAGACTATGTCCTTGACAAGTCTAAACAAAAATATTTGAAATCACTGTCAAAAACCCTGAAACAATACATCACAATTTCTTTCTCTATCTCAAATTCTACTGATGTTAAATTGCGTCTATAACACCAAAGAAGTGTTTACAATGGATTTCGGGGTAACCGGGGCAAGAAGAAACAGCAAGAAGCACTCCTGCCTCAAAAATACTAAGAGAAAAAAGACTACGAATTTTGCGGCACATAGTACCTCCCTAAAATTATATGGACTCTTTATACAGAGTTTTCAAATATTATAACTCCAAAAACCACTTTTGTCAAGAAAGAACTTCTGAGTTTAGTATCTAACTGACAAGGGACAGGTCTTCAGACCTGTTCGAGGGTCTTCTGTCCGAGAATCCGATGGTTTTTAACCCTGTCTGAGAGAAACTACCATCGCATTTACCCTCTAAAATCTTGATTTTTTACGGGGTTTTTGATTAAAAAATTAACAAAACATAAGGCAAATATCCCGCAAATCCTTTGCAAGACTATTGATTTAATTTTAAAATTTTTTCAAAAAAATGCATTTTTTTCTTGACAAAGTTATTTTTTGATGTTATACTATACAAGGAGGTAGAAATGAAGAGTAATTTAAAGATCAGATGTATGTTTACAGCGCCTGAGCCTCAAACAGGGATGGCGCAAGGCTTTACTCCGGTAGCTGACTGGGGTTGGGCTTCAACAGAGGATGAAGTTCATGAGGAAATAGAAAGCGTGAAAAAAGATCTCGGTAAAATTGAGAAACAATTCAATAATGAAGTTAAGTTTGAGGGATGGGACATTGTTCGCAATGAAGATGAGATTTTAAGTAAATCATTTGAAATCCAGACTTCTGATATAGATGCTGTATTACTTTTTCCATGTACTACCAACATATCCTATATGCACGCTTTTTTAACCCTTAATAAACATCTAATTGTTTTTAACAAAGAATATTTAAAACCTTTTTACGGCGGCAATTTGTTAGGGCTTCACTTTGATTGGGATCTCAACCAATCTAATAGATCGCGGTGGGTCTCGATTGTAACAGACAGTTATGATTCACTTTCCAGAAAAATCAGAGCAATAAGGGCTATTTCAAGGCTAAAAAGAACCAAAATATTATGTATTGGACCTCTTCATCAACACATAGGAGGGAAAACACTTAGGAGAGGAAGTTACGAAGCAGTTCGGAATGCACAGGAAAAATTGGGATTAGCAATTGAATTTGCAAGTTTAGAAGAGTTTAAAAGAGAAATTGGGAAAACAGAAGTAAGTGATGAGATAAAGCAGGTTCACAAAGATTTTATGGAAAAAGCGAAAGAGATAGATTCGAGTGTAAAAGAAAAAGAAGCATTAGAAGCGGTTAAAGTTTACTTCGCATGGAAAAAAATGATAGAAAGAACAAATTCTAACGCATCAACAATAAGTTGTTATCAGACGAAAATTATAGACGAAATTGATACGACTCCATGTTATGCTTTATCGAAGCTCAATGATGAAGGTATAGTTACTGGATGCGAGGCAGATATTGATGCTTTAGTAAATTTGCTTATAGCTAGCTATGTAGCTGATAAACCAGTATATATGGGTGACCCCATTTTTACTGAAGCGTCTAACAAGATGATTAATGCTCATTGTACCTGCCCTTTAAAATTGAAGGGATATAATAAAGAAAATGAACCATATGTTGCTACTACACACTACGAATCAGGAAAAGGCTTAGCCGTTCAGACAATAATGGAAGTAGGAAGTGAAATCACAGTAACCATGCTTTCTCCTGATTTGAGTGCAATTGTAATTACTAAAGGAATAATCACAAAAAGCGATATGCGGTATCCAGCATGTAGAGTACAGGTTGAATTTGAGGTGAAAAACTCATCTGAATTTATACATCAATGTAAGATTCACATTCCGTTTATCGGACATATGATAAATGTGATAGGGGATTACTCAAGAGAGATTGCAGAAGCTTGTAGAATATTAAATATAGAGCCTATTGTTGTTTAATGATTAATATTCGTACGTATTTATGCCAAGTCTTATAGATACGGAAGTTCAGATATGATACTGGAGGAGACGATGTCAAAACCAGAATTACCATCACTTACAGAATTAAAAAGTGTAGTAATGACCCATAAACTCGGTGATGCGTTCAATCCTCCAGCAGCAACCAACTTCCGAGGAGCTCTCCAGGCGTGTATCGATCCTATGGCTGTTCGAAGCCTGACGTTTCCACCCTACTCTTGCGGTGAGACCCCCACAGCCATCCTGTATGTGGATGGGATTTATTTAGCTTCGACTGGACAACCGATAAAATTTGTCTGGCGCCCAGACGGTGTGGAAAGGGAAACAGAATTTCGGGGCGTCCACTACCAGAGCTATACTGCCATGGCGGTGCGTCGAAACGCCGTGTTAATCCATTTGAAACTGACAAACAGGAGTCAAGCGAAACGGTGGGTAAAATTGAAGCTCCTATTGCGAGGGGGGGTAACAAAACAAAAAAAGCCATGGGATAATCCCGTCCCACCAAGTGAAGAAGATAACAGGATCACTTTAGATAAAGATAAAGGTGCCATATTGTTTAGCTCCACCGACACTAGTGCTCACTCCTTACAAGGAAGTGCGCCGATTGCCAGCGAGATTGATGATTTGGGACTGACCTATCGTGTGGAGTTGGAACCGGGGGGGAGTTGGTGTCTGGCCTATGTTAACGTTATTGGAGAGGATCTCCAAAAAATTGAGCGCGAATACGACGAACTAACCTCGAACTTCAATCAGGAGCTCAAAAAGGTAAGCGAGGAATGGAACAAGGAACTTCAATCCATATTTACTCCGAAAAACGATAGGTATCCTGGGCACCTCCCCCTGTTGGTAACTAATAGCGAAGTATTGAAACGCATTTACTATGGGGGGGTTATAGGGACTATCTTTCATAAACGTGTCTCCTCGATTCATGGATCTAAAAGAATTTTTGTAACGTTGATGCCTCACTACTGGCAGACGGCGATTTTTATTTGGGACATTAGCTTTAGCTCGGTTTTGTTTGCCCTTCTCGACCCCGAGTTCCTCAGGGAGATGATGGAAAAATGGATGCAAATGGATATCCACCAGCACTTTGGGAGTGAATATCTCACCGGTGAGGGTATAGGGCCTTGGTACTCAGCAAACGACTATGCCATGCTTAAAATAGCTCACGATTATCTGCGTTACAGCGGAGATTTTGCTTGGCTGGAAAAGGATATCGGAGATAAAAAAGTTATCGAGCACTTGATGTATTACGCCACTTATTGGCAAGAGTTGGATGTGAACAATCACGGTCTGGCCGACTACGGTGGGGCAAATAATCTTTTAGAATGTGTGCAAACCTATACTCACGAAGTGGCAAGCTTGAATGCCGCCAATGTCTTCAACCTGCGGTTCATCGCAAAACTTATAGAAAAGAGGGAGCCTAACAAAGCGAAGCAATTAGGAGAGACTGCTAGGGAACTAGTCAAACGAGTCAAAAGATTATACATATCTGGAAAAGGTTACTGGGGGTGTAAGCAACCCGACGGAAGCTTGCGGGAAGTACGCCATTGCTACGACTTCCTCACCATATCGAATACTATTCCAAACGAACTGAGTAGACAACAAAAAGAGGAGATGATCAAGTTCTTCAAAGAAGAGCTTCAGACCCCAACATGGATGCATGCCTTATCCCAAAGGGACGGCGACGCTACTACCAGCATCCGACCAGATCACCAGTGGACAGGGGCTTACACGGCTTGGCCAGCTATGACAGTAGAGGGGTTATGTCGTATTGGAAAACATAAATTGGCTCTCCAGTGGTTGGAAGGGCTGGCGCGGACAGCGAAGCAGGGGCCATTTGGGCAGGCCCATATGGTCGAGCCGGCAATGGCTTCTGAAGGGGGAGGGGCGAGGAAGGCACCGTCTGATTTTCCCTATATTAGTGACTGGGCCTGCGTTTCTAACGGTAGCTACGTAGATATGATAATTGAGTCGCTCTTCGGCGTAAACGCGACCCTGTTTGACGGGGTCACGGCTACCCCCAGATTTGACACTCTCGATCCAGACGCTAAGCTGAAAAATCTGCACTATCAAGGAAGCAATTACTCCATAGATCAAACGGGTATAAAACGGGGGAGCCAAGAATGAGTGCAAAGAGACCGAATTTCGAGTTGTTAATGCCTTTTAAGATTCGTGTCGCCATCAAATTTTCAGGAGAACCTTTAGTATTTTGGAGGTTGCCTCTCCCGTGTTCGTTATTACATATCTCCCAAAGCAGGCTGGAATTATAACTGCCTCGGAGAAGTTTATTTCGATGTATTTTTCAGGTTCCTCCTTGGACCTGATCTCTACGGCGCTCCCCTCGATCAGAAGTACCATGTGAAATCTTCCGCGAGTATCGTCCTTCACCTCCCTTGCAAACTCCAGCCTACGGACTTCATACGGTATCTCTCTGAACCTCCCTAAGAGGTATTCGGCCCATTCTTTCCCCCCCCTCAAAGTCCTTGGAGGCTGCTTCAGATTGCGTGCGACCCAGTTGGTTTTTCTGTAGGATTTCATGGCTTTAAACGCGTGCTCCAAGTGTATTGGACGTAGATTCCCGTCTAGCCCTGGTCTTAGGTAATCGTACACATGAAGGGTGTAACCGTACGTTGTTCCCAATTCCATACAGACTTGATTTTTTCCGAGAGCGTGGATGGTGCCAGCTGGGATTAGAAAGAGATCTCCGGCCTCACTCGGAATACTGTTCACATAACGGTCGTAGTCAAATGGTACCCTCTCAGTTTCAGCTTTCTTTGCCGCACGGTAGAACTCGTCTAAATCTATGCCTTCCTTTAATCCTAGGTAAACTTTCGAGCCCGGTTGGGTGGCAACGATGTAATAACATTCGTGCTGTCCCAAAAACTCGTTAAAGTGATTCTTGACATAAGAGGTGTTCGGATGAACCTGGATGGCCATGTTTCCACCATTCCAGCTGTCGTCATAATGGAAGCGTATGGGGAAGAGCCACTTAAATTTTTTTGAAGCGTATTTTCCCATGATTGCTTCACGTTCTCTCCACAAAAGAGTAAGAAACGGTACTTCCAAACGCTTTCCACATATATCCAATTCTAAGCTCATTTCGGGCGTGACGGCCTCAAAGTCCCAAGCACAATTAACGTAGTCCTTATCGGATAATCCCCTAACCTTCTTGATCCACTGGCCCCCCCATGGACTCGGGATGTAAAGTGGTTTAAGCCTTATCGGGCGGTGAGCGAGGGCTGACAAGATACCGTCAAAAACCTCTTTGGGCATGAGTACAGGTTTTTCGACCGCGCTACCTTCCACATAGAAATCCAGATACTTCAGCATATCTCTTTTATGCTCATCGAACACCCCACCGACATACTGCGACAGCTTGAATGCTTGAACGGATAGCCCAACATCGGCTACTCCCTTCCCAAGAGTAGCTTCAGGGGGGACGAACCATAGCGAGTTTTTTTGAATTCTCTTCAGGAATTCCGTTCTGTTCACATCTAAATAAAATATGTGGCCAAACAAATTTCTCAAAGACCTGTTAGCGATACCGCAGCCGAAGCATATCATGGCCTTGTTAGATGCTTTTCTCTTTTTAATCCTTTCTTTTAGTTCTCTGACATTGCCACCGTCCAAAAAATCTTCTAGATGACCATCAAATACCCTCCCAAAGAACGGGTCAAAGGTTATATACTGATGTATCATTTTCCATATCTCGTTAGGCGATTTATAGAGTAGAAAACCGTCGACAATTTCCACATCCAGACCTTTGTCTTTCAGATTTTTCTCAAGCACGGATATAACGGACCAGTTGACTCCCGGGTAGCCGTCGAATGCCAGAATGGGGTATCTTTTATTTTTCTCTTTCTCGTGTTCGATGAGTCCTCTCACATATTCACAAAACCCGTCAAGTCCGACAACTATAGACTCGGCCCAGCACTTGGGAACCTTTGGTCGATTGATAGTAATTTTTGTAGGTTTCATACGTCCAACCAGATTTCCGCGGATATTTCCCGTACTTCTTGCCGACTTCCAGCATGGCAAAATAGTTCTACGGTTTTATCGAAGGGTATATGCTGTTACTTGAACACAGGATGTGGCCACCCCCTGGCGAGAGGATATCTATCACCCTCTTGGTCTCCCTTTTAACATCCTCCATACAAATATTTGCAAATAACGCTTCATTTTTTATATCACTTCTATCTTTTCAGAATTCATAATCATCAAGTTATTATTCTTAAAGTCATAATACTGTATGGTTCAAGATGCAATGAGACCTTATCTCTCTCTGAATTTATTGAACTGATATTTTTCTCCACAGGATTTGCTAAAAACACCTTTTGAATTGCTGGTCCCTTCCATAAAAGAGTGGTATCAGCTGCTTTTCCTCCCACCTCAAATAGACGTAGGATAATTCCGTCTCCATCTTCTGCTTTTTTCAATGCGGTGATAATAACGTTTTGTACATTCACTTCACAAAGGCTACAACTATCCTCTGGTAAGATAGCATCCGGATGCCCACTGTTTGAAAACCATGCCTTTAGCGGTGAGTGATGATCCCACCCATATCTGAAAGCATCTAAGCGAGCCGGTGGCCCTTCACTGCTTGAAATTGAATACCTAAATCGATAATTCCATCCGCCCTGAGATGCTGGAGTATTTGTCCACCAATAGTTATTGAAAAGCCATGAATAAATCGTACTTTTCTTCAAATCCAAATTATGCAGCCACCTTCCTGTTTGAATTTCGCTTAACTGGACAAGAGGTGCTTCAATTGGCGACCAGAAAATGCTGAAATTATTGTTGAACAAACGAATCCACTTTTGGACAAGATACCAGTCTCGACATGTATTGGGCAGTTGACCTTTTTCTGGCACAAGAAATGAGTAAGCATTCTCCATCTCAATCTGAAAATCGTCCATTGCAAATGGAAATACAACATAGACAGCTTCAACATTTCTTGTTTCCCTCTTATCCAGATCCAAAATAAAATCGATACGCTTCAAATTATTATATAGAATAACCTTCCTGTCAGCTCGTGAAATATTATTTAGCGAAGTGCGATTTGAAATACTCGAATAAACCTGCCCATTAATTGCTCCTTGATGTTTAATAGAGATTGGACAAATCCTGTTGAACTTTGTATTCCTATCAGGAAATCGTTCAGGAAATATTCTGTGTACACTTTCTATAAAATCCAGGTCAATAGACCTCCAAATCTGTTCATACTTTTCTAAATCAAGACTTACTGGAGTACGACCTCCTATAGTTTCCTCATAAATTAATTGATTAAATCCATACTTCTCATTCTTATTTACCAGTTCACGTTTTGCTTCTTTATCGAAAATACTTTCAATTGTACCATCTCGGTTAAATCGAATCTTATAAAAATTGCTTTCCAATACCTGACTGTTAGACTTAATTCCTGATTGATATTCAATAGGCTTATCTAATAGTTCCACAGAATAGACACGATAACCGAGTGGAGGAACATCTTTTGCCATAAATGTGAATTCTACTCCTTCGAAAGTTTCCTTTATTTGTTGAGTTGGTACAACATTTCCATTTGAATCGTAGATAACTGGATGCTTCGTACCCAGATAACTTTTGGGAATTTCTACACAAACAACATCTGTTCTTTCCCAGGATAGTGCGTTAAAAACAATTACACTTCCCTTTTTTGATTTTATAAGAGAAAGTAATCTTTCCTTCCCGAGGTATTGTACTTCCTTAGCTGTTATTGCTGCACGATAGGCGAAGGCTGCCTGCTCGTAGAATTGCCCCTTTGACTGAAGACTATCTGGGTTCTCCACTCCTTCCGCTGCGCACCAATCTAGCTCATCTGCTAAAGTTATGTTTTTATATGTCTCATTAATTTCTTCCTTGGGATAATGAAATCTTTTGTCATATAAACTAACAATTGTAGAAGTTTTCTCTCCCGAAGAAATATCCTCATGAGTCAAACGGCATATACTCACTTCCCTTGCAACAGTACCAAAAGTATCAATCCAGTAATCTGGCCAAGCTTTTTGGTAAACAGGAAAATTCTGGGCACCCCGTTTTTCAAGGGCTTCCATAAACCTTCCATTTGTTGAAAATTTTACTTGTGGATAAGCCCATTTCTCATTCCATTTCTTTACAATATCAGAAATTTCCCGAACCGGGTTTGCGTTATCTGCATTAGCCCCCGCAGTACGTAAGCCAATAATATCATACGGGAAATTATCACCTTCAAATCTTTTGAGATATCGGGGTAGTTTATCTAAGACTACTTCATAGTCGGTTGTAAATCCAAGTGTAGACCCTTCGATATATGCGTTTTTCGGATCAGAATTCCAGACCAGTACACGACTACCATCCTCTGATTCCCAGTAGAATGGGCGTGGTACATTTGGGGCTCTTCCTCGAGTTGCATTTACAGCAGTTGACAGATACCGAATTCCACTCCGAGCAAGAATTTGTACTAAAGCCCATGGCAACCCTGTTATATCAGTGTTCATTGCACTTTTTAGTGGAATATTATGTAAACGGCAAAACTCCGTAATAAAAATAGTAGTGCGTGCTAATATTTCATAATCGTATAATTCCGAAGTATGAGCAAGATATATAGGTGTTATCTCAATGCGCTCTTCTTTCATCCGATCAATAATCTCTTTTTGCTCTTCAGACGAAAACCTTTCCCAACCATTTAGAAATTGATAACCTGTTTCAATTGTCCAACGAAACTTAGCATCATTGGGGTAATTGTCAGTCTCCCTGCAGTAATTCAAAACATCACATAGAAAACGACCGTGATTGCGTGCAATTCTTGATGGAAGATCTGTATAGCCTGTATCCGTATGCGAAAAATGGATAAGATACACCTCCCATTTCTTTCGAGGGAGTAGTATTACTTCTTTATTAACTCGATTATTTCCACTTTGCAGCGTAGCTGTGCACCTTTCTGGCTTTTCAATTTCCGGTAGAAAGATATGATGCAACGCACTACCCTTACTTAGCGAGATTTTTTCTTTGTAATTGATATCATCTCCCTGAAGTAAAAAAATCAACTCGTCCATCTGACTATTGGAAATCGTAAGGTCAATACGTTGATGTAGCTTCTTACCTATATACTTGAATAAAACAGAACTTTCAACATGAAAATTGATATTTAACTTTGACATAAATCTCCTTTACCCTTTAATCCCACTCATCATAAATCCTCTAATGAAATATTTCTGAACCCAAGTTTGACAGTAAAAGGACAAAAATGCCCGTTTATGAGACAACCTTATATGCGGAAATCTTACTATATAAGGAATTGCATTTTTTGAGCTCTTTGAAAATAGCCAAAAATCCGTAGTGTAACTTTTTTATCTTATATGATATTTTTACTTGACAAATTATGATCCTTGTGTTAAAATAGTGGTGATGTTGAAATACTAAAAAGGAGGAGTCACCACTATGTTTCTGAGAGTTGTTCGGATTAAAAAGGGTAGTCAAGCCTATAAATACCTGAAGCTGGTCAAGAGTATTCGCAAAAAGGGCAAAGTAATCCAGAAAGTCGTTGTTAATTTTGGCAATATTAACCATTGGTCTCCTGCAAAGATAAGAGAGTTGATTAACAAATTAGCAGTGCATTTTGACATTGATACCGGTCTCACTGAAAATGATATAGATCCACAGGGCAGTTTCTGTTATGGACCATTTTTGCTTGCCAATTATCTCTGGAAACGACTCGAGCTATCTACATTCTTTGAGAGGGTATTGATAGAAAGAGGATTTGAGTTTGAAGTAGAAATGGCTATAAAGGTTATGGTGTTTAATCGCCTGTGTGATCCGGCAAGCAAGCATTCACTCCCTTTCTGGCTCAGGAATAAATACATTTAGTATGCGAAAAGAGAAGAGTGCATTGAAAATTGTCAAAGAGCTACCGGATGTTAACGATGAAAGTTAGAATAAAATAAAAGAGAACCTATGGGTATATGAGCTACCCAAAAGAATAGACAACAAACGAGTCGTCGCCGTATTCAACCCAATAAGAAAGAAACCAAAAACAGCAAAAAGAGAAAGAAGAATTCAGAAATCACTTGCTTATATCTCTTCTTTCAATGAGCAAATTAAAAGGGGTGCCCATAAGAATAATAGAAAGGTAGAAGAACAGATTGAAAGATGGCTTACTTTAAAGGGTACCAAAAAGTATTTCAGATTCAAACGTATCATCCCTTATAATCTAACCTATGAGTTGAATGAGGATACTATAGATGCCGATACGAGTTTAGATGGTAATGATGGTACTCTATAGTGATGCCAATGATCTATCTACCCAAGATATAGCCAGAGGCTATCGCACCCTCACGCGAGTTGAGAATGCCTTCAGGGAGATTAAAAACTTTATCAAATTGAGACCTATTAGACACTATAAAGATTACAGAGTAAAAGCCCATGTTGCTATATGTGTTATCGCATACCTGATAGAGAGTTTGATAGAACAGGACCTAAAGAGAGCGAAGATAAAATTCACCGCAAGAAAATCATTGGAGTTACTTCGTGATATATCCATTCATCGTCTCAATCTTGTGGGGAAAATACTGAATAAGGCCGACTTACCAACCGAACTTGAGATGAAAATACTAAAAAGTGTTGGTTTGCAGAAATTTGATCGTATTGTGCCATAAGTGCTTACATAGTAATGATGACTGAACACACCCCACATGGTATCCCTGCTTACCGTCAGGCAGGCACCCCACCTGTCTACAGACAGGTGGATATGAAATCATGCACGAAATCATCTAAGATGACAGGTAGTAAGTTAAATACTTGTGGCGAGACATTACTTCCGTTCTCCTTAAGTATATCTACAGGTGTTTTGCCTCCCTTGTATCTGTTCTTCCTTTTAAAGTTGAAGTAGAGCTGGTAGGCATATGCCTTTGCGAGAAATTCTGTCTTGTTCCGGTAATCCTCAATGTCGTAGAACTCATCTTCTACCATCCGAGGTGATGCACGCTTTATGATTTTCAATGAACTAAATACATTATAACATACAGGGTTTCCCAAAACTCTAAGTCCTTGTGTATCAATGGGTTATGAAAGCCAAAAATAGTGATTTCCTAAACCATTGTAAGTCTTTATATTATAATATATTACGTTATTGCATTTTATAAAAAACAGTGTATTTTAGCCATATTTTGAGAGCATTTTAAGGCGGTTTAGGAAGAAATATTTTTGGGAAACCCTCATATATTTTTTCATAAAATGCAGAAATATTACAAATTTTCTTTACTAAACCAAAGATTTGTGGTATCCTTCTATGGAGTGAATTTCGGTGACCTTCCCAAAATAGGAGGATACCATGGGTCAGAGTTATATATTCGCACCAGAGTCTTTACCTCCTGCTGTTAGATATCATACGCTCTTTGAAAATCTACCATGTATTGCTGAAGGTAGTTTTCAGCAAGGACGACCACCAGTATCCAAGAATAATATCTTGAAATCACTTATATACCGTAATCTACGGGGCATAACTACACTTGTGGAATTAGAATTTGAGTTGCATAACAATCCGTCTATGACTGCTGCACTGGGTTTTGATCCGTTTAAAAGAACACCCTCGGACGAACGTTTTTCTAACTTTCTGCGTTCAACTCCTAATATGGAGCTACAAGCGATACGAAAGGCATTAGTCCGTGAACTTATCCGTGAGGGAGTTATCACTGGTGAGAGAATAGCACTGGACTCATGCTCCATTGTAATTCCAGTTAGAGAGAATAATCTTAAAACATCGGTTAAGGATCGATATGACAAAGAACACTATCCATCAGGTGATAGAGAAGCAAGGCTCGGTATTATTACTTACTTTTCAAAACCTTTTAAAAAGAAGATCCATTACTTCTGGGGTTATCGTAATCATGTCATGAATGATACAGCATCTGAATTACCTGTTATTGAACTAACTCTTCAGGCTAATAAAAGTGAGAAATTACAGGCTAAACCTATGTTGAAAGAATTATATCAAGAGTTTCAACTTCCAGTCAAGGAAGTGCTTGGTGATGCCAATTATGATAGCGAGTGTATTCTTAAATTCATTATCGAGGATATGAAAGCTAAAGCATTTATTCCAAGGAACCCTCGTAATACACAGAATACACCATATACCATTAAAAAGGGTAAAGTATATTGTCAAGCAAATATCCCCATGTATAGAAAGGGGAAGATGACATCGAAGGGTATAATCTATTGTCAATACAGTTGTCCACTATATTGGTCAAAAGAATTCCAGGGTAAATATCTTTTTTGTCCCGTTGGGCATCCCAAGTATTTCAAGCAAAAAGGGTGTAATGTCCTTTTGCGTTTAAGTCCAAGTATACGAGAGAGAATTTCATATGGAACTCAGGAATTTAAGTCAATCTATAATAAACGGACATCGGTGGAACGGGTTTTCTCAAGACTGCTTTCTATTACCATGCAAAATCCTACAGTCAGAGGACTTCAGGCTATAAGTAATCAATGTACAATTGCGCATATAACCGTCTTATTAGTAGCCCTTACAGCGTATAGAACGGGACACAAGAACAAAATCCGTTTCGTTAAATCTTTTGTGCCTAATTTCCTGAGAAGATGGAAGAAAATCTCTTTCAACTATCCCGTTTCGCTAAAATGACTTTTGGGAAGCCCTATATAACATAAATTTTTTATTTTGTCAAGAAAAGAATCAAAAAAATCAAAAAAAATTTTTTAAAAGGTTATATTTGGCTTACAAAGGGGGATAGATTTACTCTATCCCCCTTCTATTAGCGGTGTTAAAAACTCATTGCTGTCCAGAGATAACCGCCAAGCATAGGTTCGAGGTCTTCGCCAAAGTACTTTCCGGGAATCCAGTATCCGCCTGTTGCCCCGAATGTAATGGTCTCTTTGTAGGTATATTTGGCCATAAGGGCAATCTCGTCCCCCATAGCTGTTTCAGCACCCGCTGCAACCTTGTTTCTTGCATACATAAAGAAGTCCGCCCTTATATCAAGTGGCCCAAACCCAGTGTCGAGAGTATACCCAACATTCCCATTGATGACATTGAGATTGGCGACCGTTGGCACCGGGGGTTCAAGTTCCTCCGAGGGTGCAATATGAAAACTCTCTACATCACTCTGCCAGGTCTTTGCACCAGGTGGAATACGTCTATGATGAGACCCAAACGCCTCTAACACCTTCTCAAATGCACTCTTACCCTTCTTCTCTTTTACATTCCCAATATATTCACTTCCATTATCTGTCTGTGACATTATCTCCCTTGTGTCCAACCCATACCGCCCTAATTGAGCAAGAAGATAACTGCCAAATATATCCGCATTTGTCGTGTCATTGGTATGGGCATAGGCATACCATTTATCTAACTTTTTACTTGACACCGCACTAATTATGGTGTAATATTCCATTTGAGGGACCTCCTTTCGTTAATTCATAGTGTATATTATACACACCATTTTTGGAGGTTCCGCAAGTTTTTTCTTTACCCGATGCAATTTTTCTCAACTCATAAACCAAACTCTCCTTCATATATCTTGGATACCATGTGCCTTCTCTCTTACATCAAATTTGAGTTTCTTGTAAAGGTCTATGGTATCTCTCGCATATCGTTCAACCAGCTCATCTCGTCTGCCTTCCATAAGCATCTCTGCACGACTCTGCCACACACTTCCGCCTGTGCTTACAAGTGCCTTTCGTCCAAGAATCTGTGTTCAAAGCGGTTCGTTTACCCCCAAGTCAAAGACCAGAACTCTGTCAGGCTCTCTATGCTTGAAAGTGGTCTTTACCATTTCTTTAGAGTTCATTTGTCCTCCTTTTCAAGTTTTACCCTATTTTT
>Ga0210017_1001945_pt1 | contig 17882 bp, 18 predicted proteins | sample CryGeyCG2014_020_FD_183966 | JGI IMG/M metagenome (GOLD analysis project Ga0210017, IMG submission 183966) | Groundwater microbial communities from aquifer - Crystal Geyser CG08_land_8/20/14_0.20 (SPAdes) (version 2) | ecosystem: Environmental > Aquatic > Deep subsurface > Groundwater | place... | reverse complement strand
CCCCGGTAATCACCGAAACTTCATGTTCTGCCGATTTTCCTCCAAACATAACTACAACATTCATATTAGTATTTTATCACGATAACAACATCAAGTTTGACTTAACCACAAAAAAGGCTATATTTAAAGAAGAGACTAAACAAAAAAAGGAGGAGACAAATGTCAGAGCAACTGGAATTACAGGGGCCTTTCATTATGGGATACACTGTCATGAATACCCCTCTTCGGATCTCGCTCGGTACGACCAACAAGATAGACCCGCAAACAAAACTCAGACACGCAAAAAGTGACGTGAGTTGCCTGGAAGGAGTGACCTCACCCCAGGATTTCATGGAAAGAGCGATGAAGATCTTCCAGGAGTATGGTTTTGTGCGTGTGGATTAGGAACAGCCAACCGCTTTTGGTTTTGGAGAATCTCCAATTCCACCAGCGGTCTTATTTTTTTAAATCAAGTTTATTCAACCACTTCCCCTTCTTTTACTTCTCCCTCATCTGGCTTTTTAGGTTCGCCAGAAGGTTCACCACCAGATTGTGGACCAGCGCCATCATTTGGGCCAGTTTGAGGTTGCCCTTGCTGGCCTGCCTCGCCACTAGGCGGGCCATACATTGCCTGCCCAATCTTTTGCAGAGAAAGAGAAAGTTCTTGAGTTCTCTGCTTTAGGTCTTCCGAGGAAGCAGTGGCCAAAACATCCCGAATCGATTTGATCTTTTCTTCAACATCTTTTTTGTCCGCCGGATTAACCTTGTCTCCAAGGTCACGCAAAGTCTTCTCCGCCGTGTAGCACATATTATCCGCCACGTTCCTCGCTTCCACCTGCTCTTTTCGCAATTTATCCTCATCCGCGTGAGATTCCGCATCTTTCGTCATCTTTTCTACTTCATTTTTATCAAGCCCGGTCGAGCCAGTAATCTTAATTGATTGCGACTTTCCGGTCGCTTTATCCTTAGCGGTCACATTTAAAATGCCAGAGCTATCAATATCAAAGATAACCTCAATTTGGGGCATCCCACGTGGCGCGGGTGGGATCCCATCCAGCATAAATTGCCCAAGGGATTTATTATCTGAAGCCATTTCCCGTTCACCTTGAAGAATGTTAATGGCAACACTTGTTTGGCTATCGGCGGCAGTTGAAAAAGTTTCCGTTTTGGAAGTGGGAACGGTCGTGTTTCTGACAATTAACGGGGTGCGAATACCTCCCAAAGTTTCAATTCCAAGGGTAAGCGGTGTGACATCCAAAAGCAAAATATCTTTTGACTCACCTCCCAAAACTCCCCCTTGAACGGCAGCGCCCACGGCCACCACCTCATCCGGGTTAACGCCTTTGTGAGGTTCACGACCAAAAAATTCCTTCACCCGTTCAACCATCTTCGGCATTCTCGTTTGCCCACCAACCAAAACCACCTCTTCGATTTCGTTAGCGGTAAGTTCTTTGGGTTTGGCACCCAAAAGCGCTTTTTTGACCGCCTCAAAGCTCCGATTTATCAAAGGTTCAGCTAGCTGTTCAAGCTTGGAGCGAGAAAGGGTCATCTGCAAATGCTTCGGTCCATTTTGATCGGCGGTAATGTAAGGCACGGAAACCTCCACCTCAAGTTTGGTGGAAAGCTCAATCTTTGATTTCTCCGCCGCATCTCTAAGTCGTTGAAGCGCTTGACGATCGCCCCGAAGATCAATTCCGGATTCTTTTCTAAATTCTTCCGCCAGGAAGTTAATGAGGATTTGATCAATATCGTCCCCACCTAAGTGAGTATCACCATTGGTTGATAAAACCTGATAAGTATCTTTAACTTCTCCCTCTCCGGAAGCAATCTCAAGAATGGAAATATCAAAAGTGCCTCCGCCAAAGTCATAAACGGCAATTTGTTCATTTTTCTTTTTGCCAAGGCCATAAGCCAAAGTGGCGGCCGTTGGTTCGTTAATAATTCGAACGACCTCAAGCCCGGCAATTTCTCCCGCCTGCTTGGTCGCTTGTCTTTGCGAATCATCAAAATAGGCGGGTACCGTGATAACGGCTTTGTCCACTTTTTGGCCTAAATAAGCTTCCGCATCCGCTTTGCATTTCTGCAAAATCATCGCCGAAATTTCTTGAGGGGTAAATTGAGTCCCTTCGACATCAACAACCGCCATCCCGTTTTTGCCTTCGACAATGTCGTAAGGAAGCCACTTCTTGTCGTTTTGGACCGATGGATCGGCATATTTTCTTCCCATTAATCTTTTTATGGAGAAAATGGTATTTTTAGGGTTAACTATCTGTTGCCTCTTGGCAACCCGACCCACAATCCGCTTAATTGGATCAACCACAGAGGGAATTGTGTTTTCCCCTTCCGCTGAATAAATTACTTTTGGACTCCCGCCTTCCATTACCGCCACGCAGGAGTTAGTTGTGCCAAGATCAATACCTATGATTTTAGACATATGTTTAAAAAAGCTAAAAGCGCAAAGTGAAAAGTGAAAAACTTATTCTCATTTCACTTTACACTTTACCTTTTACACTATTAACTTTCCTACCAACACTCTGGCTGGTCTAAGCACCTTACCGTTCAGAGTATACCCCTTTCTGACAACTTGCATTACTTTATTTTCTTCCCCCGATGTCACATCGACCGCTTCATGAAAAGAAGGGTCAAAAGTTTCGCCGGTCGCTTTGATTTCCGAAACCCCAAGATCAGAGAGCAATTGAATAAAGTCTTTAAGAATAAGTTTCACCCCATCAACTTTCTCTTTCTTTACCGCTTCCTCTAAAGCATCCACAATTGGTAATAATTTAATAATCAAATTTTCGTTCGCGTATTTAATGATTAAGGCACGCTCATCGCTTACCCGCTTTTCCAGGTTCAAATAATCCGCTCGGGACCTCTTAAAGCTTTCTAACAGTATATTATATTCCTCTTGTAAAGGGGTAGCTGTTTCTTCCATATCTTAATTTTATTTTACCAAATACTCAGTACTAATTACTAATTACCCAGTACTTATTTCTACCAGGAAGCGCCGATTTCGGAAAGGAGGTTAGCGGTGTAATAAACCGCCGGAAGAACTTGGGAAAATTTCATTCGGGATGGTCCAAGGACGACTAAAATTCCCTTAAGACCATCTTTTGCAGTGAAGGGGGCAAAAACTACCCCGCAATTTGACAAGTTTGAAAGTCCAATTTCCTCACCCAGTAGAATATGCGTTTTTCCTTCCTCGGTCACTTTTCCTAAAAAGCTGAGCAGTAGCTCCGGCTGGTCGCAAAGATGAAGGGCTGCCCGGGTAACATCAATATCAAAAAATTCCTGATAATCTAAAACTTTAACCGCTCCCGATGAGAAAATGCGAGAATCCTCAGTGGCAATTAAAACCATACTGCCAACTACTTCAGCCAGGGCGGAGACCGAGCGATAAAGCATTCGATCAATTTCAAACCGATCCTGCCAAATCTGCTGTTTTAAAGAAACTTCTTGTAAAACCGGGAGTTCGCTCTCTCCCATCAATGCGTCAATATAAAAACGAAGGCCAATATTAGTCGGTTGCCTCCCTGCAGAAGTATGTGGTTGAGTCAAATAACCCATCTGGGTTAGTCTCACCATCTCATTCCTAACCGTCGCCGGGGAAACTTTAAGGCTATATTTCTCAACCAAATTTTGGGAACCGACTGGCTCACCGGATTCGATGAATTCCTCTATAATCGCTTTGAGTAGTTTTTGATGTCTTTCGGTTAATTTACTGTCCATAAAGCGTTAACTATGGTTAACTTGGGCAGTATGTTCATCTAGATTCCAGGCAAGACTGGCCCGCTTAGACTCTCGCCTCGATTCGGCGAAGCGGGCGCGTCTAGCGAGGCTAGCAATAACTTACCAAGGAGTGATAGAATATGTCAAGAGGGAAGTTAAAAAGGTAAAGCGAAAAGCTTAAAATGAAGCCAAAAAAATCTCTTGGACAAAATTTTCTCGTAGACAACTCGATAATCTCCGAGTTCCTTAAGGTGGCTGGAATTTCTAAAGAAGATTCTGTTTTAGAAGTTGGGGCGGGGTCGGGAAACATTACCAAGGAGTTGGCTAGAAAGACAAAGAAAGTGATTGCGGTCGAGTATGACAAAGATCTTCTCCCAACTCTTACAAGTAACTTAAGCCACTTAAATAACGTAGAAGTTTTAAACGAAAATGTCTTATTTCTCCCAAAATTCCCCTCTGACAAAAGGTTAAAAGATGTAAACAAGGTTGTCGGCGCCATTCCTTACCAAATCACTTCCCCTTTAATTCATAAAATGATTTACGATAATTGGCCAGAATCCAGCTTTATTGTTCAAAAAGAAGTGGCGGAGAAAATTTGCGGAAAAGCGGGAGACGCAAGCTATTTATCAAACTTTGTTTCCTTCTTTTATAAAGCAGAAATGGGAAAAATTATTCCCCCAAAGGCCTTTTCTCCAGCCCCTTTGGTCTTTTCGGCGATTATAAAATTAACCCCAGTAAACCCTAGGAAAGATATCGAAATTCGAAAATTCTCTGGTTTTTTGCATTTAGGCTTTTCTAACCCAAGAAAAATGTTAAATAAAGTTCTTGATAAGGATTTGCTCATTTCCCTTGGAATCTCACCATCTTTAAGACCTCAAGATTTGACTTTAGAAGAGTGGCTAAAGCTTTACGAAAATAAAAACCCGCCGGGCGAAAGGATCTCGCAAAGCGGGATAGCTGACAAAGATTAAACCTGCTTTACCTTATCAAGAGGTAATGCCCAACCAGGTAGCCTCGCCGAAGTAAAACCATTCCAAAGATCAAGCAACTTACCACGATCAGTATCGTCATTGGCTCTTAACGCTCGAAGAAGTTCTGATCGACCGAAAAACACCCTTCCGCCAAGATCCATCTTCATAAGATCCCAGGGAAACTTTGTCCGGAAAGGTTCGCTATCGTACCTCCTTGCGATATTCACACCAACCGTTGGATCATCCCTTTTGCTTATAAAAACCGCTTTTCTTGGTTTAAACAAAAATGCCCAAAGGTAACGCGGGTCGGCAAGCATTTCCGAAAGTGACCATTCCCGAAGGCGGCACCAGTAGATCAGCAAAGCGCAACTTGGAAGAAGTGCTACTGATAGGCGTGAAACATCATAGAAAGCGTAACGATCTGCCTCTTCCCGCAAAAATTGTGCCTGCAAGGAATTTCTTGGTACTACTCTTTTCACTCTCAACACTCCCTTTCAATCCAGAATAGCGCAATCTTATAACATCAACACCATTTCGTCAACCACAAAAAAAGAGGCGTTGACTTCAAGCATGGGTTTAACCAGCAAGAAGAACGCCTCTTGATGAGTAGAAGGTCTTTCAGGCAGTGATCGCGTTTGAAATCATCGCGGGTGCCGGTCGACCTTCGGTGGCGGGGGTAGTCGGAGCGGAGACCTCTCCAGGATCCGTTACCCCTTCCCCACCGGTTGCCCGCGCCTTATCCGCGCAAGCTTTGCAGAACTGGTAATGCCCTTTTCCGCTTGGATGGGGCAGACGCCAGCCAAAGCAGTGCGGATCGATTCCTGCATTAGGGCAAAACTCCGCCCCCTGCTTGTAAAGATCCAAGCAGTGCTGGCAGAAGGGGACCGCGTCGGTCCTGCGCAACTTGAGGATCAGAGACCCTTTCATCTGCGCGATCTGGCGGCAGCCGGGGCGAGAGCACGGAACTTCGTAAACTTTTTCCGGCTCCAACCAGCCTTGCGGCCAAGGGCTGGCGCCTCGCTGCTCTTGACGACGGCACTCGGGGCATTTCGCCTCCCAACCGCTCGTCTTGAACCGAACGGCGGTTTGGCCAGAAGCGAGAAACTCGTCCCCACAGAGAACGCACTTCGCTTCCACGTCCGTCTCATTCAGCTCGATGTAGCGGGTTGGCCAGCCGTGCTGATCAAACTCATTGTCTGGCCAGGAAACTGCGGGGGCGGGTTCAGGATCGTGCCCGTTGGCCTCCTCAATCGCCACAGCGAGACTCTCGGCAAGAGCTTCGCCTTCCGGTGAGATTTCCCCACCGTCTCGTCGAGCGATAGCCCACACCCTCTCTACTACCTCTGGATCGATTAAATCTTCAATCCTAGAAGAACAGGAGGGCTCAGTGAGGTAGAGCCTGGTGTAGCCGTCGCACTCCACAAAGTGAGTCCTGTCGAAAATCCCCGGGTTATCCACGCTCAAGATCCCACCGATCGAACTCCGCAGAAACCAAGGTGCCTCGATGTGAACTGTTTCCCCGCCCCGAGAAACCTCGATGGGCTCCTTTGCCAGAAGGCGCGCGCAATCAGGACAGGAAGCGTCGGCGTGAATCAGGTAAAAGCGATCTTCGTCCTCCCGACCGTCGGGATAGGTGCGGACGCCATGGATCAAAACGAGGCCCCCATGACCGCGACGCAGACAACGAAAATACAGAGTAGCAACATCAACCAAATCTACCGTCCTACCGTTCAATGAAATAAACACCTTGCCCTCCTCTTGGGTCGATCAATAAGGTTTCCCTATTTGGAAACCATTTTCAATAATGCCCATATTATATCTTATAACTGTGGATTTGTCAACTTTACAGGATCAATGTGAATAATTTTTATGTAGCTGCGCGACCCGCCTAGACTCCGCGAGGCTGGTCCAATCGCGCTAATTTAATTTAATTGAAGAGAATTGGCGACATAAGATGTCGCGACTACAGGGAAATACAAACATGTAACATCCGTACACTAGTGCACGGTAGTGTTTTATATTTTATAAATTTCAATCACTGGACCATTTTAGAAAATTCAGTTGCCCCCACATTTCCAACCTTAACCCGTCTAAGAGCGTACAGAATATCTATTGATTGGTAATATCCGCTAATAGTAGAAACCGCCCCCTGATAACCGGCCGATTTAACCGCGCTAACGCTATTTCCATTAAAAGTTCCATAGGGATAGCAAAACCAAACAATTGTCTTCCCAAGAGCTTGTTCGATCACTTTTTTACTTTCGGTTAATTGAAAATTAAGAGCGTTCCCGGAGAGGGAAGCAACCGAGATATGATCAACCCCATGAGAGCCAAAATGGACCAGCCCACTATTATTTAATTCCTTAATTTTCTCAACATCCAAATATCCTGGAACTCCTAACCTTCCGGTAATCATAAAAACATGGGCTTGGTAGCCGTACTTCCGAAGGATAGGAAAAGCATTCCAATAAAAATCCGAGTACCCATCATCAAAGGTAATAATCACTCTTTTTGCAGGAAGTGGAGTACCGGAAGCAAAATTTGAGGCTAACATATCAAGAGTTGTTGTCTCATAACCATTTGATTTAAGATAACCCATCTGAGCGTCAAAATTTTCAGGGGTAACATTTAACCCCTCCCTCCCAGAAGCCACCCCGTCGGGAGAAACATAATGATACATTAAAATTGGGACGTAGGTTCCGTTTACGACCGCTGCCGTCAAAACATCCGGGGTTTCTGGCTCTCGGATGGCTTCAGCAGGCGGGTTCCTTTCCGAAAGTTTTCTAAAAAGACTTTTGGGAGAGGGTCCTTTAATCCCCGAGAGAACACCCGCGGCGAGGAAGGATATAACAAAAAGAAGAAGGAAAACTGGTACTTTTTTCATCTCTTTTTAAGAATAACCCTCTATTGATTTATTGGTCAATAGGCAAAAGCTTAACCAGGTCGGACCTGGTCAGGCAAGAAATTATATTCTTTGCCAGGTCCGACCTGGAAGAGGAATTGACACTGGGTGTATTCATCTGCTATAAACCAGGATGTTGAAATTTAAAGGAGGTAATCTATGAATATTAAACCCTTATTCGACAATTTATTGATAGAGCCGGAGAAGGAAGTCCAAGAAAAAACATCTTCTGGGATTTTTATCCCTGATTCTGCCAAAGAAAAACCCCAAAGAGGGCTCGTTTTGGCCGTCGGTGAAGGTAAAAAAGATGAGAACGGAAAGCTTGTTCCAATGGGAGTAAAAGTCGGAGATTTAGTCATTTTCAAGAAGTGGGGCGGAGACGAGATTAAGGTTGATGGGAAGGAATTAAAGTTAGTTTCCGAATCCGATGTCCTTGCGATAGTTCAATAAAACAATATGTCAAAACAACTTATTTACGCCGATGAGGCAAGAAAAAAATTAAAAGCAGGGGTTGATAAATTAGCCGATGCGGTAACTACCACCCTTGGTCCAAAAGGTCGTAATGTCGGCTTAAGCAAGAAATATGGCGCGCCCGCAATCACTCACGACGGCGTCACTGTTGCCAAAGAGATCGAACTGGCCGACCCGTTTGAAAATATGGGTGCCCAACTGGTCCAAGAAGCCGCCAGCAAAACTAGTGACGTGGCGGGCGACGGGACAACTACGGCCACTCTTTTGGCCCAAGCAATTGTTAACGAAGGCATCAAAAATGTTACCGCCGGTGCCAATCCAATGGTCATTAAAAGAGGCTTGGAAAAGGGAACGGAAGCGGTCGTTTCCGAAATTAAAAAAATCGCCAAAGAAATTCACACCAAGGAAGAACGCGCCCAAATCGCGACCATCTCCGCGGCGGATGCCGAAATCGGCAATATGATCGCGGATGCCCTTGAGAAAGTTGGCGACACAGGCGTAATCACCGTTGAAGAAGGCAAGGGCTTAAAAATGGAAGTGGCGTACAAGGAAGGAATGATGCTTGACAAAGGCTACGCTTCCGCCTACTTCATTACCGATACTTCCCGAATGGAAGCGGCGATCGAGGATCCAAAAATTCTTATTACCGATCAGAAAATCGCTTCCATTCAAGACATTCTTCCCCTATTAGAAAACTTAGTTAAAACGACCAAGAACTTGGTCATCATTGCCGATGAAGTCGAGGGAGAAGCGTTGGCCACTTTAGTCGTCAACAAACTTCGAGGCACCTTTAACGCCCTAGCGATTAAAGCCCCGGGATTTGGAGACCGCCGAAAAGAGATGTTAACTGATATCGCTACTTTAACTGGGGCAAAGGTCGTTTCCGAGGAGCTTGGGCGAAAGCTTGATTCGGCGACCGTTGAAGACCTCGGAAGCGCCGAGAAAGTGGTTGCTACAAAAGACGACGCGGTTATCATCGGCGGAAAAGGTAGCAAAAACGCAATTGAAGCTAGAGTGGCTCAAATCAGAAGCGAGATTGATAGCTCAGATTCCGATTTTGACAAAGAAAAACTTCAAGAAAGACTGGCCAAACTCACCGGTGGTGTGGCGGTCATTAGCGTCGGGGCAGCGACAGAGGTGGAACTTAAAGAGAAAAAGGCTCGGGTTGAGAATGCCGTTAATGCCACTAAAGCAGGCATAGAAGAAGGCATTGTTCCTGGCGGTGGAGTCGCCTTGTTAAAAGCAAGACGGGCGTTAGGAAAACTTAAACTCGAGGGTGACGAGAAAGTCGGCGCCAATATCCTGGAAAAGGCGTTGGAACGGCCAGTTAGGAAAATTGTCGAAAACGCGGGGGTGGATTCTGGTTGGATCATTAGGGAACTTGAGCAAAAAGAGGATAACATCGGCTTTGATGTTAACGATATGGAATTTTCCGATATGGTCCAAAAAGGAATTATCGATCCGGCAAAAGTAGCCCGTTCCGCTCTTCAAAACGCCGTTTCCGTGGCAACAATGATTCTAACGACTGAAGCTTTAGTTGCCGATAGTCCAGAAGAGAAAAAGGAAATGCCGATGGGCGGAGGCGCCGGAATGGGAATGGATATGTAATCCTCACCCCTCTCCTTCCTCTCGCCACTTCTTACACCTTATAGCAAATTCGGAGAGCACCTTTAGGCTGACGTCTCCCGGATGAAATCTAGCAAACCCCTCTCCCACCACTTCTTTAGTCATCTTTTTTTTCATTAAATTATATTGAAAACGAAAAGCTAGTTTCTCTAGCGTATCCCAAAAAGCATTTCTCTTCTTCTCTTCTTCCCCCTCATATCCCCCAAACCACCTCATATTCCCCATGTATTTCTTTACCCAACGATTTTCATAAATAAAACGTTCATAAGTCTTTTCTTTGTTTAAAATCGGTGCTATCTGGGCAACTTCGTGGGCAGTAAAAAGATTTTGAAAAGCAGGCTCAACCAAAAGATTATTTAGATCCAAATACATATTCGGACAAATTTTGTTTTTGATATTTTTCTGGCGACGATAGTTATTAGTTAGAACCAAAAAGGTAGTTACGAGTAAACGGGTCAACCAAAGCCTTCCCGCAGAAGTAACAATTAAAATATCAACATCATCTTCCTCTTTTGCGTTTTTAACCGCAAGACTTCCGGTAACCGCGATAAGTTTTACAAAAGGGATTGATTTGAGGTATTTGGTAATCTTTTTCGCTTTTTCTAGCTTTTCTTTGGAATAAATTTCTCTTTTCTTTCTTTCTTCTATTTCTTCCTCTTTCCCCTCCAGAAAATAGTAGCCTTCTTTCTCCCCCAACTCCCCCATATCCCTCATATCCCTCAAATTCCTCTGAATTTCTTCAGGAGAGCAAGAAAAACCAGAAATCAAAAACCTATGAGTTTCTTCCGAAGTTAAGGGAAAATCAAAAATTTCAGCGTAAGCGAGGGTTTTTAAAATCGATTTTTGGAGTTCGTTTTTATCATTTGCCATTTTCATCAAGCGCTTCATTTACCAGTTTGTCCGCTTCTTTATTTCTCTCCCTTGGGATATTTTTGTAAGTGACGGCGTCAAAACCAGAGGCAGTTTCTTTAACTTTGGAAAAAAGCGGGGCAAGGCGGGGCTCTTTAACGCGGTAAATTCCATTAAGTTGCTTAACCACCAACTCTGAATCCAAAAAGCAGGTAACCTTTTTAACCTTTAATTCCAGCGCGCTTTTTAAAGCCAGTCCTAAAGCAATATATTCCGCCTCGTTGTTCGTCTTTTCCCCAAGAAATTTCTTTCCCTCTTTAGCAATCTTTCCACTTTCGTCTTTAATCACAAAACCAATCCCCGCCGGACCGGGATTGCCACGAGAACCTCCATCAGAATAGATCGTCAGATTTTCCATAATACGATTTTCGTAACGGTCACAACAAACCCAACCATCGCACCCAATATCACAAATAAAACAGGGTTAGGTGCTTCCTCTTTCACCACTAGCCCGTTGCCAATCACCGAAACTTTAACCAAAAGGTTGCCTTCGGTTGAGATTTTTGAAACCTCTTCTTCCATTGCCGCGAGTAAACTCCTTCCCAATTTTTCCGCCCCACCCCTTGAGGTTTCCGTAACTTCAACATAAAGAAGTGAGGGAGCCGCCTTGCGAACAAATAAAGCCCCCATGAAATTCTTAAGAGTTTCATGAGTGATTGGGTAACTTAGATTAGAAAGAACGGAGGCGGCCAGAGATTCACTTTTTAAAATCCCAAAAACCGTTTCTGAGAATTTATCGGCGGTTTGAGAGGCGTAAAAACCTTCATAAGAGAACGACCCATCGGTGGCCGGCTCAAGCCTTTTTGAAACAGAAATTGTGGCGGAAGCGATATATTTTACCGGAGTGATTTTTGCCACAATTAGCCCTAATAATCCGCCAAAAACTCCAGCAAGGATAATCAACAAAAACCTCTTTTGTATAATTTTAAAAATGTCGGTGATTTCCATAATAATTAGAGGGATTATACTAAAAAACAGGGAGCCTTGCTGAAATCAAGAATTAAAATTATAATGAATCAAGATTTTTTAGTTTTCAAAAAAATGCCCGCCCAAAATAACTGCCCGGAAATAGAAAAATCCGCCCTTTACCCGACCATTTTAATCGCCGGCGGCGCCGGTTTTTTGGGAAGTCATTTGGCCAGGAAGCTACTTGATAAAAAAGCGCGGGTGATCGTTCTTGATAATCTTTCCCAAGGAAAAGTTGCCTATATTAACGATCTTCTTACAGAAAAGAAGTTTACCCTAATTGAGCACGATTTAAATAAGGGGCTTCCGGTAAATTTAAAATCGGTTGACTATATTTTTCATCTCGCCGCCTTGGAATCCTATCAGTTTGGAAATCAACAAGCTTCTCTTGACTCCCTTCTGACTAATTCCCTGGGAACAAAAGCTCTGCTGGATTTGGCGGTTAGTTCGAAAGCAAAATTTCTACTCTCCTCAACCATTGATGTTTACCAGGGAATTCTCTCTTCATATGATCTTGAGCATTACTTTGGTCCTTCCGAATACGAAGAGAAAAAATTTTCCCATCTTGAGGCAAAAAGATTCTCGGAATCCTTGGTCTGGGAATATTTCAAAAAGGAAAATCTAAACGCGAGAATCGCCAGACTTCCCGAGATGTACGGCCCGAGAATGGATTTTAAATCTTCTGGGAATCTGGGTCATCTTTTGGATGAGCTCACGAAGGGCGAGGACTTAAAGATTTATGGGGACGGTTTGGATAAAGAATATTATGTTTATATCGAAGACGCGGTCGAGGGCCTGATTAAGGCAATGTTTGGAAAAGGCACCGAAGGAAAGATTTACCCAATCACCCCAACTGAACCGATCACTGCCCTCGAGCTCGCCTATCTTACCAAAAAATTCGCCCCCGCAAAATCACAGGTGGTTTTTATGCCCGCCCAAACGAAACTTGCTTTTCCTTCCCTTCAAATAACCGATGAAGATAGTCTAAAAACCCTTAATTGGAAACCGGAAACTAAGTTGGAAGAAGGCATCCGAAAAACTCTAGAATCGTTCAATTATAACTTTCCGAAACTCCCGCAAAAAGTCAGATCTTTAGAAAATTCCCTGGTTGAAGGAGTTGAGAAAATCACCGAGATTATTCCGGAGAGCTTGAGACCGTCAAGACCAGCAGAGAAAATTCAAGCCTGTGTGTTGCCCAAAAAGCCAAAGAGAAAAATGTCAAAACTTGCTTTCATCCCCCTTGCGATATTAGGAGGAATACTTATTTTCTCCGTTCCTTTTGTCAGCTTTGGAGTAAATGTGTATCTTGGAGCAAAAAATCTGGTTAACGCCAAAAATCAAATCGCGTCCTTAGAAACCGTAAAAGCCCAAAAATCAGCCACGGCAGCGGAAAATAACTTTAACGCCGGTATGGGCAAACTTAGATTTGTTTATCCTTTACTCAAACTTACCGGACGGGTTGGAAGCGAAGGCGCTTTATATAATCTGCTTCTTTCGGGTAAACACTATGCCTCCGCCGCGGAAAGTTTAGCCAAAGCAGAAAATCTGCTCTCAAAAGCAATGCCGAAATTCCCCGCGTCATCCGATAAAATGGAGGAGAAAAGTTTCTTAAGCGCCGGAAGGAAAATAGAAACGGCCGTAAACCAATTTTACCTTGCCTCTTCGGAAATGGATAAAGTTGAGATAGAAAAGATCAAAATCCCGCTCGTGAATCAGAAATTAAAAGAAAAAATTGAGGAAGCCAAAGATATCAAGAGTCTTGATCGATTGGGGAAAATTGTTAAATCTCTTCCGGAAGTTTTGGGTTATCGAGGTAGTCAAAAGTATCTCGTCCTTTTTGAAAATCCCAACGAAATTAGACCAAACGGCGGATTCATAGGATCTTTTGCCTTAATTGATTTTAAAGAAGGCCAAATTGAAAACTTAAAGATTGATGACGTTTACAATGTCGACGGCCTTTTGCTGGAGAGGAAACTTTATCAAACTCCACCCGAACAAATTTCAAAATACTTAAAACAAGATAAACTTCTTATTCGGGATGCCAACTGGAATCCCGATTTTCCAAAAAGCGCGGAGGTAATCAAGAATCTTTACCTAAGAGCAACCGGAGAGACCGTTGATGGAGTTGCTTTTATTACCCTTGACTTTGTTAAAGAACTTTTAAAAGTGACCGGGCCGTTGTATCTTACCGATTATAATGAAGTAGTTGATGAGAAAAACTTATTTGAACGAGCGCAGTATCATAGCGAAGCCAATTATTATGAGGGTTCTCCCCAAAAGAAAAATTTCCTTGGGAGCCTATCGAAAATGCTAATGGATAAAATTTTCTCCCTTCCAAATGCTGAAACGGGAAAGCTTGTAGGTGTACTTTCAGAAGGATTCGTCGCCAAAAGTTTAGCTGTATATTTTCCACCCTCAATCATCCGAGGAGTTTTCGCGGAAAATGGTTGGGACGGCTCAGTAGAAAAAACCAACGGTGATTATCTTTACTTGGTGGAAGCCAATCTTGGGGCAAACAAGGCCAATTATTTCGTTAGCAAAACCGTTGATTACGAGGTCTCAAATACAAATCGGGAGGGCAGGCTTCAGGCAAATTTAAAAATTACATTCTTTCATAAAGGAGAAACTAATGATTGGCCGGGAGGGACCTACAAAAATTATTTAAGGATTCTGGTCCCGGAAAATTCCTACTTACAAAAAGCAGAGGCAGAGGAGAGAGGTAAAGAAAAAAAAGACGTCACCAAAGAAGTGGTTGTTGAGGACGCAAGCAGTAAACGCACTTTTGGTTACTATTTCGAAATGGAGCCTGGTAGCCAAGTAACACTTTCCCTAAATTACTTTTTGCCCCCAACCGTAACCATTAAACCAGACTCAAAATCCTACGAGCTATTGGTGCAAAAACAATCGGGCGCAAAATCAGACGAGCCGTTTAGCTTTAGGCTAGTTAAGCCATTTGGTAAGGATTTTGCGGAAAATGCGGGCTTAAAAATCAGCGACAGTGAGGCGACTTTAACCCTTGAAATGAACAAAAATCTCCATATATCAGTGCCATTTAGGTAAGGCAACTTGACAATCAACCGATTATCGTCTATGATTCGTCTATTATGTTTAGGCCCAAATACACCGTTACAAACAAGCTTCTTTCTAACATAAAACAGGTAAATTCCATTGTTTTAGACCTTAATAATAGAAGATTTCCTAAAATCGTTCTTTACGAACTTGAAAGAAACGCCAGAGAAATTTCCTCTTATGCCTCAACCAGCATAGAAGGAAACCCCCTACCCTTGACGGATGTAAAACAGATTATTAAAAACCAACCTCAAAATTTAAGTAGCAGCGAACAAGAGGTAATAAATTACAACAACGCTCTTAAAAATCTAAATAGGAGCCCGATATCCTTCAACCTCGCCTTGATTTTTGCAACTCACCACGAAGTAGTTAATAAATTATTACCCAAATATCAGCTTGGGAAATTGAGGCAAGAGCCTGTATTTGTCAACGATCCAAGAACCAGAAGAACTATCTATTGGCCACCGGATGCCCAAAATGTGCCCAAACTAATGAAGGATTTAGTAGAGTTTGTTAATCTAGGAAATGCCACAGTAGACTCACTTATTATTGCCGGTATATTTCATAAACAATTCGTAATTATACATCCTTTTGCGGATGGCAACGGCAGAACCGCAAGACTTGTTACAAAGGTTATTTTAAGAGACTTGGGACTAAACACTTTTAACCTTTTCAGTTTTGAAAATTTCTACAACAAAAATGTAACCAATTATTTTAACAGCGTTGGTGTTCTAGGCAACTACTACGATATCGTAAATTCAATTGATTTTACCGGATGGCTTGAGTATTTCACCGACGGGATAATTGATGAACTTCTAAGAGTCAAAAAACTTCTATCAGAAAGTTCCGTTAGTCCAAAAACTGAGCTTACGCCTTATCATAAAAAGATTCTCGAGTTCATAAAAGACCGAGGGTACATTGCGGATCGCGATTATGTGAAGCTAACAGATCGCGCCAACTCCACGAGAAGCCTTGATTTTAAAAATCTTATAGATATGGGAATAATTGAACGAAAGGGAAAAGGGAAAGCCATCTATTACAAATTTAAATGACTGGTTGACTTTTAGGCCTCATTACCCTATCATCACCCCTATTATGCAACTTAACGCGGAAAAAAGAACCCTTTTGGGCAAGCGCGCCAACAAATTAAGAAAAAATGGAAAAATTCTCGCGGTAGTTTTTGAAAAGGGCGAAGAATCAACCCCCATTACCCTTGATGAAAAGGAATTTAAAAAAGTCTTTAAAGAAGCGGGCGAATCAACCCTAATTGATGTTTCGGTAGATGGCGGAAAGCCGGTAAAAGTACTAATTTCCGAGGTCCAGCACGACCCAGTTTTCAGTAATATTATCCATGTGAACCTCCACGCGGTTAAACTAACCGATAAAATTACCGCCGCCATTCCGGTCGAAATCATTGGAGAAAACGAGCTAGTCAAAAACGGCAAAGCTTTACTTTTAACATTGCTCCCAGAAATTGAAGTTGAGTGCTTGCCAACCGATCTGCCCGCAAAGTTCGAAATTGATATCTCTGGCCTAGTGGAAATTGACCAAGGAATAAAAATCTCCGATTTGGCTATAGATAAAAGCAAAATTTCCATCGATCAAGATGAAAATGCTTTTATTGTAAGGCTTGATTACGCGGAAATGAAGGAAGAAGTAGTCGAAGAGGAAGCCACCCCGGCGGAAGCGAAAGTAATTGGTGAGGAAGAAGTCGCCGAAGGTGAAGAAGGTGTCGCTCCGGCCGAAGGTGAAGCCACCAAAGAGCCAGCGGGAGAGAAGAAAGAAGAAAAGAAGAAAGAAAAGTAACCTCTTATCATACTTTTGGATCTAGTTTTACCCAATCAATTGTAATTTTTTCCGGATTTTGAAGAATGTAGTTTCTGATCCGATCTAACGAACCTTCGGTCCGGATTATGTGTTCGTAGTAATTTGGTTGCCAAACTTGAAACCCAAGATGCCTTGAAATAATCGCCTTTAAAGCACCGACAACATCTCGTAAACTGTAATTCCGAGACTCTAACTCCCCTCTTCTTTTCACAAGATCGTTAAAAACAATAATTAAGTGAACGTGGTCTGGCATAATGCAATAGAAATCAATTTCTAAATTTACGTAATATTTGGACTCTAATTCACAAATAACCTCTTTTAGTAACTCTGTGTTTTTTCGCGCTTGAGAATCTTTAGGTGATGTACCTAGATTTTTAAAATCGTGACCGTACTTGGCACTGATGTGAGGATAAAAAACCGATCTTCTGTAATTTGTGCAAATCGTGACGAAGTACCAACCCGAAGATGAGTAGTCGTAAAAAGGCAGACGGATTTCCTTTCTCAAACTTTGTTTCACAGAATAAAATTAACCAATGTAGTGCGGGACCCGCCTAGACTCAGCGAGGCTGGTCCCATCCAGCCAATTATTTAATTCTATTACCTAGTTTCAGTAAACCTTCTCAATTGATTTATGTCGTCAGGTAAATTGTCGATCCCAGAAAACTCATTAACAATAATCGATTTTATTAGCTTTTTCTTCTGCGGTTTTACACGTGGGAAAGTCATTTCAGACTCTCCACCAATGCTTTCGCAATTATCTTCTACCAAAATATCGGGCATAACTCTTTCGGCTATTTCTGCGTAAGTTTCTTTACCACGTCTATATAAAACAGGCGCATCAGGAAAATTATAATTTGAAAGTACTTTTCTGTCTTTTCTTGTATCTTCCTCACTTTGGTGAGAGCTTAGATATATTATCTCAGCCCCTTGTTGTTGCCATTTTCTTAATTTTTTGATCGCATTATCGACTGGAACATAATCTTCATACCGATGTACTGATTCCTCATTTTCCTCAACTTGCTCCCCACGCTCATTTGGGGATTTCCCCAAGCCACCTCGATGCATTATTACAGTACCGTGAAGAAAAACCATTATTTTCATACTATTAATTTCTGAGTGTGACTAACAAAATCGAACTCTCATCGCACCAATTAAGTCGAATTGGCGACATAAGATGTCGCACTACAAAATCCTAAAAGATATATTAACGTAGTGCGCGATCCCATCGCGCCAATTAATTTTATTTCCATTCAGCTATCATCAAACTCTTTTCGAGTTTTGAATCAACTTCCCTTAATTTCTGCCAGATTTCTTCTGTCACAAATGGCATAAACGGGTGCAATAGTTTCAACGACTGAGTCAATACTTGGAAAAGAATAGCGGCCGCCACTTCCCCATCTTCCCCACCCGCATTTAATCTACCCTTAACTGAT
>Ga0210017_1001940_pt1 | contig 17910 bp, 16 predicted proteins | sample CryGeyCG2014_020_FD_183966 | JGI IMG/M metagenome (GOLD analysis project Ga0210017, IMG submission 183966) | Groundwater microbial communities from aquifer - Crystal Geyser CG08_land_8/20/14_0.20 (SPAdes) (version 2) | ecosystem: Environmental > Aquatic > Deep subsurface > Groundwater | place... | reverse complement strand
AATTTATGGATTTTAAATACGGTCAATCTTGATTTAACCAAATTAATAGATGGATTATCTGGTCTGGAAGCACTATGGTCGCCTGACGGCAATAATTTTATTTACTCCTACACTGATCAAAATGGCCGAGATCCAAAACTGGCTATATATAAAAACGGCGTTTCAAAAGACATTAATAATATTTCAACTTTAGTTGATAAATGCGCGTGGGCAAAAGATTCAATAAATATATATTGCGCCATTCCTCAATCCTGGCCGGACTGGGCGACGCTGCCCGATGATTATTATAAAAACGCATTTTTGACCATTGACGATCTCTGGGAAATCAACGCCGAAACCGGTGAAAAAAATCTTGTTTTTCAGAGCATAGGAGATATTTCAAATCTTGATATAAATTCAAACAATGATGGTTTAATTTTTATATCAAGAAACAGCCGCTTTTTGTATCAATTAAACTTGAAATAAAAAGTGTTAGTATTCGGACGATCGTCGTTATACTGACATTTTTGAGGTTAATCAATATATTTTACCACGACTCTTCTCTGTTTGCCCTCGCCGGCGCTTTCGGTTTTTACATCCGGGTGCGCCGCGAGTTCGGTATGAATAATTCTTCTATCATAGGCCGACATAGCCTCTAAAACTACCGATTGCTTATAAAACCTGGCGCGACGGGCGGCTTTTTTAGCAAGTTCCCTAAGCGATTCGTCTTTAGAACTCCGGTAATTATTAATATCAAGACGAAGCAATGGCGCCTCACCTAACTGTTTTTTTAAAATTAAACGCAGGACAACTTCAAAAGCGCCAATATTTTCGCCGCCTTCGCCAATACACAAACTGGCTTCCTTTACTAAAACCAACGCGTTGATCGAGTGATCGCTATTTGCTTCAATAACTTTAATCTCAAAATCTGTAATTCTGGCTTTAGTAAAGAAGTCATTGATAATATTTTTAATTTTTATTAAATTCTCTTCTGTCATCTTGGTTAAGGTATTGTTGGAGTAAAGTCATAAGCGTCACCACAATCCAGTAAAGAGGCAGGGCCGCGGGCAGAGACCAGAAAATTATTATACTTAAAAGTGGCCCGAAATAAAGCATCTGTTTAGACATTATCTGCCCGAAATCAGAACTTCCGGAGGGTTTATGGGGAGGCATAATCATTTTTGTCTGAAAATACTGCAAAGCTCCAGCTAAAACAGCTAATACCACGCTTTTATGAGATAAATCAAATAATCCCAAAAAAATTGATTGGATTTGGACCGGCGCCGGAATAAATGAATAAAGAGAATTTAAGTCCAAATTGAGGCTATTTAAAAAAACTCGCCACAGAGCAAAAATAATGGGAATTTGAATAATTAAAGGCAAAAAACCGGCTAGGGGATTAATCTTATTTTCGGAATAAAGTCCCATAAGCGCCCTGGCTTGCGCTTCTTTATTATTTTTAAATTTCTTTTTAATTTCTTCAATTTGGGGTTGAATTTTGGTTAAAACTTTTTGATTTTTAATGCTTTTACTTGTCAGCGGCCAGAGAATAAAACGAATGAGTATAGTTAAAATAATAATAGAAATTCCCATGTCGTGGCCCGGAACAATATTGTATAAAAAAATCAAGCCGTTAAAGAGCGGCCGATAAAAAATTTCATTAAACAGATAGGATATCATTTTTAATTAATAGGTTTTTAAAATTATTTAATAATATTTGATAACTAATTTTTTTTAAAGCTATTTTGGGCCAAATCACAATGTCAAATCCTGGCTTAATATTTTCTAATAAAAAATAAACCGCGGCTCTTAGACGCCGCCTAGATAAATTTCTTACAACAGCTTTTCGGGCGAATTTATTACTAACAATAAAACCAAATCGGGAGTGCTTCTTAAAATTTTTCAAAAATTTAATCTTCATAAACTTATTTTCAGAAATTTTTCCGTATTTAAAAATTTTTTTAAAATCGTCATTGGATTTTAGACGATTCGCTTCCGGTAACATAAAAAACTTAAACTGCTGAACGCCGCCGGCTTTTTTGCCGGCGTCTTTTAATTATTCTTCGACCCCCTGAACTCCCCATTCTTTTCAAAAATCCGTGTTTTTTCCTTCTTCTGCCTTTTTTGGGATTAAAAGTCTTGCTCATATTGTTAATATTTTAACATAAAACCAAATATTGCGTCAAACATTTTTAATGATTTATACTTTTCAACAGATAATTCACAGGTTATAAACTTTTTTATGATAAAAAAATTCTTAAAGATACTTAATATAATGTTATACTCAATTTATGGAACTAGATGAACTTTGGAAAGCAGCTTTAGGAGAAATAGAGCTGCAGGTTTCAAGAGCAAATTTTAAAACTTGGTTGCAAAATACATCTATTGCCGATAAAAAGGGCGGCGTGGTTACTATTGCCGTACCTAATAGCTTCACAAAAGAATGGTTAGAAAACAAGTATCATAAATTTATTTTAAAATCCTTAAGAAACCTGGCATCAGAAGTTAAAGAAGTGAATTATCAAATCAAACAAAATATAATTAAAGAGGATTTTAGAGGTAAAAACATATTTAAAGAAGAAGATAGAATTATTAGAAAGCAACTGGATTTTCAAGAATTAAACGTAAACACTTTAACTAATCTCAACCCCCGCTACACTTTTGATAATTTTATTGTCGGACCCTCAAATGAATTGGCACAGGCGGCGGCTTTAGCTGTTACTAAAAACCTTGGAAAGAAATATAATCCGTTATTTATTTATGGGGGAGTGGGACTCGGTAAAACCCATTTAATCCAAGCCATAGGCAATCAAGTAAAAAAAGAGAACCAAGTTAAGAAAGTAAAATATGTCACTTCAGAAAGGTTCACTTCAGAAGTTATTTCTGCTCTAAGATCAGGATCTTTGAGGCCTAATGACATTGACGATTTTAAAAAACGCTGGCGGGAAATTGATTTATTAATAATTGACGATATTCAATTTTTGGCGGGAAAGGAAAAAACCCAAGAAGAATTTTTTTACACTTTTAATGCTTTATATGATGCTGGTAAACAAATAGTTTTGTCGTCGGATAGGCCGCCGAAATCAATTCAAACTCTTGAAGAGCGGCTCCGCTCACGTTTTGAAGGCGGGATGATCGCCGATATTTCCTACCCCGACTTAGAAACCCGAATTGCCATCTTAAAATCAAAGGCGGGCGAAAAAAGCGTTGTATTATCTGATGAAGTATTTGAATACATTGCTCAAAATATTAAAAAGAATGTTAGAGAACTGGAAGGGGCTTTAAATCGTCTAATAGCCGCCAACAATCAGTTAAACCAAAAAGAATTAAATTTAAATGACGTTAAAAAGATTTTAAATTCAATTTTAAACACACCAAAAAAGAGCACTACTTTAAAAAATATTATTAAGGCTGTGGCTGAATTTTATGATGTTAGTGAAAAAGAATTATTAGAGCGTTCGAGAAAAAAAGAAATAGTTAAACCTCGCCAGGTAATTATGTACTTACTGCGGGAAGAATTAAAAAGTTCCTTTCCTTTTATAGGCCTTAAAATTGGCGGCCGCGATCACACTACGGCAATTCATGCTTGTGAAAAAATAAGAAAAGAAATAGAATTGGATTCTAATTTAAACGATGAAATAAATTTAATAAAAGAAAAACTTTATTTAATTTAGTTTTTAGTTGTGGAAAAACCCAGGATTAATCGGGGGACTAATGGTTGTTAAAAAGTTTATAAATAATCAACTAAAATAAATCACAAAAAAAATAACCACAAAATATTTATAGATTATCAACAAATTTATTAACATTTTAATTTTAAAATAACGGCTTAAATTAATAATAATTAAAGTCTTTCCACAGATTTTAAAGTCATTAATAATAAAAATAAGTTGTTATAAAAATAATACTAATAATATATTCAAATGAATATCATCTGTATACAAGAAAATTTAAAAGAAAATCTTGATAACGCTTTAAGAATTATAAAATATAATTCTACTTTACCTATTTTAAATAATTTTTTACTCACCACCGATAAAGGAAGATTAAAAATTTCTTCAACCGATTTAGAAATCGGCTTTACCTCATGGGTATCTTCAAAGATTTTAAAAGATGGCAGTATTACGGTGCCGGCTCAACTTCTAAGCCAATTTGTTAACAATCTTCCGAATAAAAATATTAATCTTGAAGTTAAAGACCAGAAGCTTTATTTAAATTGTGATAATATTAAAGCCTCTATTAATGGTTTAAATTCTGATGATTTTCCTATTATTCCTAAAATTAAAAATGTTTCCACTTTAATAATTAATTCTAAAATTTTAAAAGAAGCATTAAGTAATGTTATTAATTCGGCAGCTCTCTCTAATAGCAGACCAGAGATATCAAGTATTTATCTAAGAATTGAACCGGATCAAATAAAATTTATAACAACCGACAGTTTTCGCTTGGCGCACAAAACTTTATTCTTAACGTCGGAAGATTTAAAAAATAAAATAAAAATTAATTATCAAAAATCCCAAAATATTATTATTCCTTTGAGGACGGCTGGTGAAATTTTAAGAATTTTAGGGGATAAAAATATTGATGTTAGTATTAATATTGATCAAAATCAGATTTTATTTGACCTTAGTGACACCCATTTAATTTCAAGGTTGATAGAAGGCAATTACCCGGATTACGAAGCTATTATTCCCAAATCATTTGAAACTAAGTGTTATCTTTCAAGGAATAGTTTAGAAGAAGCCGTAAAGTTATCAGGCTGTTTTTCTTCGAGATTAAATGAAGTGGCGTTAAAAACAAACAGTAGTAAATCTTATCTTGAAGTTTTTTCAAATAATAATGAGGTTGGTAACCATCAGACAAAAATTAATTCGGAAATCAAAGGCGAAGACGTTAATATAACTTTTAATTGGCGCTATCTTTTAGATGGATTAAAAAATATAAACAATAAGGAGATTGTTTTAGAGTTTAATGGGGATCAGAAACCAGCGGTTATTAAACCAGTTAAAAGCGCTGATTTTTTCTATATTCTAATGCCGATTAAAAACACGTAATAATATCGAAAACATCACTATTGGTCGTAATCTTTGGGGAGTTGATTGTAAGTGGTTGGAAAATTATTTTACAGCCAATTCTGAAGAGCCGTTTCCCAATTTTTAAATTGAGGGTCCGAGTCGGGTTTTTCCGGCGGCGCCCCTTGGGGGTCATCTTTATTTAGCCAATATAAGATTTCATGAATTTGGCGTTGGCCGTTAAGGATTGGCTTATCAGTTATGATCGGATCGGGTTTATTAAAAGTTTCAATTGGCGCATCTTTTAATGCCTGGGCCATAAAGTCGTGCCAAATCGGACCGGCAGCTGCAACACCCGCCCCTCCTTTTTCTATAGGAGTGTTGTCATTATTACCAGTCCAAACGCCGGCCACTAGCGACGGTGTGTAGCCGATAACCCAAGCGTCTTTGGCTTTTGTTTCATCATTAGGGTCTTGGGAGGTCCCGGTTTTTGCGGCCGCCGGCCTATCACCCAATAAAAGCGGGCTATGCAATCCAAACACTGGGGCCCGGGCATTATTGTCGGATAAAATATCATTAATTTCTCTCGCCACTTGCTCACTTAACACTTTTTGGCCCTGGTCTTTATATTCTTCTAAAATGCGCCCATTACCATCTTCAACTTTTAAAATACCAATTGTTTCCCTTTTAACACCTTCTTGGCTAAAAACGCCAAAAGCGGAAACTATATCCAGTAATTTGACTTCAGCGGCTCCTAAAACTAAAGAGAGACCGTAGCGGGAGCGGTCTTTTAGAGTGGTGATCCCTAAATTTTCAGCCATGTTTATAGAATTATTAATGCCGGCAAGATATAGAACCTTAACCGACGGAACGTTTATTGAATTAGCCAAAGCCTGTTTTAAAGTTACCGGGCCTCTAAAGCGGCCGTCATAATTTTTTGGCTTATAACAAGTTTGTTGGTCAACTCCTGGTTCGGCAATGCCGTCCCAGGAACACAATGGATTAAATTCTGTTGGGATATCCCAAATTACCGTGTCCGGCGTGTAACCGTTATTTATTGCTGCGGCATAAACAAAGGGTTTAAAAGATGAGCCCGGCTGCCTCAATCTGGTGGCAATATTAACATTAGGTTCGAATTGGCAGTTCTTTCCAGGTTCACAGCCCTCGGGTTCGGATTTAGTAGCCCAATAGTTCTTTGAGCCAACCATTGCTAAGATTTGGCCGGTTTTAGGATCAATCGCCACCAAAGCGGCATTCTTAGCGTTATAAATTTCATTGCGCTTGGTGCCATCTTCAACCACGCGCTCGGCAATTTTTTGTAAGTCCAAGTTAAGAGTAGTAGTGACTTTAAGTCCGCCCTTTTCAACAAAATCCTCGCCGTATTTTTCATTTAAATAGTCACGGATGAAAAACACAAAATGAGGGGCAGTGATGCCAGTTTTCTGGCCAACAAAATTAACCGTTGTTTTCAGGGCGTTGTTATAATCATTATCTGAAATATATTTCAATTCGCGCATCCGGCTTAAAATATGATTAGCGCGCGATTTTAATTCTTCTCCATGATTGCCGTAAGGTGAATAATAAGAAGGGGCTTTAGGCATAGCAACTAAATAAACAACCTCAGTGAGAGCGAGCTCTTTAGCAGGTTTATTAAAATAAGTTTGAGCCGCGGCTTCAATGCCATAAGAATTCAAACCATAAGGAATTTGGTTTAGATAAAAATTAAGGATCTCGTCTTTAGAATATCTTCTTTCCAGCGCGATTGATAATATTAATTCTTTAATTTTCCTACTTAGAGTTCGTTCCGGCGAAAGATAAGCGTTTTTTATAAGCTGTTGAGTGATACTCGAACCGCCTTCAGCCAAGGTTCCGCCTTTAATATCAGCCCAAATCGCCCGGATGATGCCGCGGATATTAATACCCGAGTGACTATAAAATTCCGCGTCCTCGGCGGCTACTGTCGCCTCCTTCACTATCTGAGGGATTTCATTAAAAGGAATTACGGTTCTTTTTTCCTCACCGTGGATTTCATAAAGAAGATTTTTGCCTTCGCGGTCGTAGATTTTTGTTGATTGGATAATTTTTCTATCCTGCCAAGCATTGGGGTCGGGCAATTGACGGCTGTAATAAAAAAAAACAAAGATAGACAAAGTCACGGCGGCAAAAACAAAAATAATTCCCCCGAAAGCAATTTGAGATAAAATTTTATAGTATTTTTTCATTTCTAATAAACAATTTTAACACTTATCTTCACAAATGCTCAATTATTTGGTATTGTAAGTTACAATGGAAACACAAAAAAATTTATATGACGTTTTAAAGGAAAGGGGATTTATTGAGCAATCCACTAATGAGAACAGCCTTCGACAATTGTTTTCTAAACAGAAAGTCACTTTTTATATCGGTTTTGACCCAACTGCTTCCAGTTTCCATGTGGGAAGCTTAGTGCCGATTATGGTTTTGGCCTATGGTCAGAGACACGGTCACTGGCCGATTTTTCTTATCGGCGGCGGGACCGGACTGGTCGGCGACCCCAGTGGTAAGGATAAGACGAGACTATTAATAGGTTCTCAAGAAATCAAAAAAAATATCCAATCCCTAAAAAAACAAGTTTCCCAAATTATAGATTTCAACAAAGATCGCGCTCTGTTTTTGAATAACGCTGATTGGCTAATTAAACTCAATTACATTAAATTTCTTCGCGATTTCGGCGTCTATTTCAGCATTAATCGCTTACTGACGGTGGAATCAATAAAAAAACGACTAAAAACCGGTTTATCTTTTCTCGAATTTAATTACCAACTTCTTCAAGCCTATGATTTTTGGTATCAGTTTAAAAATTATAACTGCTTAGTTCAGATGGGCGGCAGCGACCAATGGGGCAATATCGTGGCCGGTATTGAGCTTATCCGGCGCCTAGAGAATAAAGAGGCTTATGGCATCACTTTCCCTCTCATTAAAACAGCCAACGGCAAAAAAATGGGCAAAACCGAGCAAGGAGCAATTTGGTTAGACCCTCGAAAAACCTCAGCTTATGAATATTACCAATTTTGGATTAATACCGACGATGATGATGTTATAAAATTTTTATATCTCTTCACTTTCTTGCCGGCAGAGGAAATCAAAAATTACGCGAGATTGAAAGGCTCTGGAGCGAGAAAGGCTAAGGAAATTTTAGCCTTTGAAGCAACGAAGATTATCCATGGCCAAAAAGCGGCTGAGAAAGCCAGGCGCACTTCTTATGGACTTTTTGGAAAAGACAAAGGACAGAGAAAGTGTGCCGATTTAATACCTACGACTCTTTTAAGAAAGGAGGAATTAAAAAAAGGAATTTTGATTTCTAAACTATTCGCTATTTCAGGGCTGTCAAAATCTGTCTCCGAAGCTCGGAGGTTGATAACTCAAGGAGGAGGATATTTGGATGAGAAAAGATTGGTCGATCCTAATCTTTTGATAAAAAAGGATAATTTTAAGGGAGGGGAGATGACCCTAAGGGCTGGGAAGAAAATTTATCGTAAGATAAAAGTTAAATAGTGACGGCCTTTATTTTTCTTCCTCTTCCGTTATCTCCGGGACTCCTTCCAATTCAGCGTCGTCAAATTCCATCTCCTCCGGGTTTTTCGGTGTTAAAATACCCTCTTCGCCCATTTCCGAAACTTCAGAATCTTCCAATTCATCCACTTCTTCGAAATCACCTTCTTTATGTTTCGTAGCCATATTTTATGGTTAAATTTTTAATTTAGGATTAGTATAACAAGCCGTAAGGGCTATTGCAAGAGCGTCGCTGGTGTCATCTATTTTAGGCATTTTTTCAAGTTTTAGAATACGACAAGCCATTTTTTTAACTTGTTCTTTCTCTGCCTTGCCATAGCCTGTGATAGCGACTTTAACTTCAAGCGGAGTAAATTCGCGAATGTTTAAATTTAAAGAGTTTGCCGAATTTATAATGACTCCTCTGGCTTCAGCGACAGCTAAAGCCGTCTTGGCATTTTTCGTAAAGAACAATTTTTCAATTGCCAAGATCTTCGGATGATATTCTAAAATTAAACCCGAAATTAAATCAGAGATTTCTTTTAAGCGATCTTTTTGTTCTTTATTTTTAGATTCCAGACAGCCGCAGATTAATAAATTAAGATTATCGCTATCTTTTTTTTCAATTACCGCATAACCAACTCGGGTTGTGCCCGGATCAATCCCCAGTATTATCATAAATTTCGTTTACGTCTTGTTGTTCGTCTAAGGTCTCATAAAGCGCTTCAAGTTCTTTTTTTATATTCTCATCCTCTATTTTTACCGGATTATTAGAAACCCAATCGGCTCCTTCGCGATGAAACATCCATTGAATTGAATTTAACTCGGCAAATTTAACATTATGTTCTTGTAATATTTTTTTAATTTCAGCCAGAGTCCTGTTTTTATTGTCAGTGATGGCGGTTATTAAAATAACAACTCCGCCCGGCCCGAACGCGCCGTAAGTGACCTCTTCAAGGGCAATGCCGCCAATTTCGCCGGCGCCTCTTTTAATGGCGCGTTCAATATTTTCCTTTGGGACATTAACTTCATGGGCTTTTTCGATCATTGTCCGCAAGTTTGGATTTTTGTCAGGGTCGCCGCCTTTTCGAGCGGCAATGGAAATAAGCGAGGTGATTTTAGAAAAAACCTTTGACTTTTTGGCGTCGGTTAAGGCCTTTTTGTGTTTAATTGTTGACCACTTAGAATGCCCGGACATAATACTGATTATTCTCAATCATTTTATTTGTTGCGTCAAGAATCGCTTAGTTGAAAAAATAAAAAGATATTTATATTCACTTTCTCGCTTTTCTCGGTCGCCCCAGCGAGGCGACCGAGAGGATTCGCCCTCGCTCTCTGTTATCATGTATCAATACATAATAACAGAACCCTGCCCGCTCGGGCTCATAACCCGCTCGAAAGCAAATATAAATATCTTTTTCTAACAATTTAGACGATCGTTGCTATTGTTAGAATTTGAGAAAAATAATAAAAAAGGAAAAAACGGCTAAATCGCTGATTTAGCCGTTTTTTTTGCCTGCCCCATCCTTTGTATTTTCTTCAAAATTATTTTAGTATTTATTTTTTATTCCCCGCACAATGTTGCTCCAGCAAGCTTATGCGGGGAGAGAGGGATAACCACATAGATTCGAATAGATCCGATCGGAATTATACATACATTTTGAAACCATGCTAAAATGCCTGCCTGCGGCAGGCAGGTCTGCGGAAGCTTCAGAAATAACATTTATTCTATTTTAATTGCCGAATACCCAAAAATGTGGTAAAGTAAAAGAGATTTATGGACAAAAAAAACATACAAAAATTGGAAAAGTTTAACAGACAAAATGCTGGATGATAGTTGGAAATTTCGGAATTTATGCGGCAGACCCTTTGACCGAGGATTTATAGGGGAATTGTTAGTTATTAAACAACTTTTGGAGACTTATGAAACGGACATTTGTTCTCTCCCAGAAAATAATCTTATTTATGCCGGAAGCTCTAATAAAGAATGGGATATTGAGTTGATGTTAAATGGGAAGTCTATATTTTTTAATGCTAAGGCTACAACAGAAATACACAATAATAAGCCAAGATGGGTGCGACAAGGAGCAAAAACTTTTTGTGATGTAAAAATTAATCAAAAAAATTTTAGACAGTGCGTATCTTTAAAAACTAATTTCGACCCCAATCTATTTTATGTTTTTGTTGACGTCGGAACTTGGTTAAAAAATAACAGTGCGGATTATTTTGTTCTTTCAGATAAAAGGGCAAAATCAATATTTGGTAGAAAATATCGTAATGGAGCTAATGGGAAAATAAGAAAAACTGGCTCCACGGATTTCTGGGTTGAATACGAGGATATTGAAAATTTTAAAGATAAATATCTTAAATCAGTTAAACAGCATTTTTCAAATAATTAACTATTTAACAAAAAATTAGGCGCAGTAAATTTATACTATTAGTAACTTACAACAATATCCTTACATTCTCAAGTTTGTAAGGATGTTGTTTTCTTGGTAGGATGTAAAAATTATGTTAGTTTTTATTGATGATTCTGGAGATCCAGGATTCAAATTTAATAAAGGGTCAACTAAATTTTTTGTCATTTCTTTGGTTATTTTTGATGATGAATTAGAAGCCGAAAAAACTGCTGTTGCGATTAAAGATTTAAAAAGAACTTTAAGTTTCCCTGACGATATGGAGTTTAAGTTCTATAGATCATCGAATAATGTTCGTAAAGAGTTTCTTCAAACAGTTAATCATTTTAGATTTAGAGTTAGAAGTTTGGTGATTGACAAGTCACTTATTAGAAGTGAAGAATTGCGCGGTAACAAAAACTCTTTTTATGCTTATGCGATTAAAACGGTCTTAAAGTATAGCGATAAAACTGTTTCTGGCGCCAAAATTAAAATTGATGGAAGCGGAGACAGGATTTTCAGAAAGAGTTTTTTGAGTTATTTGAGACGAGAATTAAACTCAGAACACAAACACATAATTAAAAATTGCAAAATAGTTAATTCGGGCAGTAATGTTCTTATACAAATGGCTGATATGGTTGCCGGCAGCGTAAGGCGTTCTTACGACATATCTAAAAAAGATCATCCTGTTTATAAAAGCATCATTAAAAAACACATCGAAGACGAGTGGCAATTTAAATAATAAAAAATAGCCCCATAAAGGGTTATTCCCAACCACGTTCCTATGCTGGGTGTCCCAGCCACGCCACCGTCCGGTGACAGTTCAGAATACAGGTTTTTGTGATTTTACTATAACATCAATTCAAAATACTTGTAAAGGGTTATTCAAAAAGAGTTATCAACAGGCAATAAATCAAAGTAAATTCTGATTTTCTGGCGGAAGCTTGAATCCTAAGTGTTCGTAGGCGAGTTTGGTGGCGATGCGGCCGCGAGCTGTGCGTTGCAAGAATCCTATTTGGAGGAGATATGGTTCGTAAATATCTTCAATAGTGTCTAATTCTTCGGAGGTGGCGGCAGCCAAGGCCTGAAGGCCAACTGGGCCGCCATTGAATTTTTTAATAATCGCCTCAATTAAACGACGGTCAGTTAATTCAAGCCCCAAGTGATCAATTTCTAAAAGAGCTAAGGCCTTTTTAGTAATATCTTGATTTATTATTCCTTCTCCCTCGACTTCCGCGTAATCGCGCACTCTTTTTAACAAACGATTGGCAACTCTCGGCGTATATCTTGATGAAACAGCAATTTGTTTTAAGGCTTCGGGTTCAGCAGAAAGATTCATAAGTTTAGCTGATCTTTTTAAAATATTCCCAATATCCTCTATATTATAGAAATCCAATCTGAAAATGGCGCCAAATCTGGAACGAAGCGGGTTTGATAATAAACCAACGCGAGTAGTCGCCGCAATCAAGGAAAACGGCGGCAAATCAAGTTGCAGAGTCCTGGCCGAAGGGCCTTTTCCTATAATAATATGAAGCATCCGACTTTCCATTGCCGGATAAAGTATTTCTTCAACGGTTTTATTTAGCCGATGGGCTTCGTCAATAAAAAGAACGTCTCCGTTATTAAGATTTGTTAAAATAGAGGCCAAATCGCCGACTTTTTCAATTGCCGGACCGGAGGTAATTCTAATATTGGCGTTCATTTCTCGCGCCATAATGTAAGCCAAGGTGGTTTTTCCCAAGCCAGCCGGGCCATATAAAAGCAAGTGATCAATCGGTTCCGAGCGCTTTTTTGCCGCTTCTAAAAGGATTTTTAAGCTGGTTTTAATTTTTTCCTGGCCAATATACTCATCCCAACTGTGCGGCCTTAAAGTCTGGTCAAGCGTTCTATCTTCGGGTTTTAATTTTGGGTTGAGGGCGTTTAAATTATCCATTTGACAAATTTATCTTTTTTTAGTATAATTCAGATGAATTTAATAGGGGATTATTCTTAATAACCTCGAGGCAATAAAGGCCTAAAATTTACCTACTTGGCTTTTTCGGGGACTTTACTTGCTTGGGTGACCTGGTTTTGACTGGGTCATTACACAAATTGTCCCTATCCCTTCAAGCTTGCTTGAAGGATTATTGCCTCGAGATTATTAAGAACAAATTCTTACATAATAAATGAACCAAGGATTCTTTTTACTTCTTCAACAGTGGTGACGCCGTTGATTATTTTTATAACCGCATCCTGTATCATGGTGACAAATCCCGCCTTTTTAGCGGCAGTTTTAATTTGAGTTTCTGTTGGCGAATTTAAGATTAAATCTTCCATTTCGTCGTTAATTTCAAAAAGCTCCAGCACGGCAATCCGACTAGAATAACCATTATGACAATCTTTGCAGCCCCGGGGCTCTAATATTTGGGTTTTTTCATTTAATTCTTTTTCTAATTTAACTCTCGGCGGCAGATTATTTAATATTTTTTTGAAATTTTGAAGCTCTTCTTTAGTCAACAATCTTTTTTTAGCGCATTTTTGGCAGACTCTTCGCAGGAGCCGCTGAGCCATTAGGAGATTAATGGCTGGCGCGATGATTGGCGGCCTGATGCCTAAATCAATTAAGCGCGGGATAGTTCCCACTGCGTCATTGGTGTGGAGAGTAGAGAAAACAAGATGGCCGGTTAAGGCGGCGTGCATAGCAATTTCCGCTGTCTCATAATCTCTAATTTCTCCCACCAGAATAACATCAGGATCCTGGCGGACGATTGATCTCAAACCATTTTCAAAAGTGTAGTCCTTGTCCGGTTCAACTTGAGTTTGAGATATCCCCTCGATGTGATACTCAATAGGATCTTCAATTGTAATAATTTTGATGTCGGGAGTAAGAATTTTTTTAATAAAGGCGTAAAGAGTGGTGGTCTTTCCCGAACCGGTCGGCCCGGTAGTAAGAATCATGCCGGTTGGCTTTTGAAGCTCTTGATTAATAATTTTCAGGTCGTCTTCTCTTATCCCTAAATCTTCTAGGTCAATTTTGATAACACGCGGGTCTAAAATCCTCATCACAATATTTTCGCCGTAAGCGCCCGGCAATACAGATGTCCTTATTTCAATAGCGTCGTTGCCGCTAAAAATACTAAATCTCCCGTCTTGGGCTTTTTCATGGACATTTAGTTTCAGTCCTGACAACAATTTAATTCTGTTAAGCACTAAAAAATAAATTGATGGAGGAACATTGATTATGTCTTCTAAGACTCCATCAAGGCGCAACCGGACGCGAACCTTTTCCTTTTCCGGTTCAAAATGGATGTCGGAGGCCTTGAGGATTAAAGCGCCCGCTAAAATCGCTTCAACTATTTGCGACGCTTTTTCTTTAAATAAATTTTCCAGAACTTGCCGTAGAGCTTTAATATCGGATATTTCTTTTTGAAAATTTGTTAAAACCTCATTTGAGATTTCAACTTGTCCGGTTATTTCTTTTGTTTCTTTAAGAGGGGTGTAATGGGAAAGTGCTTTTTCCAAACTATTTTTTGAAACAATAAATATTTTTATCATATATCCTGATTTTTGAAGCTCGGCGATTAATGATTGGGTTTCTTTATCATCTGGGTTTAAAACCGCAAGACGCAGAGTTTTGACCTCGCGGTTAATGATAATGGCCTTAGTTTTTTCAGCTTTTTCTTTTGGTATTAAGTTTAAGGCATCGCTTTCGATTGGTATAAAAGCTAAATTGAGATAGGGAAAATCAACTTTTTCTGCTAAAAGTTTTGCCCGGTTTTCTTCTTCCTCGCGGCGGACCTTGGTTAAAAGCTCTTTTTCTTTTTGTTCTCCTTTGAAAGCCACTTGTTTAGCGTTAAAATATATCTTAATTGTCTAATTTACTTCGTTAATTTACAAGTATTTTTGTCCCCATCAGGGGGTTAATGGTTAAACATATCGCCATTGAACTTATAGCGTCAAATTTTTTGTGGATAACTTGTGAGGGTTGTGCTACAATTTCTAAATAAAAATGATTGAGATCGTCGCTAAATCAAGTAAAGAAACTAAAAAAGCCGGCATGGCTCTGGGTCAAATCTTGGGGAGAGAGCCGCTTTCAAACAAAGCCCTTGTTGTTGCCTTAGAGGGCGATTTGGGTTCCGGGAAAACCACTTTTATTCAAGGTCTGGCTCAGGGGCTTAAAGTTAAAGAAAATATTTTAAGCCCGACCTTTGTTATTCAAAAAGATTTTTTGCTGAAATTAAAAAATTTCAAGAATCTTTATCATATTGACGCCTATCGGCTGAAAAATCCGGAAGAACTTTTAGAATTGGGATTTAAAGATCTGATTAAAAATCCGGAAAATCTGATTGTTATTGAATGGGCGGATAAAATAAAAAAAATATTGCCAAAAAATATTTTAAAAATAGAATTTACCAATTTAGAAAAAAACAAAAGAAAAATTATAATTTATTCTTGAACACTTTCATGTTTGTTCTCGGAGCGGGTTATGAGCGCGAGCGGGCATGGTTTGCGAAGCAAGAGCGAGCGCGAATCCCTGAGCGAGCACGCTGGGCGAGCGAGGAAAGCGAGAGAATGAATATGAAAGTGTTTAGACTACATGAAGAAATTTATTTTAATTGACGCTCATGCCTTAATTCATCGGGCTTATCATGCCCTGCCGCCGCTGACGACTAAAAGCGGCGAATTGGTTAATGCGGTTTTTGGTTTTGCTTCAATTCTGATTAAAACCATCGGCGAATTCAAACCCGATTATATAGCGGCCGCTTTTGATTTGCCTGAGCCAACATTCCGCCATAAGGAATATAAAGAATACAAAGCCAAGCGGCCGAAAGCGCCGCCCGATTTATACATTCAAATTCCGAGAGTAAGAGAAGTTCTTAAAGCATTTAAAATCCCGATTTATGAAAAAATTGGTTATGAAGCGGACGATATTATCGGGACCATCAGCAAAAAACTTTCGGGCAAAGACATTGAAGTTCTAATTCTTACGGGCGATACAGACACGCTTCAGCTTGTTGGCGGTCCGCCGGCGCGAGCAGGCAATATAAAGGTTTACACGCCAAAACGAGGCCTGAGCGACCCGATTATTTACGATGAGAAGAGAGTTGAAGAGCGTTTTGGAGGCTTAAAACCCGGCCAAATGAATGATTTTAAGGGGCTTAGGGGAGATCCTTCGGACAATATTTCCGGCGTTAAAGGCATTGGTGAAAAAACCGCTATTAGTTTGCTGAATCGCTATAAAACAATAGAAAAGCTTTATAAAGCTATAGAAAAAGGAGGAATTACCGGCATAAGCGATTCCGTTATGGAAAAATTAAAAGCCGGCAAAAAATCGGCGTTTTTTTCAAAAAAATTAGCCACTTTATATCAGGACGTTCCGATTAACTTTTCTTTGAGAGAAAATGAATTTGGGAAATTCAACAAAGATAAGCTGTTTGAAGTTTTTAAAGATTTAGGGTTTATGAGCTTAATTGAAAGATTAAAATCGGCCGGCGGGTCTGCCAGCGCAGGCGGGCAGGGAGTTTTGATAATGCCGGTTAAAACTGTTGCGAAAATTAAATATAAAAAAGTTCCGCGGGATTTAAATTGGGGAAAATTAGACAAAGAGCTGAAGGAAGCAAAAGAAATTTATTTGTCTTATCGGCTCAAAGACGGCGGCAGCCTAAAATCAATGGTAATAAGCGATAGTAAAAATATTTATCTTTTAGAAAATAATTTTTCAAATATTGGCGGAATTATTTCCGATGAAAAAATAAAAAAAACCAGCTATGATTTTAAGTCCTTAATTAAAGCGTTTTGGAAAGAGGGTGTTGATTTGGGAGGTTTAGAATTTGACGTGATGATTGCCGCCTACATTTTAAATCCGGGCGGGCGCAGTTATGAATTTAGCAAACTTATTGTAAAAGAATTCGGAGAAACCTTACCTGCCGATCCCGAATATTCCTTGGTTTTTGAAGCTGGTATTTTAAGAGAATTGAAACCAATACTGTCGGCGCGGCTTATCACAACCAAAACAGAAAGAGTTTTTAAAGAAATTGAAATGCCTCTGATTTTGGTCCTTTCAAAAATGGAGACAATTGGAATTAAATTAGACAGCGAAAAACTTGAGAAGATAAGCAGGCAATTAGAAAATAAGTTGAAAGATTTAGAAAAAGAAATATACAAATTGACCGGTGAAAAATTTAATATTAATTCACCGCGGCAACTCGCGGAAATTCTTTTTATAAAGTTAAAAATTCCCGGAGCGCGAAAGGGTGGGCGAATTAAAAAAACACCCGGCGGCGCACCCTCAACCGGAGCTGGCGAACTTGAAAAACTTAGGACTCAACATAAAATTATTGACTATATTTTAAGATATCGCGAACTGGCAAAGTTGAAATCCACTTATACCGATACTTTACCTGATTTAATTGATGAAAATAACCGTCTCCACACGACATTCAACCAAACCGGAACGGCAACCGGCCGTCTTTCCAGTCAGGAACCTAATCTGCAAAATATCCCGGCCCGGGGCGATTGGAGCGATGAAATCAGAAAAACATTTATGGCCGAATCCGGTTTTAAATTTATCTCGGCTGATTATTCGCAAATTCATTTAAGAATTATCGCCGCCTTAGCTAATGATAAAAAAATGATTGAAGCTTTCGCGCGGGGGTTGGATATACATAAATTTACGGCAGCAGAGATTAACAATGTGCCTATAAACAAAGTGACATCGGAGATGCGTTTTGCCGCTAAAGAATTAAATTTTGGAATTATTTACGGCATGGGCAACCAAAGTTTTGCTGAAGCCGCTAAAATCAGCAGGGGAAAAGCAGAACAATTCATCAATGAATATCTTAAGAATTTCTCGGGTATTGCTCGATATGTTAAAAAGTTGAAAGATGAGGCCCGTAAAAACGGTTTTGCAGCCACTTTTTTTGGCCGGCGGCGTTATTTATCGGAGCTTAATTCCCCAAACTTTATGCTGCGCTCCCAAGCAGAAAGGATGGCGATTAATATGCCCATCCAAG
>Ga0210017_1001933_pt1 | contig 17931 bp, 20 predicted proteins | sample CryGeyCG2014_020_FD_183966 | JGI IMG/M metagenome (GOLD analysis project Ga0210017, IMG submission 183966) | Groundwater microbial communities from aquifer - Crystal Geyser CG08_land_8/20/14_0.20 (SPAdes) (version 2) | ecosystem: Environmental > Aquatic > Deep subsurface > Groundwater | place... | reverse complement strand
CGAGGCACGTAGGAATAATTTTAGATGGCAATCGCAGGTTCGCGCAGGGAGAGGGCATGCCTACTTGGGCGGGCCATGCCCTCGGTGCTGAGAAACTCGAGGAAGTTCTGGAGTGGTGCAGGGAGCTAGGCATCAAGCATGTGACGGTGTATGCCTTTTCAACAGAAAATTTCAACCGCCCACCAGAAGAGGTGGAGACGCTTATGGATCTCTTTGCCGGAAGGTTTAGAAAAATGGCAAACGACAAGCGCGTTCATAGAAACAAGATCAGGGTGCGAGCGATAGGGGACCGCAGCAATCTGCCGAAGCGCGTGATCGAAGCGATAAACGAAGCCGAAGAGGCGACTAAAAATTACGATCGATTTTTCCTTAATATCGCGGTGGGTTATGGGGGTAGGGCCGAGCTGGTCAATGCTGTTCAAAGGGTGTGCGAGCGCATCGAGAGGGGCGAAATGAAACCAAACGAGGTAGATGAGCGGGTGATAGCCAGCCACCTCTACACGGCGGACACTCCCGATCCCGACTTAATCATTCGGACAAGTGGCGAGGAGCGGCTGAGCGATTTCTTGCTCTGGCAATCTGCGTACAGCGAACTCTACTTCTGCGAGGCCTACTGGCCAGCGTTCAGCAAGATAGACTTCCTGCGTGCGATGCGGACTTATCAGAGCCGAGAGCGAAGATTTGGGAAGTGATGGCGTGAAAGCCGAGATCGCAATTATCGGCGGTTCAGGCGTCTACGCGCTCGACCTACTCAAGAATCCAAAGACAACAACAGTTAGCACACCATACGGAAAATCTCCGGAAATAGTGGTGGGTGAGTTTGAGGGGCGAAAGCTCGCTTTTCTCCCGCGTCACGGCAAGGGGCATACCGTACCCCCCCATCTCATCAACTACCGCGCGAACATTTGGGCCCTGAAAGAACTGGGTGTTACCCGGGTGCTTGCGACCACCGCAGCAGGTTCACTCAATCCAAAGATGCGTCCAGGCGAGCTCGTGTTACTCGATCAGTTCATCGATTTCACAAAGTGTCGCTCGGCCACTTTTTATGAAGGCGGGGGGGATGGTGTAGTACACATCGATGTTACCCAACCTTATTGCCAAGAACTTCGTGCCACGCTTATCAAAACCGCTCGCGAGCGCAAAATCGAGTTGCATCCACGCGGGGTCTATTGTTGTTTCGAGGGGCCGCGATTTGAGACAGCCGCGGAGATAAAAGCAATTCGCCGCCTTGGTTGCGACTTGGCCGGAATGACAAATGTGCCAGAGTGCGTTTTAGCGAGAGAGGCAGAGATATGTTATTCGGCGATCTCCATAGTAACAAACTTCGCGGCGGGCATCTCAAAAGCGAAGCTGACACATGCCGAGATTGCGGAGCTGATGGCGGATAACATCGAGCGCCTGAAGAAGCTGATCTTTTTAGCGATTCCTAAGATTCCAACAATTCGTGGTTGTGGGTGCGTGAAGGCACTCGAAGGTGCAGTTGTCAGAGTCTAACCCTCGAACATTTCCTCGTAGTACTCTATGCCTTCTGCCTCGTATTCGTGCTCAATTGGTTTTTTCTTCTTTTTCTTTTTCTCGATGATGACTGCAACTTCCTTGGCTTCCTTCCCTTTCTCGCTGATTTTGTAGGAAGTCGGCAACTTTAGCTTAGTTTTGCGGCCGCAGCGCTGACATATGAGCATCCGCCTGCGTCCGACTTTCTTAGGGAGAAGTAGACCACCACACTTCAAACAGAATTCCATGTGACCACCAAAATTAGAAAGTTGTAGGGCAGTGCAGCTTATAAGACTATCGCCGAGGCTAGCTTTGCTAATAAAGTCTCATCTGCTCATAAAGTCTGAATTTTGCTAATAAAGTCGGCTGGCGGTTACCGCCAGATGCCGCCAGTCATTGACAAACCAAGTCCCCATCCGAGAAATCCACCGCCGAGGGTTATGCTAAAGTAGCCGATTTCGTGCAATATTATCCCATATGAAAAACCGAATAAGGTGAATATGCCGCCAAGGCTAGCTAGGGCCACCAAAAACACGAGGATTAATTTTTGTTTTCACTTCACTTTAGCCGCAACTCGCTTTACGCGTTCTTCCATGCTCCGTGGCCGGTCGAGACGCTCGTCGATTCGCAGCGTTGTGAGCACACGCTTTGCGCCGGCTTTTATCACAGCCTCGTGTGCAGCCTTTGTTATTTTGAACGCTGATTCCATATCTGCCACCTCGAAAACTGTGCCCATCGGGTGCAGCTGATACTTGACGCCAGCGTCTTTCAGCACTTGCACGGCTTTACTAACGTAATCGCTCAGCCCGGTATCGGAAGTCCCTATCGGCACGACCGTTATCTCGGCAATTAACAACTTTGCCATTTTTCCACCCCATTAAAATATATGTATGTTGATATTATCTGCGGTGGCGAGATGTACCTCCTGCTGGGTTGCGGTGATGTCGGTTTGGCTGCAGCGAACAAGCTCAAGGAGAGCGGAGCTGATATAACAATAGTTGACCGAGACCCAAAGAGGGTGAAGTGGCTCAGGGAGATGGGGTACAACGCTATCGAGGGAGACTTTTCCAGCCAAGAGACGCTCGAAAACGCAGAGATTTCCCGCGCTGAAGTCATACTTTTGCTGACATCGAACTACCGTGGAACCGAACGAACACTTGTTGCAATCGACTCGCTGAAGAAGCGATTAGGAATAGATCCTGTCATTGTGGCGCGCGCCGAGGATGATTCAGAGGCAGAAGAACTCAAGCGGCTCGGCGCCACAGAGGCCCTTCCAACCCCACAGATCTTGGCAAGTTCGGTGTTCGGAAAGGCGAGCGAGCTTGAGTTGATGACGCGTGAGAAGCGGCTTAGGGCGTTGCTCAAGCAGGTCAAGGGCAAGGTTGCAATCATACTCCAGACGAACCCAGATCCAGATAGCATAGCTTGCGGCATGGCTCTGAAACGGTACGTCAAGATCTTTGGTTTGGATGCAGATCTCATTTACGGTGGCGTGATAGGGCACCCGCAGAATCGCGCGATGGTGAACCTCTTCGGCTTGGAACTCATCCCCGCGGAGAAAGCGAAATTTGATGGATATTCGGCGTACGCCTTAGTTGATGTCGCGACACATGCGAACTGTGCATTGCCTAAGGAGATTGAGCCAACAATCGTCATCGATCACCACTCAGTACCCTCTGGCGAGGTCAAGGCGCGCTATCAGGATATTGCGATTGTGGGTGCGGCTTCAACCCTGCTTGCTAATTACATCAAATACGCAGGTGCCGAATTGGATTCCCCACTTGCGACCGCGCTGGCTTTTGGTATTTTGAGGGACACGCTGAATTTCACACGTGGCACCACCGAGCTAGATTTCAAAGCATTTGAATTTCTATTGCCAAAAGTGAACTCGGAGATATTAACCAAGTTGCACTACCCCGCGTATTCCCCAGACACGTTATATGTGCTTTCACGGGCGATCAAAGCAAGTAAAGTAAAGGGTGGCTATCTCGTTTCTAACGTTGGTGAGGCCAAGGACAGGGACGCGATAGCTTATGCCTCAGATTACCTGCTCAGGAGAGAGGGCGTGATGACTACGCTTGTCTACGGCGTTGTCAAGGATACTGTTTACGTCTCTGCGCGCACAAGCGACGTTAGGGCAAACATCGGTGAGCTATTGAAGTCAGCGTTCAGCGATATAGGTTCTGCAGGCGGGCATGCGACGATGGCCGGGGCCCAGATCCCGCTCAAAGCCCTTGGAAAGCAGACGGACAAGCGCTCCACGAGAGCGGCGATGGATTATGAAATCGGTGCTAAATTTTTAGAAACAGTAGGCGTTGCCAAACGGAGAAAGAAGAGCAAGTAGTGGTGTAATGGGCTATCTGCGAGATGCGACGCGCAACTCGCTCACGCAGGAGGAGCTAAACCTTCTTCCAGCGGGCTTCGACCGCATAGGTCACGTTGCTATCCTAACCCTTCCACGAGAACTTTTACCGAGATCGAAAGAAATAGCGCAGGCGTTGCTTCGCGTAAAGGGCGTGCGCACCGTCGCTTCGAGAACAGGGACGATTGCTGGGAGAGAGCGCAGGCCGCAGGTGGATGTGATCGCAGGCGCACAGATAACGGAAACTCTGCACAAGGAAAACGGGTGCACGTTCAAACTAGATGTGGCAAAAGTGATGTTTTCCACGGGCAACATTTTCGAACGCGGTCGAGTTGCGGGGCTTGTGCAGCCCGGCGAGGTTGTCGTTGACATGTTTGCCGGCATAGGGCAGTTCAGCATCCCAGTAGCGAAGCACGCAAAACCGAGCAAAGTATACGCGATAGAGCTCAACGAAGTCGCGCACCACTATCTTTGCGAAAATGTCAGGCTGAACTACGTCGGTGACGTTGTGGAGCCGAGGCTTGGTAATTGTGCAAAAGTGGCACCGCTTGGCGTGGCCGACCGCGTGATTATGGGAATGCTACATGTGACGCACGAGTACCTGCCGCTCGCGATGCGTATTTTGAAACCAAACGGGGGCGTGATACATTACCACGAGAGCGTGCCAAGCAAGCTTCGATTCGAGCGCCCGGTCAAGCGCATTTCCGAGGCCACTGATGGGCGAGAGGTTAAAATTATCGGTCAGCGTGTCGTCAAGCGTTACGCCCCCGGTGTGGACCATGTGGTTATCGATGCGAAGGTGGCGCCAGAATTAAAAGGATGAATGAGTAAGGTCGAAAGGTAGGTAAATGTTTCGCGGACGGATCGATAAGCGGCAGATGGAACGGGCAATGCGGCAGATGGGGATAAAGACGACCGAGCTCGAAGGTGTGCGCGAGGTTGTGATAAAGCTCTCGGACAAGGAGATCGTGCTGCCAAACGCGCAGGTAACGCTAACAGAGATGCCTGGGCAGCGCAGTTATCAGGTAAGCGGTGAGGAGTTCGAGCGCAGGCCTGAGCCGGAGGTCGCCGAGGAAGACGTTAAGCTAGTAATGGAGCAAGCGGGCGTCGATCGAGAGGCGGCGGTGAAGGCGCTGAAGGAGACGGGCGGAGACATCGCGGCCGCAATTTTGAAGCTCAAGCCCAGATAGTCGGCCGAAATAGTTGTTATATATATAACAAGTGCTCAGCGCGCCAATATGTAAAAAATTATCGTAACGATTGAGATAGCGATCAACAGCGGCGAGGTCACAAAGTAGAAACCGTCGCTGCGGTGGACATAAATTAGCCAAGAAGGGATGCTCGAAAAATCGACGTACTTCCCCACGATAGGTAACAAGACAAACGCTATGCCAACGAGTATCAGCGCCGCACCGAGCCAAGTCAACGGGTGAATCTCAACCACGATTTTCCCTAGAGAACCGCGCTCTCGTCAACGTGGCCGCCACAGTACTTTCGCGCGTATGTCGTCACGGCAGCGAGAGCCTTCTCGACCCTTTCCCGGGACACACCCGGGGCGTTCCAGAGAACGATCAGGGCGTTGCTCGTCTCGTGCTTGATCAACGTCGCCTTGGCGTCGCCCAGCGTGTACGCGGACATCAACTTCTCGTCGTCGCGCAACACGATTTCGTCGAGCTTGGGGCTCAGCTTGCGCCCGTCTATCAGCTCGAAAGGCTCGGCCTCGGTCGCGAGCGTTGTAACGGCCTGCCCCTTCACGCGGTCGGCATCGTAGACCCCTATCACGACCCAGTTCTCAACCGTGGCCAAAAGGCAGGAGTCCACGAGGTTGTTGATCGCCGAGAAGCGGTCGTCGAGCGCGCGTCGGAGCAGGAACTCCGGCGCAGGGCGGTAGCTTGACGGGTCGGCACCCATCGCCTTGAAGAAAGCCCTGTACGCCTTGACCTCCGGGATGTCGAGCACTGGAACTGCGCCGTATCGCGCCTTGAGGTCGCTGAACACCTCGCGCTTTTTCTCGACCAGACCCTCAACCGTTGGCTCGATCGTGACGCCGCTGATCTTTGCGTATCCTGCGACAAAGTCAGGGTAGCGTTCCCGTACTGAAGAATCTAATCTCATCTGTTTAATCCCCCATCAATTAAGGAGAAACACCTTTTTATGTATTCCCGTAAGGCAAATTGATACAATGATAGTTCTGCCAAGATCGTTCTACGAGCGCGATACCGCCAAAGTCGCACGCGAGCTTCTCGGAAAAATCCTTGTACATCGCGCGAAGGATGGGGTGACGAGCGGGAAGATAGTTGAAACCGAAGCGTACTACGGTAAGAACGATCCGGCTTCTCGTGCTTCCCGCAAGATGACAAAGCTGAACTGGCTCATGTGGGAGCGCGGAGGGCTGTCATTCGTCTATATGGTACACGCGAACTGGCTTTTCAACGTGACAACGGAGCGCGAGGGTGTACCTGGGGCTGTGCTAATCCGTGCGCTGGAGCCGCGCGAGGGTGTCGGGCTGATGAAGCGGCGAAGGGGCATCACAGACGAGCGGGGCCTGACGTCTGGTCCGGGGAAGTTGACCCGGGCGATGGGTATTACGTACGCCCACCATGGACTGGATCTCACGAACCCCAAAGGCGAACTAGCGGTCGTCGATGCCGGGCAGGATAAATTCGAAATCGTTAGTTCACACCGGATAGGCGTGACACACGACCTCAAGCGAAAGTTGCGGTTTTACATCAAAGGAAATACTTTTGTGTCGAAATAATTCTGTGGTGCGGCCGGCGGGATTTGAACCCGCGCAGCAAGCTTGGGAAGCTTGAGTCCTAACCAGGCTGGACCACGGCCGCACGAGTGTAAATCTGACGAGAGTTCTTAAAATGTTGGTGTTGCAAGGTGCACAGCTTTGAACGGGAACTTTTTCAAAGTCTCTCGCGTGCGACTTCGGCCAACCCTGTTTTAGTAATCAGCCCGACGAGTTCGCCTTCTAGGTTCAGCACCGGCATGCTCGAGAAACGCTTTTCGAACATCACGCGCGCCACCTCAGCCAGCTTCACATCCGTCCGCGTGCTCACGGCTGGTTGCGTCATGATGTCCCCCACGAGCAAGTTGCGGATGCGCTCGCTCTTGAAGCGGTCCGGCACGACCTCCTGAAAGGCAGCGAGCTTCATCGCCAAGTCCCGAACGGTCAAAATCCCAACGAGCGACCCACCCTCGACCACGGGCAGCCCCACCAAGTCCTCTTCGAGCAAAAGCTTCCGCGCGTGGATCGCCCGGTCGCCAGGCGATACGGTGATAGGTGCTGCCTGCATCACCTGCCCGGCATAGATGTCATCGAAATCCATACACACCTTCGCGAAGTCGAGCTTTGTGACGATGCCCACGAGCTCTCCCCCGACCACGACAGGCAAGCCGCTTATGTCGTGCTCGAGCATTATCTCCGCGGCTCTTTTCGCCGTGACCTCCGGCGCGACGGTTATGGGATTGACTGTCATCAAATTTGAGACGTGCATCCGTCCCGGGGGCAGGCGGTAGGCTTTCGCCGACCCCATCTCCCTCATGATATCTTTCTCTGTGAGTACTCCCGTGATCTTTTTTGCATCGGTCACGACGAGGCGGGAGATCCCGTTGTGCCGCATGGCCTCGATGGCGTTCGTCAGCGGCAGGTTTTTGTCGATCGTCACGACATTGGGCGTCATTATCTGGTTGACCCGCATTTCAACCCAGCTCCGCGACCCCACGCGTGAGGTCGGTTTTTGTTATAATACCAACGAGCTTATCTCCTTCTACTACGGGCAGCCCGCTTATCCCGCGCTCGAGCATGATGCCTGCGGCAACGGCGGCATCATCGTCAGCAGAAATTGTCAGCAATTCTTGTCTCATGAGCTCCTCAGCAGTGGCCGAGACATATTTTACGTATCTGCACCTCGGCCTCGATGCGCGCTCTGCCTTGCGGGTGAACCTTACCATCTGCTTGGGTGCACCTTCGGCGGGCTTCTCGAGCTCCGCGAAGGCGATGTCGGCAGCCGTGATTATGCCTATCGGCAGCTCTCCATCTGTAATCACCACGCGGCTTATGTTGTTCTGCTCCATCAGCCCGAGGACGTGCTGCAGGGAGCTGCGCCGATTCGTTGTCACGACCTTGCTCGTCATAAGTTCTCTGACCTTCGCGCGCCCAACCATGTTTGAAGCAAAGTAGCGGGCGATGTCTGTCTTGGTTACCACGCCAACGAGTTCATTTCCCCCCGCTATGGGCAGGCAGCTTGTGCCGTGATTTAACATCATGCTTGCAGCCTTTTTGACATCTGTACCTAAAGAGGCGGTTATCAGCTTGCCGCTTATCAACCTCGCTGCGGGAAAATTGTCTATCGGCCGCCGCTGTTCGATTGCTCCCCCTCTGCCAGCCATCACCTTGGTTATGTTTTTCATAGATAGAATGCCAATGGGCTTTCCCTTTTCCACAACAATAATGTGCTTGATCTTGTGGCGTAGCATAAGGTTGCGTGCGTGCGCCACTGGCTCGGTTGGGTGCATGCAGACGACAGGCGCGCTCATCATCTCGTCAACTTTCAAACCAACAGCCCCAATATATCGCGCTCCGTTATGATGCCTGCGAGTTCGTCACCTTCGACGACTGGCAGGCCGCCGCATCCACGTTCGACCATCAGTCTAGCAGCTTCGCCGACATCCGTCTCCGGGGTAATAGTCAGCACGTTGCGCGTCATGATCGCCTCAACACCGACCGACATCGCCTCATCAACGCGGTTCGTCGACATGTACTCGAACATCTTGCTGGTTCCAAAGTAGCGAAGGATATCCACGCTCGTGACGATGCCGACCAGCGCACGTGCCTGCACAACCGGCAAGCGGCGAACTCCTGTTGAGACCATGCGCTTAGCAGCTTCCTTTATCTGAAGCTCCGGGTCAGCAGTAGTGACATTCCTGGTCATGTGGTAGCCAACTTGAGTCCCAGTCACCGCAGGCATGAATGCAACGAAATCGCGTTCTGAAACGATGCCCACGACACGTTGGTTTTCATCAACGATTGGTGCGCCGCCCATGCCAGTTTTCAAGAGGAGTTGCGCCACTTCGTTGACGGACATCGTCGAGGTTCCGCAGACAACTTTTTCCGACATGATAGTTCGCACGGCATCGTTTATCGCTGCGAGAAAGTTCCCCTTGAAACGATTTTGGATGATCTTGAATTTTTCACCACCGCCCAAGAAGTCTAAAATATCGCGGGTAGTCACGATGCCTATCATTCGCTTCATGCCAGGGTCGACGACGGGCAGTCTTCTTATCTTGTTTTTCACCATGATTTCGGCAGCATCTTTTATGCGCGTCGTGGGCTGGATTGTTATGACGGTGCGCCTCGCGATAGGCATTATGTTGCCTTCTTCCTTCCGCAACTTGGAGTGAAAGTCGAGTGGACGACCTCCCGCACGCGCCTTGTGGCTCATGTGGGGGAAAGACCTTCGCATATAATCACCTATAACCATGCCCTCACGATGTCGGACCTCGCAACGATGCCGACGAGCGCCCCACCTTCAACGACAGGGAGGCGGCCGACGTTGCGCTTGATCATGAGGTCGATCGCCTCGGCAACCGGCATACCCGGAGAAGCCACGATTGGGGGCGTGCGCATGATGCTCTCGACGCTAGGCGAACGTTTGACCCGCCCCTTGCCCGACTCCTCACTCATCCTTGTCGCCCCGGAGCGGATGATATCGGAGCGCGTCACCACGCCGATGACTTCCGTTATGTGCTTGCGCTTGTCGTATCGCGTCACCGGCAAGCCAGAGTATTTTGTTTCTTCCATGAGAGTCCAGATACGCGGGATATCATCGTCTGGACTGCACCCCACGACTTTCTTGCTCATTATCTCTCCTATTTTCAACTTGCTCGAAAGAGGTGCCTTGGCGATATAGCGCAAAATATCTTCGAGCCTCACCACGCCGACTAGGGTTTGGTCGCTCCTGCTTTTGACGACGGGCGCCATCGACACCTCAAAATCCACAATATCCTCAGCGATTTTAGCTAGACTTTCATCGGGCGTCGAAGTCAGCCTCGGCGGGATCATTAGGCCTGAGACGGGGACGTTTGAGCGAGTGGATGTGACGCGCATTATATGCCTCGTCGTTATTATGCCAGCAAGTTTACCATCTTTTACAACAGGAAGGGTCCTTAGGCCGCTATCACGCATGAGGGAGCGGGCCCTGGTAATGAAATCGGATGGAGAAACAAAAGTCGAGTAAGGTTGCATGACTTCGCTTATGCGGCCCCTCGCTAGCAGGTCGCTGGGCATTCGATCATCTACCCACTGAGGAAATCGCGACAGTTCTCGCAGACCCACATGCCGTTGGCTTCGTAGAGGGACGAAGTTACTTCACCACAAACCTCGCAGACGCTCTCCTCAATTTCTTCGCCCGGAGGCACCTCTGGGCGCGAGGGCAGAACTTCTAGCAGCGCGGGGGAAATCGCCGTGATGTCGCTGGCGGTGACGATGCCTATCAGCTTTCCTTGCTCGACCACGGGCAGCCGCCTTATCTTGTTTTTGACCATAATCCTGGCTGCCTCGGTTATCTCAACTTCCGGGTTTACCGTCAGCACCGGGCTCGACATAAATTTACCCACGCGAACGGTGCTTGGCTTGGTGTCTGTGGCGACCACTTTCATCAGGAGGTCTCTCTCTGTTAGTATTCCAACCGGCTTACTTCCCTTGATTACAACGATGCTTCCAACGCCCCGCTCGGCCATGACTTTAGCTGCCTGGGCGACTGTGGTTGTGGCGGTTGTTGTGAGAACTTTGTCCGTCATCGCTTCCCTTACAGGCACATTTCGTTTCATGAATTCAACCATGTTAGATATCTGCAACACTTATTTAATCTTTCTCGGTAGCGAAACAACTTATAACTTGATGCAAAAACTTGATTGGTGTTCGCATAAGCGTTGAAGAATGGAAAATTGCGGCCGCGGAAGCCGCAGCGAAGCTAGTCAAGCGAGGCATGGTCGTAGGTTTGGGCTCAGGCACCACGGTCGCGCAGGTAGTCCGCGCTTTGGCAAAGAAAAAACCGGGAGCGATTTTCGTGCCGAGTTCGATTTACATTCAGCGACTTGCGAGTGAGTTTGGGTTAAAGCTTGCCTCGCTCCACGAATACAGGAGGCTAGACTTGATGATAGACGGGGCAGACGAAGTAGACGCCAATTTTAACATGATAAAAGGTCGCGGTGGCGCGCACACGCGTGAGAAAATTGTCGCTGGCGCGGCGAAGCGCGTCGTGATAGTCGTCGATCGAACCAAGCTCGTTAAGCGTTTGGGAGAAAAAATGCCCGTGCCCGTCGAGGTGCTGCCATTCGCGTACAAGCCAGCGATTCACAAGTTGGCGGAACTCGGAGGAAAACCGATGTTGCGCACGACGCCTTCGGGGGCACCCTTTGTCACTGACGATGGCAATTACATCATAGACGTGAAGTTCCGGGAGGTAGCCAAACCTGCAGAACTTGAACGAGCCATTAACCGCGTGCCGGGTGTTGTTGAGAACGGCATATTTGTAGGTGTGGCAGATATCGTGCTCGTCGGGTGCGAAGGCGGATGTAAGATCTTTCGGTCTAAGAGGAACTTCTTGAACTTTTTAAAAAAGGCTTCAACATCTCAGCCTAAGAGGCAATTGGGCCGTGTTAAGAGGCCGTTATAGACTATATAAATTACTTTCGGCGACCTCTCCCTCCCCTAAAGTGGCTTAAAACCGATTCAAAACAGTAGATGGGGATGCATTGCTGAACAAGGTTGCTGCATTGCTTGATAGCTGGAACATCGGATACAGGATTGAAGACGAGAAACTAATAGTACGAGGATCAAAGTGGAAAATCAATGTTCCACCAGTAAATGAAGAACTAGCTTACTTGTTGGGATTTGTCTGGGGAGACGGTTGCTTGGTGAAACCTCAACCAAGAAAAACCGGGGGAAACAGACTCAGGGTTAACATATGCTTCTCCGGCTCTGCCAAAGGAAAAACGCAGGCGCAGTACATTTGTGAGACCATAAAAAGATTCTTTCATTACGAGCCAAGGGTGCGTAACAGACAAAGGAAGAACAGGAAAGATTGGCAGGAGGTGGATGTCAATAGCACTGTGATTTACGCTTATTTTTGCTATCTGGGTCTGCCCATAGGTAAAAAATACGGAAAGCTCGAAGTACCTCCGGCAGTACGTTCAGAAAGTCTGTTCAAAAAGTTCTTAACCGGCTTGGTAGACGCGGATGGTTACACAACTAGAAAGGGCAAAGTGTGGATAGTTCAGAAGGACAGAAAGTTCTTGCATCAGATTAGAGACTTGTCCCTAAAATTTTTGAAAGTTAACTTCTCCTCGCCACGCCCAAACAGCAAGATAATCAACGGCAAGATCTACACGTGGTATTACATCATAGCATCAGAATCACACCTTCGTCGGGCACGTGAAATGAAGATTAAAACATGAAGAGTTAATAGTTTTCTGGAGCCGGGGTAGCTCAGTGGTAGAGCGCGAGACTCATAATCTCCTCATGCGATTGTGAGTACTGACTTGCCGGATGATGGGAAATCTCGAGGTCGGGGTTCGACCCCCCGCCCCGGCACTATCGTCTTCGCGGTAGCAACTTCCACAGGGAAATCAATGTCACAAGGGAGATGGCGGCACACATGAGGTATGGGGCGACTGGATCAAGATTATCCGCGAGGTATCCGCCGACAACAGGCAGTATCCCCCAACCCAGCACAGACACGGCGTTGAAGATGCCGAGCACGTAAGCAGAAGTTTGGCCACCAATTTTTGAGACGATGCTCATGACTGACGGATAGATGGCACCCTCTGCAGCGGCGAGGAGCGAGATGGTGACTGCGATCAAGAAATATCCCTTCACAACAGCCAAGGCAACCGAGGCAATCACGAGCGTGAAGAGGCCCGAAGCTATGATAGGTCTTGCACCGAACCTGTCCGAAACGCCACCCATCGGTATGAACGAAATCGCGCGGAATGCAGCGAACAGCATCACGAGTAGCCCTATTCCCACTTCAGAGATGCCTAGCTGGCGGGCATAGACCGGGAAAATTGTGAACACGACACCGACCACGCCGACGTAGACGAGGCCGATGAGACAAGCTGACCAGAGTTCCTTTGAAATAATGTATTTGGGCGTGACCTGGGGTTTTGGGAATGAAGTAGTCGCGACTACAAGTGCGGCGACGAGCGCAGCGAGAGATCCCAGCAAGAAGAGTGGGCCCGCTCCGATCACCGTGTACAGACAACCCCCAAGGAAAGGGCCGATTGCGAATCCTATTCCCCAAGATGTTCCATAGATGCCCATTGCCCGCCCGCGGTTCGAAGGTTTTGAAAGGTCGGCAACGGCGGTTTGTGCGTTGACCCACAGCGGTGCCTCAGCCGCACCCTGGAGCAATCGGATGGCGAGCAGCCACCACACCGCGCTGATTAATGGATACAGTGCCAAAGACAGGGCGACGAGGAAGAATCCTGCCACGAGTGGAATTTTCCTGCCGTGCCTGTCAGCGAAGCGCCCGGCGAGGGGGGAGAAGAGGAAGTTGAATGCAACATACATTGCGCCGAGCAGCCCGATCTCTGTATAGCTCGCACCCAAGTCCATCGCGTACAAGGGCAGGGCTAGGCCAGTGAGCCCCATCGCGAGCGAGACCATGAACGTGCTTGCTAACAGTCGGCGCATGTTTGAGGGTCGGCGCCCCATGCTAAAAATTTTGCATTTGGCGTTTTTTTGGCTCTCCGGGTTGTCAGGTCTCGCCGCGGCCAGACGCCCAGAACTCCGCCCTGAGTATTTTTTTGAATTTCTTTCTCGCGCCGCGCCGAAGCAAGACGATGGTCACCGCAATGGCAACTCCAACGACAACAACGATGGCAACGTAAAAAATCATGAAACTTCCCGGTTCTTTCACCCAAATGGCGTACCTGCTTCCCCAATCTGTGCCGAAGACTGTTTCTAAAGCCGAAGCAAGAGTTTGGTCTTCGAAGACTATACCTATCTCCCGACGCTCCCTCATCGACATTTGCGTCCAATTAGCGCTGCCCACGTATGCTTTCTGGCCGTCGACGATCACCGTTTTCGCGTGCTCCGCCGAATAACCTCCAAGATCAACTGTTTTGATTTGTATGTTGGGGTTCTCAGTTAACATGTCGAGAACGCCGTAGTCACGGTAGCCCACATCCACGATGATCTGAACATTTACGCCGCGATTCGCCGCGTCTTCAACGGCACTTGATAGCGTGTAGGGCGAGCCGGAAAAAACATATACAAACGCATGCACCGTTTTCTGCGCCGAGTTTATGAGCGAGACGATCGTTTCTTCGGTGGTGGGAACCCAATTTGGGGTCTTTATCGGCGTTGCCACGAGGCGAAGCCAGTCTACGGGCCATAACCCCATTGCATATGGCTGATTTTCATTCTCCGACCACCCGGCTTCGAATATCGCCTCCAACCCCATCGTCACTACATCGCCGTGTATAACGAGGCCCACTTCACGGTTGCTGTCCATGGCAGTGGTGCTCTGGTTCGCACTCCCAACGTACGCCATTTTGTTGTCAACGATTATCACTTTGGAATGCATGGGTTCGCTAAGCTGACGAACCTCAATATTTTCGTTTGCGTCGAATTCATCCATCAGCTCACGTGTTGGTTGTTGTCCGGTTTCTGGGTCCGTGTATTGAAATATTTCGTTGTCGATCAACATCCTCACCCTTACACCGCGGGCCGCCGCTTTGTAAATCGCTTGATGAAAATCGTAAATCGGTCCGTAGCTGTATCTGTAAATTGTGTAAATTTCTATGTCCATCGATTGGGTGGCGTTCTCGGCCAGTTCGCGCCAGACGTCCGGCGTGTTCCTGATGTTCGGGTTATCCAGGCCTGCCGGGGCGGTTTCGACTATTTCGATGGTGATGGAATCCCGAGTGATAGAACTCTGAAAAGGGAGCTGTTGTCCATCTCTCACTAGAAAAACAGCCACCGCTGAACAAACGACAACGATGGCCCCGATCGCCACCAAATAGGGCCAGGCTTTGGATTTCAAGATTTGGCTCACAAAGAAGCTACGGATGCCATGTTTAAAAATATGCAGAGCCATAAGAACCAGCGCTTTTTCTACATCTCCATGCTGAATGTTTTATAGGCCCAAGTTCCAAGTTTGGTGGGTGCTGTGATGCTCAAAACGCCGCTCGTGATCGTGAACTTCAAGACGTATCCCGAGGCCACGGGCGAGCGAGCGGTTAAACTGGCGCGCATCATCGCGAGCGTGGCAAAAAAGCGCAAAGTTGCAGCCGCAGTAGCCCCCCAGGCTTTTGACATTTACAGGGTGGCGAGCAAGGTTAAAATTCAAGTGCTGGCGCAGCATGTCGACCCGTACAAGCCGGACAAGTTCACAGGATGGCTCCTGCCGGAGGCCGCGCGGGAGAGCGGGGCTATTGGATCCCTCATAAATCACGCCGAGCACCCGCTTCGGCCGCCGGAGATCGAATTGACGATAGATCGTCTGCGCGAACTTGGAATGGCGAGCATCGTCTGTGGTCGAGATGTGGAGACGAGTAGGGAAGTTGCAGCCTTGGCCCCAACCATGGTCGCGATCGAACCCCCGGAGCTCATAGGCACTGGCCGAGCGGTCTCGAAGGTGAAGCCCGAAGTGGTGAGCGATACCGTGCGAGATGTTCGTTCGGTTAACCCGCGGGTGCGCGTGCTCTGCGGCGCAGGCATCGCGAGCGGCGAGGATGTGCGACTCGCCCTCAAGCTTGGGGCGGAGGGGGTGCTTTTGGCGCGGGCAATTACATGTGCTTCAAACCCCCGTGCGGCGATTAGCGACATCGTCGAGGGTATGGTCAAGCGGCGAAGGTAAAAGTGCGCAAGGCGACAAGCTATTTTACGAGAAAACTAGGTTTTTATGGGCCGCCGTAGCTCAGTTGGAAGAGCGTCGGTTTTGTAAACCGAAGGTCGTGGGATCGTGACCCACCGGCGGCTCCACTTAGCGGCCAGTTAGAAAGTCAATACGTCCAGGCAGGAATTTCTTTCCATCTCGCTCTATGGGCTTCCAAGGTTTTTGTAATCATCGACGCTTTCTCTCGTTGGATACTAGTATACAAAGAAGTAATAAATTAACTTTTTGTTATATCAGTATACAAAAACATAACGGCGGGTTTCTGCGTGTGTGGGATACAATAGAGGTTAAGGGGTTAATCCTACCGGCGGCTCCAAAGCCAACTCGGGCCCCACCAGCCTCTTTATTTCGATGATGTTTACTCAAATAGGGTGCGTCATGCAGATCGAGCGACTGGATTCAGGCAACATGTATCAGTACATCCTCTGGGACGAGAACGGCAGCAGGGTGATAGGTGGCGCAACAATATTACCACATGCCGAACGTTTGGTTCACCTCAAAAACATAAATGTAACTACCGAGCGGCGGGGGAGGGGGTTAGGGAACGTGCTCCTCGAGCGCATATTGATAGATTTTCAGGGCTTTGAGATCGCCGCGGAGGTCTTCGAGGGCCGCGTGGCTTGGTATGAGCGTCACGGCTTCAAGCGCGTGAGCAAGCACGGAACGCTCGTGAAGCTGCTAAAACCACCATAGATTTTATCCCCGAGCGCCGCTTTTTATCTGGGGTCGTGGGGTAGCTTGGCCTATCCTACTGGCTTTGGGTCGCATCGCGCAAAAAAGCCAGTGACCCGAGTTCAAATCTCGGCGACCCCACCAAGTCCTAACCTCCCCTAAACGCAAATGATAGCCAAAACTTAGACATATTTATCTGCAGCAAAATTCAAAATATTAGATTGGTGCAGAAGATTGCATACCCACGATGTTGTTATTACAGCTGACGAGTCGAACATGTTAAACCATCAGCTGTCATTTTTGGCAGGTTTCCTTTCATGCGTGCCACGTGACAAGGTGCCAGTACCGTTCCGACGTTATGTTGAGCGCAAGCTGTTCGCACAGCCGCATAGTGACGATGGCATCGCCAAGTTGGCCATTTTACCGCTACGGCGGCTGGAAAGTTCCCTGCTCGAAAAGGGCTTTGACGCAGTGATATGCGTGCCGAAGGAAGTTGAGAAATTCAGAGCAAAGGTGTGGGCCGTTTCTGCGATGGATCCGTTTGGGATTGGGCCCGCGAGCTCGACCATGGCGGGACTGTCGGGGGGCAGAGAGCCGTACAACAAGTGGTACTTCGAAAGGCTGGTGAGGAGGATCAGGGCGAACAACCCCGACGCGAAGATACTCGTGGGGGGATCCGGTGCTTGGGAATTCGACGTATTTCCCACGGAGCCCAAGAGGCTCGGCATAGATTGCGTCGTGCAGGGTGAAGTCGAAAACATAGTTGAATATTTATTTCGCCGCGCATTAGCTGGGGGCCTGCCAGAAAAAGTTGTTGGTGGGCTTGCTGAGAGGGTCCCGACGATGAGGGGGCCGTGCTATTGGGGGATGACTGAGATCGGCAGGGGCTGCGATAGGATGTGTCAATTCTGCGATCCATCGATGAAAGAACTCAGGTGGTTCAGCTACGAGCAGATAGCTGCAGAGGCGAAAATAAATGCAAAAAGTCCGCTGACCGACCAGATTTGTCTACTGTCAGAGGACGTGTTGAGGTATGGGACGAAAGTTGGGGAGTGGGTGCCAAATGAGAAGGTTGTAAAGTTAATAAAAATAGTCAACACGATAGCGAAACAGAACCGCAAGTCCATCGCGTTTACCCACGCGACCGTTGCAGCGGCTGCTTCTGCGCCAGACATCCTCAAGCAGATCGCGGAAGAACTCGGGCTTGGAGGAAATAATTATTCGGGATTTCAAGTTGGGGTGGAAACGGGCTCACCGAGGCTCGTAGAAAAACACATGAGAAATAAAGCTAAACCGTGGCCACCTGAGCAATGGCCCGAGGTCGCTGAGCGCGGCTTCTCTGTGATGGCAGAAAATAACTTTATACCGATCGCAACTCTGGTGATGGGCTGCGCAGATGAAACCGACGAGGATGTCATAAAAACAATCGAGCTTGTCGAGCGGCTCGGGGACTATCCCTCGATGATAATCCCGCTGTTCTTCGTCCCGCTC
>Ga0210017_1001931_pt1 | contig 17936 bp, 18 predicted proteins | sample CryGeyCG2014_020_FD_183966 | JGI IMG/M metagenome (GOLD analysis project Ga0210017, IMG submission 183966) | Groundwater microbial communities from aquifer - Crystal Geyser CG08_land_8/20/14_0.20 (SPAdes) (version 2) | ecosystem: Environmental > Aquatic > Deep subsurface > Groundwater | place... | reverse complement strand
ATTAACTCATCAGCAGCCACCAGAGCATTTATAGTCAATAATCCTAAAGAAGGAGGACAATCTATAAGGATATAATCATAACTATATTTGAGTCTCAATAATATCTCTCTTAATCTTGTTTCCCGGGAGGAGAGGGAGACTAACTCCACTTCTGCTCCAGCTAACTGAGCTCGGGCCGGGATTAAGTCCAAACCTTTAACTTTGGTCTTAATTAAAATATTGAGTAGAGGCTCTTTATTAATCAGGACATCATAAATGCAAAGTGAAAGAGTTTTCCTTTCTATCCCCATACCAGTAGTAGTATTTCCCTGGGGGTCGGTATCTACCAAAAGAACTCTCTTTCCTAAGGAAGATAAAGCTGCCCCCAGATTCACTACCGTTGTGGTCTTCCCCACCCCTCCTTTTTGATTAACTAAGGCTATAACCTCAGCCACAAGATAACCCTCACTTCGTTCGGGTAAATCCTAAATCCAAAATCCAAGACAAATCCCAAGTCCAAATAACAACTAAGAACTAACCTGTTAACACAGAGAAATAAAACCACAGATTAACACAGATTAACACAGAATCCAAATGAAATCCAAAATCCAAATACTACCAAATCCAAGACAAATCCCAAGTCCAAATAACAACAGTGAAATCCAAAATCCAAATACTACCAAATCCAAGACAAATCCCACAACCATTGTCAAAGGTGGTCAAGGGCTTCGCCTCAAGCACAGTCAAACGCAGAGCGTCAAGAGGTTTACTTCGTCCACCGTCAAGACTTGACTATCCTTGACTACTGCTTGACAATACTTGACAGCCCTGGAGGGGCTACTTGACTACTGTTTGACAAGACCGTTATTTGTCATTTGGGATTTACCCCGCAGGGGTCTTTGGGTATTCGGATTCTCAACTCTATATAATCTTTTCTCACCAATCTCCTCATCCTAATCTTAATCCCTTCTAACCTTATCTTTTTCACCAATTCTTTTAAAGAAAGAAGATGATGAGCTGTCTTTTCTTGTTCTTTGGTCTCCTCTTTTGTCTGAATCTTACCCTTTTCAACTTTAAGTGGTTGTCTTATTCTTCTTTCTACCAAGTCCTCAGTTTGCCGCACCGAAAGACTCCTCTTCTTAATCTCGGAAAGAACCCTTAGCTGAATCCCCTCATCCTTTAGTCGGAGAAGAGCAAAGGCATGACCTTTGGAAATTGTTTCACGTGAAACATCATCTTTGACCTTTGGGGGAAGTCTTAACAATCTTAACATGTTAGAGACAAGATGGGGGCTTTTCCCCACTTTTTGAGCAACCTGCAGCTGGGTTAATTTAAGGTCTCTGATTAATTTTAGATATACTCCGGCCTCCTCTAAGGGGGTAAGGTCTGAACGCTGAAGATTTTCAATTAAGGTAAGCTCCAATCTTTCATCTTCAGATAACTGTCTAATTACTGCTGGAATCTTAGTTAATCCTGCCTGGCGGGAGGCTCTTATTCTTCTTTCTCCAACAATTAGCTCATATTTAGCTCCTCGCCTTCGCACCACTATCGGCTGAATGATTCCCACCTCACTAATTGACTGGCTAAGTTCTCTTAAAGCTTTTTCTTCAAATATCTCCCGGGGCTGATGGGGATTCTTTAAAATATCCCTTAAGGGAATCTCCTTAATCTCCATCTTCTCCAGACCAGCTAATCCCAGTAAGGTGCTTAATAGGTCAGCCATCTTCCCCTCCCTAAGAATTTATACTCTATAGGAGTATTATAACATTTAAACTTAAATAAAGCAAGAGCAGGCGTTAAGTCATCTAAAATGTAACCGAAAGGATACTGGTTGAATCATATAAAAAGTAACCGAAAAAGTAGAGGCGACTCTTGTAGAGGCGACTCTTTAGAGTCGCTAAAACAAAGCAGGACTAAAGTCCTGCCTCTACTCCAAAGCAGGACTAAAGTCCTGCCTCTACTCCAAAGCAGGACCGTAGAGGCGACTCTTTAGAGTCGCTAAAACAAAGCAGGCAACTTGTAGTTGGGTTACCTATTTAAATGACTTGACAGGTTCCTTAACTTCTGCAAAATCCTGGGCATTAAAGAGAAGATGCCTTAAGCATCCTACTCACCAGTTTACCATCCCCCACAAATTCACCAATCCCTTCCCCAGCTATGGCCATGGGGACAGCCCAGATGACCAGATTGGAGTAATAATCCTCACCCCATACCGGAAGCCCGGTCTTGGCGTTAATCAGGCAATGCTGGTTCCAAGGCGAACAAGACTTTAGGGCAATTGCCTCATAAAGGCGACGGGCAATCTCTTCGCCAACCTCTCGGCGATTGTGGTAGATGAATGTCATTGCCGCACAAAGATTTTCTCCCACAAAGATCTGTTTACCGTGGTCATTATCCCCGGGATGCCCGCTGTCAAAACGTTCTCCCTGCGGGGTAACACCGTTGACTAATCCGTGCACTGTAGCTTTCATGTTAAGTCGTTCAATCGTCCTTAACGCAGATTGGACATATTCTTCAGGTAGAACACTGGGTAGCCCGGCAACCTTTACGCACCACTCGCCCATGAGTTGATTCCCTAAGGATACATCACAGTGGCGATTATTGGCTGGATCGCTCCATAAACGATAGTACTCCCCGGTCCAAAGCTTTTTCTGGTAAGCCTTTGTCCCTCGCAGGAACCACTCCTCGCATTCAGCTGCAAACGCTCTATCTTCTACAACCCTGGCCATGGCTCGTCCGATAGTTAGGGTGCCCAGCCAGGTGCCGGCTACATAGGCAGATGTGCCCCACCAGGGCCAAATATCATAAAACTGATTAGCTGGCCAGCATTCACCTGGTCTGACATGAGCTTGCTCGTTGACCAAGCCGTCACCGTCCTCATCCAGGGAAAACTGATAGCGGATTGCCTTCTTTGCTGACTGGTAGAAATGTGCTAACTGCTCTCTATCCTGGGTGCGAAGAAACAACCGATAGACCATCTGGGCATACTGTCCAGAATTAAGGGGATGCTGACAGTGATACCTTGGGTCACGCATAGATGTCCCCTGCCCGAAGGAAAAAGGAATTTCCCCATCACTGATTTGGAAGTGGCGAAATGCCTCCAGCGTCGTCCCCTCAAGTTCAGGGAAAAAGAATAGTGTTGGAAAGTGACCATGCATACGGCAAACCATCGTTTCCGTGATCGGACAGCCGGTGTGACTTTCATTATGTGTAAACCAGCCATCTTTACCCCACCACTCATCATGACGCGTCCGGGCAATCCAGATGCTATTCTTAGCCAGGCTATAAAGACTCTGCACCAGCCCATCCCGTAACCACAGTGGTAGGTCGGCACGGTAAATCTCACTCTGCCAACCCAGAGTCCGGGCAAGTAGCTCATCAAATCGGGAGAGAGCATCCTTGGCCACTGCCCGAGCACTGCTATATCGCAAGCCATAGCGATGGATGTGAGCCTCGTTACCACTATCTCGCCAATTGGGAGCGAACCAGCTAAACACAAACCTTGCCCGCTTGGATGCACCTGGAGAAACAGGGATTGGCAACAACCCCCTTATGCCACTTGAGCTCTGCTCTACCCGGAGCCGCTCTCCTCGGAGTTCAGCCTGGGCTAACTGCCCTGGCGGCGGAGCCGGAGGGGTGATTACCAACTCCACCTCCATCATTTTGGTGCCCCGATTGTTAATCTCAACTTCAAACAGAACAACGGGCATGTTGCTGTCTGCCGCACTGCCGACAATAAACGGACTGAAGGCACGGATGCCAACAGTCAAGGGTTTCTTAACGAACCGAGCCACAATGTCGGCAATTGGGTAGTGCCCCCAGTAGGCTATCTTGGCTGTGGAAAGCGGTAAGTAGGTCTGCCCGATACGAAGTGTCAACCATTCTTTAAAGTCTTCTCCCGGTTCAATATCTGCTTCTTCACTATTCAGCCTTAACCCGGCTAACCATTTCTTAAGGTCCTCTCCTGCTGAAATGCTCTCGTTGTAGATTGAAGACCGCCCGAGCTTACCGGAACCTTCCAAAGTAAAGTAGCCAGTCCCCAAAGCCCCGAGTGGAATGCCACTCTTCAGGCGTGTGCCTGAATAGACACAGCCAGGCACTGGCTGAGGAAAGCCCTGAGCCTCAATAAAGGTCCACTGGTGTCTTGGAACTTTGGGATTAAAGGGCCATCTCATTCATTTCATCCCCTTTATTCCTTCAAGCATTGGAATTTCTTCTATCTCATAAGTTATATGCAGCGTAATAAATATTTGTACATCCATACGAAATCACCGTAATCGTTGTTAGAAATCTGTGTAATCAATAAAATGCAGGTATTTAATGCGTTTTATATAACAAGTAGCACAGGCAGGGAAGTCAGGGAAGTCAGGGAAGTCAGAGAAGTCAGGGAAGTCAGGCATCTTGCCTGACCATTGCTTGCCTGACCATTGCTTGCCTGACCATTGCTTGCCTGACCATTCCCTCCACAGGCTTGTCTCCTTGAAAAAGGAGGCTGTCTGCCTGTGCCACCATACAGGGTACTCTATCATATTATATTCAATAGCTCTCTTGAGATGTTTTTTCGGCGGCGCTTCTGTTCAAAAAGCCAGAGAATACCCCCGTATATTCCCATGAGCAATAGAGAATCTACTCCTAAATACCAGAAAGTATGAGGCATTATGAACTTAACTAAAGCCCAGGCCGGTAGAGCGGCGGCAAGAGGCTCTAACAAAGTCCAGTAAGGGAATAGCAGTCCTACACGCTTATGGGCAATGACAAATAATATGAGGACACCAATCGTTGCTGGTAGAGCAAATCCTGCCCCAGCCCAGATTACCTGGCGAAAGAGGAGACTAAAGAAGATTATCCCTCCTACCTGAAAGACAAGCACCAATACTGTGAGTATCGCCGGAATATGAGGACGCTTGAGTCCAATGAACATATTTGAGAGGAGAAAAAGCATCGCCACCGAGCACCCACCCATTACAGTGACTGTGCTCAGAGGTCCCATTATCTGGGCTGGATAGGCTGGACCGCTTAAAGACTCAATGATTATTCCAATAAATATTGAATAGATGATAATGAAAGTAATTAAGATGATAAATGACTGCTGGAGGGCTGTAGAATAGTAAGACTGCATCATATCCTTTCGTCCCTGTCCCTCAGCCTCGGAAATAGCAGGAATAAGGGCAATAGCTATACCGATTATTAACATTGGTGCCAATCCAAATATTAGAGCGGTGCTGAAATATCCAATTTGCATCTTGCAGGCATCCATAGTGTTACCAAAGAGCATCCATTTTATCCCTATTGCTCCCACAACTGTAGAGGTAATATTTTGCACAAATGCATTTGATACCCCAACCACAGCGGCTAGGCTACCGAATGTAAGTATCCTTCGGTATAACCCGTAAGAGCGATGTATAGAGAATAGGTCCTCTGGTGGAATAAGCTGAGTGCGTCTTACCACATAGATAGCGGCAATCAGTGCGGCAAGATTACCAATGCCAAGGGCAGATACTGCTCCCACTACATCCCATTCTGCCTCTTTACCATACACTCTTTGGGTTAAAGTTATTAAAACAAATGTTGCTATATACAGTCCAAGTGGATAGACTAAATTCCCCACCGCCACCAGGTCCAGTCGCTGAAAACCATTGAGGATACCATTGACACCCCCAAATAATATAACCAGAGCACAGGAGAATGAGAGTGTCCAGATAATAGTCATCCAGAATGTATTGATTTTTCCCAGGAGTTGCAGTATGGTTGAGCTAACAATTGCCAATCCGATAAAGATAACACTTATAAAAAGTAGAAGTCGTATTCCATCAGCTGTGAACCTGCGCGACTGCTCAAAGTCTCTTTCGTAGTGGTGGGAAACAAAAGTGGTGATGGTCTGGGGAATGCCAAGCCCTATCAGTGAAGCAATAGCCCAGAATAATCCCATGAGTGGACCAAAAAGTCCCATATCTTTAGGACCGAGGGCTCGGGTGGTAAGCTGTATCCAGAGGACCTGGAAAATGCCCCCGACCATGAATGCTCCCATCGATACTATACCACCAGCCAGGAAGCGAGTCTTCTTCTCTTCATCAGTTGTTCCTTGGGCAAATACCCACTTTTTTTCACTCTTTTGTTTTTCCATGATTTAATGCCTATTGACAAGAGGAGGTGTAGGGAGTATACTTAGATTAAGATACCGATTATTCCTCTTTTGCCGAAGTGGCGGAACTGGTAGACGCGCCTGGTTCAGGACCATGTGAGGGTTCCCTCGTAGGGGTTCGACTCCCCTCTTCGGCACTAACTCTTCTCACCTCTGAGGGTCGGACCTCTATCTTTGCTCCCTCACCCACTTCTACTATTAAGCTCTCTTTAGGCACATTTATCTCAACTATTCTCCCTTCACCCTGAGGAGTCTCCACCCAGCTTCCCAGAGGAGGAAGCCTCTTTTTAACTTCCAGATAGTTCTCATTTTCATATGACAGGCAACAGAGGAGTCTTCCACAGGCTCCAGAGATCTTTACTGGATTTAAAGGCAAACCTTGCTCTTTAGCCATCCGAACCGAGACCGAGGCAAAATCTTTTAAAAAGGTATTACAGCAGAGGGGAAAGCCACAGGGACCAATCCCGCTTAATCTTTTAGCTTTGTCCCTGACCCCAACCTGGTGCAATTCAATTCGGACTTTAAAAATACTAGCTAAATCCTTTACTAATTCTCTAAAATCTACTCTTCCTTCAGCAGTGAAATTAAAGGTTACCTTCTTCTCGTCAAAAGTGCATTCGGTCTTGATTATCTCCATAGGTAATCCATGAGCAAAGATCTTCTCCTGAGCTAAAGTAAATGCTTCCATCTCTTTAATCTCTATTCTCTCTACTTGCCTAAGGTCATCATCATCAGCTCTTCTTAATATTGGTCTTAAGTGACGGGGAGAGTAATTAGCTACTTTCTGAAACTCTTTTACCACTTCGCCAAATTCAGTTCCCTCCTTTGTCTCCACTACCACTTTATCTCCAACCTTAACTTCTGAACCATCTTCCTCAAAGTACTTAACCCCGCCCGTGCGTAGATTTACCCCAATTACTCTGGACATAAATCAAGCCTCCTTAGATAGAATTGAGATGTGGTATTTATTTATGTTAATTCGTGTTAATTCGTGGTTTTATTTATCTGTGAAAATCTGTGTTAATCTGTGGTTACAACCTGAAGATACTCCACCTAAATATTCTGGTTAATCTTTAAAAGCATTACTTCCAGAGCAAGCAAGGAGTTAGCATTTTGGCGAACAAACTCTTTAGTCTCCTCAACCTGCTTAATAATCTCTAAAAGTTGCTCCCGGCTATAACTTGCTGATTTCTCTTTTAACTGCTCTAATTTATCAACATTAATCAAGAGCCGTATTATTCCCTTCTCTTTAAGGATGAGAAGGTCTCTATACCAGAGAGCAATTATCTCTAATTCCTCCAAGATTATGTTTCGCTGAGGTATCTTATTTGCGGCTTCTTCCTCCTCAGATATTTTGATTAACTCTCCGGCTGCTCTCAGAACGGATACTGGTTCTGTTCTTGATAACCCTTCTAAAAGATTCAATACTTTGTCCCGGATAAGTAAATTATTCTCTCCTAACTTAATTGCCTTTCCTGGCTGTCCTCCGGAAATACGAGCAATAGTCTCTCCTGCCCTGAGGGGAGGAGAAAAGTGCTGATTTAAAATGTTAACAATCTGGGGAAGAGGAACTAAGTTAAAAGGGATTAACTGACAGCGAGATACCAGGGTCTGCGGTAAGGCTTGCAGATTAGTAGCAATTAAAATTAGAATCCCATAGCTTGGTGGTTCCTCCAGGACCTTAAGCAAACAATTAGCTGACTCTAGGCCCATACTTTCCACCTGAGTAAGGATATAGACCCGAAACCGACTTTCGTAAGGCTTGTGCATAATCTCTTTTTGCAGCTCTCTTATTTGGTCAATCTTAATCCCTCTTGCTGGCCCTCTAACAGCCCCCTCCTCAGGTTCTCCTGACCACCCCTCTGCCTTCTTCTCCTTAACCAGCTCACCCTGAGGACGAACAAACCTTACCTCCGGATGGTTCCCGGAGATTATCTTCCGACAGGAAAGACACTTTCCACAGCCATCAAATTTCTCCTTAGACTTTCCGTTAGTGCAATTCAATGCCTGGCTAAAGATTCTGGCTGTAAATTTCTTTCCTACACCTTCTGGCCCACTAAAAAGGTAAGCATGCGATAAGCGATTATGTTCAAGAGACCTTCTTATTACTTTAACTGCGTAATCCTGCCCTAAAATATCAGAAAATGGCATCTTCCCTCCTAAAAAATTAAAGATAAAAAATAAAAGGTTAAAGTGACAAACCAAAATGTAAAAATTTTTGAATTCGGGCACCCACGCAGTGGGTCGTGTCATTTTGATTTTTGCACTTTTATATTTGATTTCATTTTTTGCATTGAGCCATATTGCTTAGCTATACATATCCACTAACATCCCTCTAATCTCATCTAATTTAGCAAGAATCTTTAGTTGCTCAGCCTGCTTATTAAGGACTATCTCAGTTAATTCTTCCAGACTCTGATTGACTTTCAATACCGTATTGTAAATCTTTTGTCTCCCCCGCTTGTCCCAACTTCTTTCCTCTTTTACTTGATATGTTCTTCCAACCACCTCCTGCATAAACTCTCTAACCTTATCTTTGTATCTTTCTAATTCCTCAAAACTAAATGTCTTTACTAACTTCTCTCCTTGTTTGTCAATACTAGTAAGAAAGCTATTTAACCTCTCTTTCCATTTTTCTTTCTTTAGGTCTTCTAATTGTTTATCAAAGGAAAGATGGGCAACCTTGGAGGTAGATGGCTTAGTCTCTTTGTCTAAAAGAGGTGCAGATTTTGTTAGTTGGGATTGGACCTTCTTAATCTTCATTTAGCTCTTCCCCTCTTCAGAAGTCAGCCGTGGTTTCATTTTCTGTGTCTTCTGTGGTTTTATTTTTCTGTGTTCTCTGTGTCCTCTGTGGTTTCTGAGGGAGTTTCTTTCCTCCTCTTTCATTTTATTTTGAGACTACTTGCTTCTCAACATAATGGATAATTCTTTCTCGGTCTTTCTTCTTTATCTTAAGAAATTTAATCCCGCTCTCATACTTACCTTCTTTTACCTCTTTGTTCCAAATCACCTCGCCAGTAGCAAAGATTGGGAGAGGTCCGGAATCACTGGGCAAGTCAATCTTTAGAATAAGTATTGTTCCCAGGCTTAATTTCTCCTTGAGGGCTAATTTTATCCCTCCTCCGCCAATATTTCCCTTCCCAGCTTCCTTGAAGTACTCTTTATCAATACTCTTTAAAGCCTTACTATATTTTACCGGCACATTATTCTCAAGACGTAAAAACCTTCGTCGCTCCCGCATTATGCTCCCCTTCATACCAACTTCAGATGTCAGAAGTCAGAACATTAGAGCACAAGTCATAAGTGCACAAGTCACAAGTAAAGGATCTCAATCCTGTGCTCTGGTGCTCTTCTTTCTTCTGCCTTCCGTCTGATGATTAACCATCCTTGACCTCTAACGAGACTTGGGACTCTTAGACTTTTTGTAGTCTTATCATTCGTGTTTATTTGTGTTCATTCGTGGTTTCATGCCCATTCGTAGTCTCAAAACTGCTCTAAAAAATATTGATGAACTCTTAAATCATTAGTTAGCTCCGGATGGAAAGCACAGGCAAGCAAATTCCCTTCTTTAGCCAGAACAACTCGCTCCTCAAATTTGGCTAAGACCTCCACCTTATCCCCTACTCTTGAGATATAAGGAGCACGAATGAATATCCCTGGAAAAGCCTTTTCACCTAAAGCAGGAATATTTAAAGCCGTCTCAAAACTCATCTTTTGCCGCCCAAAAGCATTTCTTACCGAGGATATATCCATTAAACCAAGAAGGGGCGGAGAATTTCCCCCAATATTTTTTGATAATAAGACTAACCCGGCACAGGTACCAAAAATGGGCAAAGAGCCTTCTTTCACTCGCAAGATTATCTCTTTATCCAGATTACATCTTTGTAGGAGTTTTCCTATAGTAGTACTCTCTCCACCAGGGATGACCAAAGCATTAATATCTTTTAGTTCCTCAGGATTTCTTACTACTTTTGTCTTACACCCACATCTTCTTAACATCTCAAGGTGCTTATCTACTGCTCCCTGAAGAGCCAATACCCCAACTGTTAGTCCCTTGTTTTTATCTCTCTTCATACTTAAATTTTACCATACTCAAGGGAAAAAGTCAAGTCTAGGGGTCTACCCCTACTGTCTGAATCACAGGGCTAGACGAGCTCCCCTTGACAAAATTATATAAGATATAGTATAATACACTTATCTCTACAGATATTATCCAAAAATTGGGCGGAATAATGAAATTGCCTGAGCCAAGAAGATCTTGAAGGGCTAGGAACGAAAAAATGATTGGGAGGCGGTCAATTATGCGGAGCGTAAGGGGAATTTATGACGGCACAATAGTTAAGCCTGTTGAACCTATTCCTGTTAAAGCACCAGCAAATGTTTTAATTACAACCTTAGATGATGCCGAAGATATACAATTGTTAAAAATGAAAGAAGAGTCATTATCTAAATACTGGAATTCTCCAGAATTGGATGTTTACAATGAAGATTAGAAGAGGAGATATAGTTCTAGTTGTTTACCCGTTCACTGATTTATCTTCTTCAAAGAAGAGACCAGCTATTGTTATAAGCAGGGACTTGGACAACAGGAGATTAGATAATGTAATCTTACTCCCAATAACCACGAAATTATTCCATAGAGGAGAAGAAACTGAAGTTCTTATTATAAAAGATTCAGATGAAGGAAAGGGGACTGGCTTAAAGATTGATTCAGTAATTGTAGGGGTTTGATTTATCAAACCCGTAATGACGGGCGTCATAAATGTCGCCCCTACAAATCCGCTGGGTCAGAGTCGCTAAAACAAAGCAGGACTAAAGTCCTGCCTCTACACTCAAGCAGGACTAAAGTCCTGCCTCTACATTGAAACGGTCAGGAGAACAAATCCTGACCGAGCAGGCAACCTGTAGTTGGGTTACCTATTTAAATGACTTGACAGGTAGGTTACTACTGAAGAAGGTGACTCGGACACCTTTACCCAATTTAAGGTAACTTTGTCTCCGAGGGTCTCTTTTAGCTTTTCATAAATGAATTTAGAGAGGTTCTCCGAGGTAGGATTAATCTTATCAAAAGGGGGAATCTCATTAAGATAATTATGGTCAAATTGAGAGATTATTTGCTCTACCTTCTCTTTTAACTCCTTAAAGTCATAAACTATTCCCACTTCATTTAAATTCTCTCCTTGGACTGAGGCCGAAACTTCAAAGGTATGACCATGCAGTCTACGACAGACTCCCGGATAGCCAACCAATTTGTGAGCCGCATCAAAATGGGTCTTTACTGTAATCTCATACATACCGCTTTGCTCCATTGTAATCAGAGTGTCAAAGTATCAACTCAGATGTCGGATGTCAGAAATCAGATGTCAGAAGTCAGATGTCAGAAGTCAGATGTCAGATTTCTGTCCTCTGTCGTCCGTCCTCTGTCCTCTGTCGTCCGTCCTCTGTCCTTTGTCGTCTGTCCTCTGTCGTCCGTCCTCTGTCCTCTGACACCTTCTACCCGACTTTAGTCGAGGGTAGAGGGACTTTAGTCCCTATATATGGGCTAAAGCCCTAAAAACCCTGCACTAAAGTGCGGTAGAAGCAAACCATGGGCTAAAGCCCTGCTTCCTTAAGAATCTGGTGATGGTCAAAGGCAAGCTGGGAGAGTCTAATCTTCTTTACCCTCTTTACTTCTTTAGCATCGGATGCTGCTTTTAGCTTTCCCCCTACAGGTTTAGCTTTAAATATCACACTTACCGTATGTCCCCGGGGGTCTCTTTTCGGGTCTGAATAGACCCCTAACAACTCTTCTAATTTGACCTTTAGCCCAGTCTCCTCTTCTGCCTCTCTTAGGGCGGCAGACTCTACTCTTTCTCCATACTCTACAAATCCTCCGGGCAGAGCCCACCTCCCCTTAAAGGGAGGATTTAGTCTCTTAATTAAGACAATTGAATTATCCGGATACTCAATAATTACATCCACAGTTAAAGCCGGATTTTTATAGGTCTTAAATTTAATTTCCTTTAAGTATTCAATCCCATATTTAGCTGACTTATAAGGAGAAGGGCGGGGCAATATCTCTAAAGAGAAAAATCCTTGATAACCGACCTCTTTTAAGGTGCTGATAATCTCAGCAAAATTTAAGTGTCCAGAACCGGGGAATAAGCGATTACTATCAGCTAAATGGATATGCTTAAGATAGTCTTTAGCTTCAACTAAGCTCCTTATGATATCTTCCTCTTCAATATTCATATGGAAAGTATCAGCCAATAAGAAGATATTAGGCTCCCCCACTTCTTTTATCAACTCTAATCCTTCTTTTAGGGTGTTAACTAAATCCGTCTCATAACGATTAAGCGGTTCAATTACTAAAGCTACTCTCCTTTTTTGCCCAAAGCGGGCACATTCAATAAGATTTTCTCTTACCCAAGCCTTAGCCTGCTCTTTTCTTACTCCTTTTTCTGTCTTTCCCCGAATTAAGCCAATTATTACTAAAGATTTAAACCTGCGGGCAAATTTAATCTGCTCATAAATTCTCTCTTTAGCTCTTTCTCTAATCTCTTTGGAAGGGTGAGAGAAGCTTAAGCCTTCCTGACCATAAGCCTGCCCGGTGCCCAGAGCAGGAACTTTCAAATTGTAAGTCTTAATTAGGGCTTTAATTTGCTGTTCATCAACTAACTTAGGGTCCCGAATAGCTAATTCTACTCCCTGATAACCCAACTCGGAAGCTGTCTTAATACTGGTGGGAAAATCCCCTCTTAAAGCTAAGGCTGGAAAGCGGGCATCAGGAGTAGAGATGACAATACTAAGATTCTCCATATCTCTTCCGCTAGGTCTCCTTTCTTCTGATAATATCTTCAAAGTTAGGAATTCCTTCAATTCCTTGTTTCTCAATAACAAAAGAAGCCGCACAGGTAGCAAACTCAGCCGACCTTAAAGGGTCTTTAGTCTGGGAATATCTAATTAAAAAGGCCGAGGCAAAGACGTCCCCAGCTCCAGTTTGGTCCAAAACAATAGTCCTAAAAGCCGGGATATGATAATGATTCTGGTGGTAATAAAGGATTGCTCCCTTTTTACCCCGGGTTAAAATAAGCACCTCTACCAGCTTTAAATACTCATAAATTCTGCCCTCATCTCCCAATATATCATCCTCACTCAAGATTAAAACTTGAGCAAATCTTAAGATATCCCCTGCCTGCCCCCACTTCTTAGCTTTAATCTCACCCCTACTATCCCATTTTCTCATCCAGCCCTGAGGGGTCACTCCAATCAATGAACCTTTAAATAACCCTACCGTATCAAGACTAACTTCGTTAGCTACCGGACAAATATGGACTATCTCGGCATTATACCAGGTGGGAGGAATTATCTGGGAATGAATGGGGTCGGCTACCTTCAAAATACTCTGCTGGCGAGTGCCATCAAGGTATATATTGGCAAAAGTAGTAGTAGAGGGAGCAAGTGAGTAGACTACCTCCGTCTCTTCCAAAACTTCCCAATGATGAAAATCCTGGCCAACACAGGTAACAACTCCTACTTTCTTTCCTAACCTTTTAGCCATAATTCCGGAATAGATAGAGGAGCCTTCAACAATAGTCCCTCCATTAACTAAGTCGTGGGTGATCTGGCTAATAGTGATAAAGTCAGGATGACTCAATCTTCTTTACCTCCCTTATGGCTTGATGATAACTTTTATTGCCTCCCCCTTTCGCATTAGTTCAACCCCTTCTTTAATCTTTGAAAGAGGGAACTGATGAGTGATTAATCCCTTAATCTCAAGCACCTTATTCTCCAGCATCTTAACTGCTGGAGGGAAAGTGGCATTAGCAATAAAGGTTCCCAGGACTTTAATCTCCCGACGAGTAATATCGTATTGTTTAATCTCACCCCTTGCCTTTTCGTTCATCCCAAAGAGAAGAATACTGCCTCCATTTCTTACCAGTCCTAAGGTTTGAGCAAAGAGGGAGCCTACGGCATCAACCACTACATCTGCTCCCAGGCCAGTCTTCTCTTTAACTATCTTCTCAAGATTCTCGGAAGTTGGGTCTACTACCAGGTCAGCTCCTGATTTGAGAGCAAACTCACTACGGAATTTATTTACCTCAGCCACAATAATCTTCCCCGCTCCTGCTGACTTAAAGAGAAGGGTAAATAATAGACCTATTGGACCTGCTCCTAAGACTACCACACTCTCCCCGGGTTGGAGCTTCACTTTTTGGGCTCCATTTATAACGCAGGAGAGCGGCTCAGCTAAACAAGCCTCCTCTTCAGGAAGAGAAGAAGATATTTTATGCAAAGCCTTAGCTGGGGCTACATTGCATTGAGCAAATCCCCCGTCAATAAAGATACCTAAGGTAGTCATATTGACACAGGTATTGGGCAAGCCCAGGCGACAATACTCACAGTATCCACAAGTAATGTTGGGGTCAATCACTACCCGGTCTCCTTCTTTTAAATGAGTAATATCACCTCCTACCTCCAGAACCTTAGCTGTATATTCATGTCCAAGAATCACTCCTTTAGTTGCTGGATGACCAGGAGGAACCTCTAAGATATGAATATCCGTCCCACAAATACTAGCCGCCTCTACTTTTAATAAGACCTCATCTTCTCTCTTTAAGCGGGGGAAAAAGACCTCTTCTAATTCTAACCTTCCTTCTCCTTTAAAGACAGCCGCTAACATATTTTTACTCACTTTACTACCCCCTTTGCCTAGATGTTAGGTGTTAGGTGTTAGGTTTCCTTCTACCCGGCTTTAGCCGAGGGTCTTATTACTTAGGTGTTAGGTGTTAGGTGTTAGTTGTTCTTACTATGAGCCATGAGCCATTTCTGTTGACTATTGTCTTCTGTCCTCTGACATCTATAAATATGATACCACAAACTAAAAAATTTAGCAAGAGGTTTGACAAATTTAACTTTTAATGTTATAATTAGCCAGAGGAGAATGGGATGGAGAATATGAAGAAAGCAAAGGCATATTATAAAAAGGCAATTAGTGAGTTTAAAAGGGCAAAAGATGGTAAAGACGGGGTAAAACTTCAGGATGCTTGTGCTAAAGCCTGGCTGGCTGTAATAAGTGCTACGGAAGTATTCTTCATAAAAAATAGAGTAGCTGAGTCCATGTTGCCCAAAACTGATAGAGGAAGGAATTACTGTCTTCGAAAATATGCAGATAAATCAATGAGGAAGGAATACTCATACTTGAGAGACCGAGTCCATATAGAAGGTTACTATGAAGGCACACTCGATTTTGATGAGATGCCTGAATACTTAGATGATATTAAAGAATATATCAAAAGCATAGAGAAATTATAGCAAATAAAGTATGGAAGAATTTAGAGGAAACTCTTGTAAATAGAGGAGAAAACTTTCATACAAGAGTGGAGGTAAGTTGAGTTGTGGGTGTCATTGCGAGGGAACGAAGTGACCGAAGCAATCTCGTCATTGGGATTGCTTCGCCTTTGGCTCGCAATGACGTTCTTCGTTCGCAATGACTCTAAATAGAGCAGTATTTTTGACACTACTAAAAAGAGGGGGGGTAAAAGATGATTGGGAAAATGATTAGAATGGAGAGGATAATTAACCGTGATACTGGACGGACAGTCATTGTGCCGATGGACCATGGGATAACCCTGGGACCAATTAAGGGTTTATTGGACATGAAGGATACCATTGATAAGGTGGTCAATGGCGGAGCCAATGCTATTCTCTTGCATAAAGGATTGGTGAGTGCTGGTCACCGCCGGGGTGGAAAAGATGTGGGCTTGATTATCCACCTGTCGGCCAGCACTGCTCTGGGACCCGACCCTAATGCCAAGATGGAGGTCTGCACTGTTGAGGAGGCAATTAAGTTGGGGGCGGATGGTGTCTCCATTCATATTAACTTAGGAGCCGAAACCGAAAGCTCTATGCTCAAAACCTTTGGTCAGGTCTCAAAAGCCTGCCAGGAATGGGGAATGCCTCTGGTGGCTATGGTCTATACTCGGGGGAAGAAGATTTCCAGCGAATTTGATGTGAAGTTTGTTAAGCATGCCGCCCGAGTAGGAGCAGAGTTAGGAGCAGATGTAGTGAAGGTAAATTATACTGGAAGCCCGGAGACCTTCCGGGAAGTTGTAGAAGGCTGTCCAGTTCCAGTGGTGATTGCTGGTGGTGAAAAGGTAGAGACTGACAAGGAGATTCTGCAGATGGTTGGAGGGGCACTTACTGCTGGTGCGGCTGGTGTATCTATTGGTCGTAATGCCTTCCAGCACGATGACCCAACTAAAATAGTCAGGGTTGTGGGAAAGATGGTTCATCAAAATTATTCTTTAGATGAAGCCTTAAATGAGCTTTGAGTGAAGAGAGAGCATTTAAGGGTAAACGCTGATTTTATATCAGCGTTCCTTATAGTCGCCAATTAAAATTGGCGATTACAAGGGATAGGATTGCAAATCCTATCCTAGCTTGTGGATTAGTGAATTAAAGATTAGAAACTAAAACGCTGATATGAAATCAGCGAGAATGCAGATAATTCACAGTGGACTATGGACTAAAAGGTCGGGGGTAAGAAGATGAAAAAAGTCTGGATAAATGCAGTTCCTTGGAATAAAGAGATAGTCACCACCGCCCTAGAGAGTGGTGCTGATTGCATCTTGGTCCCTTCAGGATATTCTTCCCAAGTAAAGAGCTTAGGAATAATAAAGACTATTGCTGATGATGGCGACCTGAGGCTGGGAGTAGATGTTGTTCAATTGGAGATAAAGAGCAAGAAGGATGAAGAGGAAGCTCTAAAGGTAAGTAAGTCTAAGATATTGATTATTCGAGCAGAAGATTGGAAGATAATCCCCTTAGAAAACCTAATTGCTCAGACTGAAGGATTAATTGCCGAGGTAAAGAATGCAGAAGAAGCCAGAACTGCCTTACAGATTTTAGAGAGGGGAGTTGATGGTATTCTCCTTAATACCACTGACTTAAATGAAATCAAAAAGACTGCCCAATTAGTAAAGAGCGACTCCGAGAGTTTAAAATTAGAGATAGGAAAGATTACTAAGATTAAACCCCTAACTATGGGAGACCGAGTTTGCGTGGATACCTGCACAAATATGGCTCCTGGTCAGGGAATGCTGGTAGGTAACAGTAGCTCGGCAATGTTTCTGGTCCATTCAGAAAGCATAGAAACCCCTTATGTTGCTCCGCGTCCTTTTAGAGTTAATGCTGGTGCGGTTCATGCTTATATATTGGTGGGAGGGGGGAAGACTAAGTACTTGTCCGAATTAGAGGTTGGTGATGAGGTATTGATTGTAGATTATAAGGGGAAGGTCCAAACAGCCGCAGTCGGGAGGTCAAAGATAGAGAAAAGACCCCTAATGTTGGTGGAAGCAAAAGTAAAAAAGAAGAAGGTCTCTTTAGTCTTACAAAATGCAGAAACGATTAGATTAACCAGCCCTGACGGTCAGCCCATCTCCATTGTTACCCTGAAGAATAACTCTGAGGTTTTAGTCTATCTGGAAGAAGGAGGACGCCACTTTGGTCATAAAGTTAAAGAGACGATAACTGAGAAATAAAACCCTGAGTTCATAGAGTTAAGTAGAGGCAGGACTTTAGTCCTGCGGAGTTAAGTAGAGGCAGGACTTTAGTCCTGCGGAGTTAAAGAGTTAAGTAGAGGCAGGACTTTAGTCCTGCGGAGTTAAAGAGTTAAGTAGAGGCAGGACTTTAGTCCTGCGGAGTTGAGGAGTTAATAGAGTTTAAAGAGTTTAAAGAGTTTGAAGAGTTTGGAGAGTTTGGAGAGTTAAGAGAGTTTAAAGAGTTTGAAGAGTTTGGAGAGTTTGGAGAGTTAAGAGAGTTTATAGAGTTCGTT
>Ga0210017_1001930_pt1 | contig 17945 bp, 15 predicted proteins | sample CryGeyCG2014_020_FD_183966 | JGI IMG/M metagenome (GOLD analysis project Ga0210017, IMG submission 183966) | Groundwater microbial communities from aquifer - Crystal Geyser CG08_land_8/20/14_0.20 (SPAdes) (version 2) | ecosystem: Environmental > Aquatic > Deep subsurface > Groundwater | place... | reverse complement strand
CTTGGCCCACTTGTCCAGATTTTCCACATCCATATTCTTGGAAGTGGCGCGGGAATATTTGGAGTGGATATGCAGGTCAGCGACAAATTTCATAATCTCTTGATATAATTGTTGATATAGTGCGGCGTCCCCAGAAGGAATCGAACCTTCGCCTCAGCCTCCGGAGGGCTGCGCTCTGTCCGCTGAGCTATGGGGACATAAGGGCATAGCTATAAACTGCGCCACTATGTTTAGAAAGTATATCTAAGATTTAATTATACTTTATTCCAGATAGAGGTCAATCGGCGGACAACTTGCCGCTTAAAAGGCCTAAAACCAGCCACCAGGCCAATTGCCCCTGCTGAAGCGTCCAGAAAAAGTGGTCAAACATTCCGATAAATAAGAAAGAAAAACCGATCAGCAGGATAAAGGTTTTTCTCTGGCCAAAAGCGTTTTTAAACAATCGGAATAAGAACAGTAAAAAAACGCTTAAACCAATCAGTCCGGTCTCGCTGGCCATCAAAAGATAAATATTATGAACCGGCTGCCAGATCCAGGGGCTCATTAAGTCCAGCATTTCCCGGAGACGGAAAACAAAATTACCCTGCCCGACGCCCAAAAACGGCTGTTCGCTGATAAAAAGAAAAGCGAATTGATTGTAAATTTGGCGCAGGACAACCGACTGCTCTTGAAGAGAAATATTAAAGCGGCCGGAAAACTCCGGCCAAGCCCAAGCAACGGCGATAAGCGCGTTGATAGCGACGATTGAAAATAATCCTAAAGTTTTCTTTTTTTGTTTTTTAAAGTTCAAAGTGAAATAGACAAAAGAAGCCAACAAGAAAACCGCCATAATCAGCCGGGAGAAAGTCAAACACAGAGCGGCAAACAAGAGCGCGTAGCCGGCGATAAAAAAGATATTTCTCCGAAAAGAATGTTTTCCGCCCAGCCAGAGATAGTAAAGAAAAAAGACAGACAAAAGAAGGAAAATCGCCAAAAGATTGGGATGAGGCAGGCCGCCGTAGGCCCGAACGATTTTTTCTCCGCTAACGGTAATTTTTGCCACCCCGTCAATATCCAACGCCAAAGGGCTTTCGCCCAAAAACCAAAGTCCTAAACTTTTTTGACTAAGATATTGGCCAATGGCAATGATAGATTGGACTAATCCCGAAAAAACAACCACCGGCGCCAGGCGCCGAAGATTAAAAATTAGGCCGGCGTTTGACTTTAGGTAAAAGAAAAACAGAGAAAATTCCAGCAGTTTAAGCCAGCCATAAACACCCAACTGAACACTCTCCGCCTGACTCAAAGAAACCAAAGCGATGGCTAGGAATATAATCAGCCAGCTATCCGGCGACTTGATTTTTTCTCCCAGCCAGGCCCAGCCCAGGTTTTTAAAAAACCGGTCTTTTCTCCGGCGCCAAAACCAAAGAAAAACAAGCGCCAAAAGCAGAATATCGGTCAGATAGACATAGGCGCCGAGCCACTCATTAAAAGCCCCGCCGCCGAATTGAGCGATAATCTTTCTTGTTTGGAACGGCAAGGCAAAAATTAAGGAATAAAAGACAAATTTTTCTAACCAAAGAAGCATAAACTACTTTAATTTATTAAACTCTTCCTTGACTATCCTCCTATCATCCCAGGGGATTTTCCGGCCGCCGGCAACCGCCAGCCACGGCTCGCAACCCTTGCCGGTGATAATGACAATATCGCCTTTTTTGGCCGTCCGAAGCGCCGAAGAAATCGCTTTCCTTCGGTCTAAAATCTTTTTAACCCTTTTCTCTTTTATTCCGCCGGCCACCTCGTCAATAATTTTCTCCGGGTCTTCGTCGTAAGGGTCTTCATTGGTAATGATAATTTCGTCCAGATACTTCTCGGCGATTTCGCCCATTTCCGGCCTCTTCCATTTATCTCTTCCGCCGCCGGCCGAGCCCAAAACGCCAATTAGTTTACCCGCCGGCGAGGCGGACCGGCCGGTCTGGCCTGAAAATGATTCTTTGACCGCCTGATAGACCTTTTCTAGGGCATCGGGCGTATGGGCATAGTCAACAATAACCAAGAAAGGGCTCTTTAGCGCAAACTCCAATCTTCCCGGCGCGCTTTTGGCCTTTTCCAGCGCCGACTTTATTTTAGACAATGGAATCCTTTCCGCCAGAGCAACGGCCGCCGCCGCCAAGGCGTTGTAAAGATTAAATTTTCCCCAAAGGTTCAGTTTGAATTCTTCTTGGCCCATTTTAAAATTGATTCCCTCCGGACCAACCTTGCAATTCTCTGCTTTGACCGAATAGTCCGCCATCTCTTCGGATTCAAAATCTATGCCGTAGCCCCATTTTTCCGCCGCCTTAAATTTCAAAAAATATCCGGCGCTGGGATCGTCCAGATTGACAATCGCTTTGCCGTTTTTTTTAAGGGAAGAAAACAATCTCCCTTTGGCTTGGCGATAGTTTTCAAAACTACCGTGCCGTTCAATGTGTTCCGGCGTCACATTGGTCAAAACCGCCGCCTCAAAACCGATAAAGCGGTGACGAAACTGCTTTATGCCCTCCGAAGTCACCTCCAAAATCGCCCAGTCGCAGCCGGCGTCAATCGCCTGCCTTAAAAATCTTTGAATTTTCATTCGGCCCGGCATGGTCATTTTTAAATCATTGACCCAAACCTTGCTTTTTATTTTAAACTCAATTGAAGAAAGAGAAGCGACGCTATGGCCGGCGCTGGCAAAAATTTGCCCCAGCAAAGAAACAACCGTGGACTTGCCGTTGGTCCCGGTGACGCCGATAATTTTCAATTTTTTTGAGGGAAAACGGTAAATCAGCGCCCCTAAAAGCGCCCAAAAGAAATGATACCAGTCAAAAACAAACGCTGGAATTAGTTTTCTTAAAAATTCTTTCGTAATCAAAAAATTCTTCTGGCTAAATTATACGCCTGATACCAAAGAGGATTAAAGACCAAATCGCAGGCGCCGGGGTAAACGACCTCTTTTCCCCCGCCCTGCCCGCCGTCGGGCAGAAAGCCCTTTTTAAATCGGGTTACTCCCGGCCATTTGGTTTCGTTTATTCCATAGAGGTCAAAATATTTCAAGCCCAATTTTTTGGCTTGATTAATTTCTTGCCACTTCAAAAGATAAGGCGCCATTAATTGCCGGTAATGGTAGTCGGAAGCACCATGAAGATAAGTGGCGGTTTGGCCGAAGAAAACAACCAAGTCAGCGGCAATAACCCTATTTTTGGATTTGGCCAGATATAATCTGGCTATCCCTTCTTCGCCCAAAACCTCCATCATTTTTTTATAATATCCCTTGGGATGGAGAGAAAAGCGGTCTCTTTTGGCAGTCATTTTGGCTAACTTTAAAAATTCTTCCAGTGATTCATTATTGTTTTTCTCCTCTATCCTAACGCCTTTCTTTTCCGCCAGTCGGATATTATACCTTGTTTTCGGCCGCAGGTGGAACAGGATTTCTTCTGCCGGCCTTAAAATATCAAGAATTATCGTCTTTGACGGCTGAATCTCTTTAAGCGACTTTTTAAAGTTAGCCAGATTTTGGCTGAATCCGGCATCCGGCTCAATTTTTAAAAAGATACTTTTCTCCCGCTTGGCTATTGGCTTAACTTCTTTAAGAAATTCGTTTAACGAGCCGATTGGTCCTCGCGGACAATAGAGATAATTTTTCCCAAAAGGCAAGCCCTGCCGGATTACCAGCGCTTTTACGCCTGCTCTCTCTACCCGCCAAATTTTACGGCCGACTGATTTTTGAAACTCGCCCCACTGCCAGGACTGTAAAAAAGAATTGTTGTTTTTAATAATAAATTGGTTCCAGTCCTGTTTGGTCATTTGCCTAAAATTTTAAGGGCTTCTCTGACTCTTTTGCCGGCTCCGGCCACTTTATCCGGAACTTTTTCCAGCGCTTCTCTGGCTTGTCTGGCGGTGTAGCCCAAAGAAACCAAAGCGTCAATGGCATCGCTGTCCGAACTCAACTGCTTTACCTCGGAGACCAGCGCCGCCACTTTGTTTTTTAGTTCCAAGATAATCCGCTCGGCCGTCTTTGAGCCGATGCCGGAAACCTTGGTTAAAAGCGATTTTTGGCCGCTGGCAATCGCCTGCTTAAGCGTCTTGACCGACGCCAGCGCCATAACTGACAGGCCGACCTTTGGCCCGATGCCGGAAACCGAAATTAACTGTTCAAAAAATTCCAGTTCTTCAGAAGTCGGAAACCCGTATAAATCCAAAACCCCCTCTCTGATATGAAGATGGATAAATAGTTTCACTTTTTTGTCCGTCGGCTTATTTGTCAATTCCTTAAGTGTTTGAGAAGAACAAAAAATCTTATACCCGACGCCGCCGACGTCCAAGATAATAAATTTTTCTGATTTTAATTCAATTTTCCCCCGCAATAAAGCAATCATAATTCTATCTTACTTTAACCAAAGGTATTTGACAACCAACTTTCTATCCCTTACACTAATGGCATTATGCCTATCACTAAATCAGCCAAAAAGGCCCTCCGTCAAAGCCGCCGCAAGCGGGTTTTTAATCTTCGCCGATTCAAGAAGATGAAAGAAAAAATCAAAGAGGTTAAGAAGTTAATTAAGGAAAATAAGAAAGACGAAGCGGCCAAACTTTTGCCCGAAACGTATCAAGCGATTGATAGGGCGGCAAAAAGAGGAGTGATAAAAAAGAATACCGCCAGCCGAAAAAAATCTCGCCTAGCCAAGCCAATCGCTAAAATATCAACTTCGTAAGTCGTATTTTGTTGTGTATAAATTGCTTGACACTGGGACTTCGGAAGTGATAACCTGTCCTTGTGCCTATGAGTACAATCAGACAACGCCTTAGGATTTTGATTAAAAATCTTAAGGTTGATATAGAAGAAAGCAACAAGAAACTGCTCTTAGCGGCAGTTGTTTTATTTTCCCTAACCTGGTCTTTGGTCTCTCCATTTAATCCGTCTTCAAAAATTATTCTTCCGGTTGTCGCCCGGGCGCAGCAAGCCCAAACGCAAGAAAATAGCCAAGTCGTCTTTCGGCAAAATCTCTCGTTGGCCGCCAACCTTGTTTCGGCCAGCGCCCTGGCCGTTTTAACCAACCAGTCGGAAAATAACCTTTCCGCCGACGGCGCGCAAGATGAGGCCGAAATGTCAGCCGCCAATGGAAGCGCCCTGGTGGCAAACAGCAATCCCGTTACCTTTATCAGCCAAGAAGCCAGAACCGGCATCATCATCTACACCGTCCAGGAAGGAGACACTATTTCAAGTATTGCCGCTTTCTTTGGTATTTCCTTGAATACTCTGCTCTGGGCAAATAACCTCAAAGAAACCAGCGTCATTCGACCAGGAGATCAATTGACCGTCCTGCCAATTACCGGAGTTATCCATAAAATTAAAAGCGGCGATACCATCAGCTCAATCGCTAAATACTATAAAGCCGATGAAAAAGAGATTATCGCTTTCAACGATCTGCCGGCCGATGGAACAATTCAAGTTGGCGAAAAGATAGTTGTTCCCGACGGACAAATGCCAGCGCCGGCCAGTCCTAAACCAACCGTTGCTCCAAAAACCTATGTCACCGGCCCGGGTACCGGCAAAAGCCATGTCTTCCCTTACGGCCAATGCACCTGGTATGTCGCTCAAAAAAGATATATTCCTTGGTCAGGCAACGCCAAGTCCTGGCTGGCCAACGCCAAGGCCTATGGTCTTCAGACCGGCTCAACGCCGCAGGCGGGAGCGATTATCGTCACTAACGAAAGCTGGTACGGCCATGTCGCTTATGTTGAATCGGTTAATGGCAGCTGGGTGACATTTTCCGAAATGAACCATCTTGGCTGGGGAGTAAAAAGCGTCAGAACCATCAATATTAATGATTGGAAAATCAGAGGATACATCTATTAGTTCTCGGTTATCAACTTTTAATTTTAATCAATGATTGAATCAAAAAACTGCCCGCGGGCAGTTTTTGGTTTCTAAAATTCTAATTCTTTGGGCCGATATTGAATCGCTTCGGCAAGATGTTCGACTTCAATGTTCGGCGCGCCGGCTAAATCAGCGATAGTCCTTGAGATTTTAAGCAAACGATAATAAGAACGAACCGACAGGTTCATCTGGTCGGTCGCTTTTTTAAGTAAATTTTGAGCAGCCAAATCAATTGAGCAATATTTTTTAACCTGAATAATATCCATCTCGCTGTTTGTCGCAATATTTTTCTCTTTTTCAAATCTTCTTTCTTGCGCTTTTCTTGCCGCCTCAACCCTTTTTTTAATAATAGCGGATGATTCCGCCTCTTTGGCGGATGAAATTTTAGCGTAACTCAAACGGGGCACCTCAATATGCAAATCAATTCTGTCTAAAAGCGGGCCGGAAATCTTTCGCTGATATTTTGAAATCTGGCCCGGCAAGCAGGAACATTCCTGCTTTGGATCGCCCAACTTTCCGCAAGGACAGGGATTCATCGCTCCGATTAAAATAAACTTAGCCGGAAAAACTAAACTTCCTTTGGCTCGGGAAACCACAATCAGCCCGTTTTCCAACGGCTGTCTCAAGCATTCCAAAACATCTCTTCTAAACTCGGGCAGCTCGTCTAAAAAAAGAACTCCCCGATGAGCCAAAGTTATTTCTCCTGGCCGGAGATGAGGTCCGCCGCCAACCAACGCCACCGAAGAAGAAGTATGATGAGGAGAGCGAAACGGCCTTTCTTCAACTACCGGCTGGTCCAAGGGCAATAACCCGGCAATGCTGAAAATCTTAGTTGCTTCAAGAATCTCATCGTCTTTTAAGGGCGGCAGAATAGAGGAGAAACTTTGGGCTAAAATGGTTTTGCCTGTTCCGGCCGGCCCGCGCATCAAAACATTATGGGCGCCAGCGGCGGCAATTTCCAGCGCTCTTTTGGCTTGTTCCTGACCTTTAATATGAGCCATATCAACAGGAGATATCTGCTGACCGCTTTTTCTGTTGTTTGCCTTTGGAACCGAAAATCTGATCTCCCCGGTTTTCAGATACTCGGACAAATCCTTTAAATGCCTGAGAGGGATAATCTCAATTCCTTTAACCAAAGACGCCTCGTTGGCGTTTTCAAAGGGAAGGAAAACCTTTTTTAGACCTTTTTCCTTAGCCGTCAAAACAACCGGAAGAATCCCTTTGACCGGCCGAAGAATCCCCTCCAAAGACAATTCGCCGATAAAAAGACATTGATCAAGTTCGTTGGCTTCCATCTGGCCGGTTGAAAATAAAAAAGCCAACGCAATTGGCAAATCATAAGAAGGGCCTTCTTTTTTCAAATTAGCCGGAGCCAGATTAACGATTATCCGGCGGCGACTTTTAAGTGGAGAAACAAAACCGCTATTCTTAATAGCGGAAAAAACTCTTTCTTTTGATTCTTTGACAGCAGCGTCGGGCAAGCCAACAATCAGGAAATTAAAAAGCCCAGCTGATAAATCAACCTCCACTTCAACCAGCTGGGCATCAAGGCCGACAAGAGCAGCCGAATAGACCTTTGAAAGCATATCCTTCCGGCGTTTAACCAATGTTTAATCTTTTTTAATATGCCTAAGACAAGTTTTTGCTTCCGGCGCGACCATAAGGCGCTTTTGTTCAATCTCTTTTCCGCAAAGTTCGCATTTGCCATAAATCCCCTTTTTCACCTTGTCCAAGGCATCTTCAATGTCTTTTAGCCGGTTTTCTAAAACATATTCAACCGGCAAAAGATTTTCATATTCCTCAACCTCATCAGCGCTTTCGTCGCTGTGCAAACGATTCATTCCTAAAAACGGAAAACGGGTTATCCAGTTCCTTTTCATCTTCGGATCTTTTTTGGCAAAAGCGCTTAGGTCTTTAGTTAACCGCTTTTTCTCCGTCTCTAATTTTTCTCTCAGTTGTTTTTCAATCTTTTTATCCATGGCGGTGTATTTATCTGTAAGAATACCCCGCGTTGTTTACAAAAATCATTAAAATTCTTTTCTGTCATTCTGAAGGCATCTTCCTTGTCATCCTGAGGGCGGAGCCCGAAGGATCTAATCCACAGATTCTTCGCCTAACGGCTCAGAATGACAAACCGGGTCAGTTTAGATTGTTTTTTCTTCCAAAAGTGTAAACAACGCGGGGGATTCTTACGGTTTTATAGTAGCATAGAAAGCGGTTGTCAACAATAGAATTCGCCCGTCAATCTTGACTAAACAACAATTATGCTGTATTTTGGGCTTAACAAAAATACTTACAAAATAGCAAATACAGAATAGTATTTGCTCATTCACTCGGAAATGAAAATAAATTTTCATTTCCCTCATTCATTTCACAAATAAGAGACGCCTTGATATGGTCCATACATAAAGTAATAAATGACCTCAAGGCGTCTCTTGTTTTTTTAGGTCCAGATTCGGCTGATATCATTACTCAGCAGTCAAGACAGAAACACGATAATGATAAACAACACACTTTTATGACTGGCCCTAAAAAAACATTTAATATCTCTACGCCACGCCAGCTCTATTGGTCCCTCCAATGATCCCTCCCAAAAAACGGACCTCCTGGTTTATCTTTTAAAGAACTCTTAAAAAAATTATTTCAGCCGGCCGTAAAGATGTGTCCCCAATAAAGATCAGTATCTTGGAGACAATCTTATTTTAACCTTCAATCATATTCTGTGTCAACCCCAGCTTATCCACAATTTATCCTCAATTATTCATAATTGAATCAATGATTGTTTTAGCCGCTTCCTGCGAATTACCCACAACTAAATAGCCCTCAATTTGGACAAAAATATATAATCTCGGCAGATTGTCGGAAAAAGAAATGACTGGTTTCAATGTCTTTATCTCAACCTGCCGATATATTTGAGAAAATATATTCCAGTTTTTCCCCAAACTGGGCCTGACTGTTTCTAAAATATTGTTAATTCCAGCCAATGGCTTTTTCTTTTTTAAAATTACGACAAACGGAAACGCCGTTTCTGAATTGGAGGGGAGAAGGATAAAAGCCGCCTCGTCTTTGAATAATGGCTGGATATCTTTTTTCAGATCTAAGTTGTTTTCGCTTAGAAAATCTTTTAATTGGGATAGAATCCCGCCGCTATCAAAAGAAGAAATTTGCCCATAGAAGGCGCTTTGGTCAATTAAGCTGAAAACAACCGCGTTTTCCGGAACTATTTTTTTAAACTCGTCTTCTTTAAATAAAGAAATGAAGTAGCCCAAAAGAGCGGCGGCTAAAAGCAAAAAGGCAACTAAAATCAGTTGTTTTTTAGACAAAGACCGCTGTTGAACTTTTTGATTATTCCTCAAGTCAACCTTTGAATTGCCGCACGACGAGTCCAGTGAATTATGATTTTTTCTTTTTATCCTTATCCGAGTTCTGGACATATCAATTAGTGGGAGTAGAAGTCGAAACAGAATCCGATCCCTGGTCGTTGTCAATCAGAATATCTATTACCCCATACATGCTGTCCCGCGAAGTGCCGATAATCAGCATATTCCCAATTACCGCATAGTCAATGCTCAAATCCGGCTCGGGGAAATTCGTATATCTGATATTTTTTTCCCGATAAACATTATCCTTAAACTCTGCCGCCGAATCGGAAATATCCGCGCTTAAAAACAAAGGAGACAAGTCGTTTTTAATGTCTTCTTCCCAGCTTTTTAGAACTTCCGCCGTCTCGGCGCCGTCTTTTAACTCAATCGCCAAGCCCAATCGTTTCCCTTCTGGCTGTTGGTAGACAAATAAGGTATAGTTTTCGCCGTTTATGTCGCTTTGTTCAATAAATTGAGCCAGGGCGGAAGGAATATTGATTGCCGCTAAAGAAAGGAATCGGTCCAAATCGGCGTACTCCTTATTAAATCCGTCAACCATTTTAATCAAAATACGCTCCAAAATATTTTCGGTCTCGTCCCCGCTTACTTCGCTTAAAGACGACTCCAACTTATCCCAAAGAGAACTTTCTTCCCCTTTATTTATTTCGATAGTCCTGGTTTTAGGCGATAAAATAAGTGACTGAGGCAAAACCGGCTCGGCGGGTAGACAATCGCCGTTGAGCAAACATTCATTTTCCCCCTCTCCCTGGATTTCAACGCATTGAAAATCCTGACAAACCAAATGAACCGGAATCCGTCTATAACTCTTCCAATAAAAAAATCCCCCTATTACGACAAGAATCAAAATCAGCGCCGCGCCGCCTAAAACAAATTTCAAATAACTCTTTGCGAGAGGCGCGCTGAGGTCCATCGCCGCCTCTTCCTTTTTTTCCTTAACCCCGTCAATCTTTTTGGGTTGTTCAATTTTCATCTCTGGCCTTATTTGGGTCGGCGCCGATTTTTTCCATTGTTCCAATCTGCCTTTAACCTCATCAATCTCTGTCTTAATCCCGGTATCTTTCTCTATTTCTTTTTTAGGCCCGACTGGACCAATCATTGATTCACCGGGTTTTCTGATTGATTCCATCACCGGCAATTTTTCAGGAGGAGCGGCTTTTTTAAAGCCGGCGTTGCTCCGGTCAGAGGAAAAGATTTCTTTCTTATTTTCTGCGTCTCGGCCGCCTTTTCCGGAAAGAAAAGCCATATCCCCCTTCATTGTCCTAATCTGCGACTCGTCGAACAACTGACGGCTTTGGGCAGGTTTGGCGCTATTTTGATTGGAAGTAGGATTCTTAAGATCCACAGTTTTTCTAAAACACAAAACAGAAAAATGAAACAAAAAGATTTCATATTCCTGCTCTGAAAGTTTTAGGATTAGTATTGGGATTAGTATTGTTAAGGACTACTTACCCGGCTGCTCAATGTTTTTCATTGATAAATTAATTCTTCCCAGCTCGTCAATGTTCCTAACCTTGACCATAACTTCCTGGCCAACCTTTAAAGCATCTTCCACTCTTTCAACTCTTTGCGAAGAGATCTCGGAAACATGGACCATTCCTTCCTGGTCCGGTAAAATTTTAACAAAGGCGCCGAAATCAAGAATTCTAGTCACTACCCCCTTAAACATTTCCCCGAGCTTGACCTCTCTCGTCAAATCATTCACCCGTTCAAGCGCCTTTTGGCCGGCCTCCTCGTTATTAGAGGTGATACTGACCAAGCCATCATCGTCTATATCAATTTTAACGCCGGTTTCATCAATAATTTCATTGATAACCTTTCCGCCTGGCCCGATAACCTTTCTAATTTTGTCCGGATTTATCCTCAGGGTGATAATCCGAGGAGCATAAGAAGACAACTCCGGACGCGGCTGCCCAATCGCCTGGTCCATTTCTTCAATAATATGCCGACGGGCTTTTTGGGCCTGTTCAAAGGTCTCTTTTAGGATTTCTAAAGTTACCCCCTCTATTTTAACATCCATCTGGCAAGCTGTCATCCCCAGTTTTGTTCCAGCGACTTTGCAGTCCATATCCCCGTGATGGTCCTCCGGTCCCTGAATGTCTGTTAAAACCTTAAACTCGTCGGCAGACCTCATCATTAAACCCATGGCGATGCCGCTAATATGTCTTTTTATCGGCACGCCGGCGTCCATCAGCGCCAAACTGGAACCGCTCACCGACGCCATAGAAGAAGAACCATTGGAGGAAAGTATCTCTGAAACCAAACGGATCGTATAGGGAAACTCATCCTTATTCGGTATTAGAGGCAAAAGCGCCTTTTCCGCCAGGATGCCATGACCGATTTCCCTTCGGCCGGGACCTCTCATTGGCCGCGCTTCGCCAACGCAAAATGGCGGAAAATTGTAGTGATGGATGAATCTTTTTTTAGCGTCTATCTCCATCGTTTCAATTGTTTGTTCGTCTCCGGGCGCGCCCAATGTCACCACCGAAAGCGCTTGCGTTTCTCCTCTTTCAAAGAGCCCGGAACCGTGAAGCCGCGGCAAAAAACCAACCTGCGCCCCGATTTTTCTGACCTCGTCAATTTTCCTTCCATCTGGCCTTTTCTCTGAATCTAAGATGTTTTTACGAACAATTCCGTCAATTTCGTCTTCAAAGATTTCACTGATTTGAACTGATTTTTTCCTTTTTTTGTCTTCCGATTTTTCCGTTTCGGTCAGCACTGAAATCAGATCTATTTTTAATTCTCCTAGTCCCTCCAGCCGGCCCTTTTTGCCCTCCTGATAAATGGTTTTTTCTATTTTATCACCTATCCACTTCTTAACTTGGTTAATCAGTTTTGGGTCGGTTTCTTCTGTTTCTAATATCGCTTTTTTAACTCCGACTTCGCCAATAATCTGATTTTGAAAATCAATAACTTTCTTAATTTGAGGCAAAGAAAATTCTATCGCGCCCAAAATAATCTCTTCCGGCGCTTGTCCCGCCGTTCCTTCCAACATATTTACCTTTCCATCTTTGCCGGCCACAACCAAATCCAAATCGCTTTCTTCTCTCGCCTTGTAGGTTGGATTTAAAATCCAATCCTGTTTTTTCTCGGTTTCTTTCGCTAAAGACCGGCCAATCCTTAAACCGGCAATCGGCCCCTGGAAGGGGATATCGGACACCCCCAACGCCAAAGAAGCAGCGATAAGCGCTGGAATATCCGGATCGTTTTCGCCGTCAAAAGAAAGAACGGTCAGAACTATTTGGATATCATTCCTGATTTTTTTATCAAAACAAGGACGCAGAACGCGGTCAATCATCCGGCCGGTTGAAATAGCTTCATCAGGCGCCCTTCCTTCCCGTTTAATGAAGCGACTGCCTTTAATCTTGCCGGCGGCGTAAAATTTCTCTTCGTATTCAACCGTCAAGGGCAAATAATCAACAGGGATCGCTTGTTTGCTTATTACCGCCGTTGCCAAAACAGTGGTTTGACCGTAAGTCAGTAAAACTGAACCATTGGCTTGTCTGGCCAATTGACCGATTTCAACTTTTAATTCTCTTCCGGCTAAATCGGTCTTAAATTGTTTCGTTTTCATTTTTTTAGGCGTCAGTATTGCCAAAGTTTTCGTACAGGTTCCTGCTTAGACCCACTCCGCCGATTAACGGGCTTAAACAAAAACCTAAACAAAAACTCGCTGCGTCATTTCCTAAAATGACAACAGGACAATATTGATGTCCTATGATTATTTCTTTATTAAATACCTCCGCTGATCGTCGCTTAAATCAATAAAATCATCAACCGCTTCAACTAATTTAGCCGAAGCGCTTTTGCCAAAAGCGATCGCTTCAACCTGCCTACCCTGACCTTTTAAATACTCAATCAAGGGCAGAAAATCGCCATCGCCGCTAACCAAAACTAAGGCGTCCAATTGAGGCGACAGTTTAATGGCGTCAATAGCCAGCCCGACATCCCAATCCGCTTTTTTTAATCCGCCGAAAAAGATCTGCAGGTCTTTTACTCTTGTTTCTATCCCCATACTGGCCAGCGCCTCAAAAAATCCTTTTTCTTCGCCGGTCTCGGTCCGAATGACATAGGCAATCGCCCGAATTAGCTTTCTTCCCGCCACCGCCGTTTTTAAAACCTCTTTAAAATTTACTCTGGCGTTATACAAATTCCGGGCAGAATGATACATATTTTGAACGTCGATCAAAACGCCGACTCGCTGATCTTTATGTTTTACCACACTCATACTTGTCTCCTATTTCGCCTTTAGGCCTAATTTTTTGACTACTTTCTTATATTTTTTATCATCCTCTTTTTTTAGATAATCAAGATGGCTTTTCCGCCTGGAAACCATCTTTAAAAGCCCCCGCCGAGAATGGTTGTCTTTGGGATTTTTTTTCAAATGCTTGATCAGTTCTCCAATCTGTTCAGTCAGAATCGCGACCTGAACTTCAGAAGAACCAGTGTCTGTCTCGTGTATCTTAAATTCTTCAATCAGCTTTAATTTTTTAGATGGTTTTAGCATGCTAAATATATTATATATCAGATATATTTTCATTCGCTCGGAAATACGGATAGTATTTCCTCACTCATTCCAATTATACAGAAACTTTAAAAAAAAGCAACTACTGGGATAAAAAAGGCCGTCAGAAAAGTCATGACGACCGATATTTATGTTATGTGCGTTTGTTTGACGAAATCCGAACCTTTTTTGAACGGAACTGACGGCGCGCTTCGCGCGCCAAACTGAACGCTCGGGCGGGCAAAAAGGAAGGGGGTTGGGGGGAAGGAATTTTTGCCCGCCCTCACTTTCCGCCGCCGCCGAATTTCGTGCCAGTGAAACTGGCACGCCGCCTACTCTTGCATCTTAATTACAAGTTTAGCAGACATTATCGTTTTTGTAAATTTATTTGCTTGACAAACATTTACCCTCTTTGATATACTTACCGAGTGGTAAGTAAAATTAAATAAATAATTAAAAAACATGGCAACAATTGCAAAACAATCTGGAGATATCGTTCAAGACACCAAAAAATATATTACCGACACGGCGCGTCGCCTATTTTCCGAATTTAGCTACCTCGGCGTTTCTATGAACGATATCGCTAAAAAACTGAACATTACCAAAGCGGCGCTTTATTATCATTTTACCGGCAAAGCGGAAATCTACGAGAAAGTGCTTGATAATGTTTTTAATGATTTAAGTCTGTCTATTGCCCAAGCGTCAAGCGAAGCTGCGATTGATAAAAAACTGCATAAACTAGTTAAAAATTACTTGGAATTCGGTTTTAAAGAAAAAAATCTTATTAAAGCTTTAATGTTGAAATTGTCGCCGGGTGGCGACCAAATAACAAAACGCATTACTCAATCAAGAGAGCGGATCGCTAATCTAATCCAACCAATAATTGAGGAAGTGTTCTCAAGCAAAAAATTAACCAAAAAAGTTGATGCAGGATTATTAACTTCTTTGCTTACCAGTATGATGGATGGGTTGCTTCTGGAGTATTCATTTCTCAATAAAAAAATAAATTCGGCAAAAATATCAGATCAAATTATCGCCGTTTTATTTTAAAGGTCGAGGATTAGCCCGCCTTAAGGGTTTAATTAACTTAATAATTGAAAGAGAAAAAAATATGGGAACAAATTTTCTAACAAATATTGATTGGTCGAGCCCAACAACAATTGGAATCGGAATAGCAATAATCGCTGTTATAGCCATTGGCGGTTATCTTTGGTGGGCTTGGTCAGAAAAAAAGCCACCGTTCGGTCAATAAAAGCATTTCGGGCGCTTTATTTTCAAAGCCATTTAAAAAGCAACGATAATAAAGCGTCTCATAATACTTTTATAATTTAAAAAAAATATGCACAAAGAATATAAACCAATAAAATTTCCTGAAGATGAATCGGCTCATGACTATATAGTTGAATGGTGGTATTTTAATGGCCATTTAGAAGACGCTCTTGGCAATGAATATGCTTTTATGGATTGTTTTTTCAAGGTGGATGTAAAAAGAGTAAAAATACCTTTTTTAAGCAAAATACCGCTTAAAACATCTTATTTTTCTCACTCCCTTGTCTCGGATTTAAGGCATAAAAGTTTTCACCATAGGATAGCCCCGTTTTCTGTTATTTCAGACGATAGTTTTTCCAAGTCTCTTCTTTATATAAATTATCTCAATCCGGAAATCAAAAATGGTTACACTAATTGCGTTATTGAAAAAACGGGCGAATCAACATATCACTTAAAAAATGAAGATATTGATTTGAAATTAAATTCAATCAAAAAGTCGTTGCTGGAGGGCGGAAAAGGATATCTCGATCTTCATTCCAAGATGACTTATTACTATTCCTTAACCAACCTAAAAACAGAGGGCAGAATAAAAATTAAAAATAAATGGATAAATATTACAGGAAAATCATGGATGGATCATCAATGGGCAGACGCAAGTTATTCCAAAGATAAGTGGGATTGGTTTTCGGTGCAATTGGACAATGATACAGAAATGGTTTGTGGGTTATATGATGATGGCAAGGTAAAAACTTACTTCGCAGATATTTCTTATGCGGACAATCGCCAAGAACATTATCAAGAAGTTGAGATTACCCCACTAAATGAGCGATGGACAAGTCCAAAAAGCAAAGCGGTTTATCCATTGGCGTGGAAAATTAAAATACCCGCAAAAAATATAGATTTAAACTTGACGGCAAAAATTGAAAATCAAGAAATGCTATTCGGTTCAATAAATTATTGGGAGGGGCCGATTCAAGTGGAAGGCAATTTTGACGGGGAAAACATAACTGGTGTCGGTTTTATGGAATTGGTCGGCTATCCTTCACAATATGGGAATGTGAAATATATCAACGACGAAATTAGCAAAATGGCAAGTCGGTTTGCTTCAATGGCGAAAAATAAAGCTTTTAATTTAACTCGCGATTTTAAGAAAAAGATAATCGGATAAAGTCAAAATTATGGCAGAATCAAAGCGACCAAAAATCGGTTTAGCATTGGGAAGTGGCGGCTCAAGAGGACTGGCGCATATCGGCGTGATTAAAGTTTTGGAAGAAAACAATGTCCCGATTGATTTTATTGCCGGCTCAAGTATTGGCGCCATGGTTGGCGGGTTTTATGCGGCTGGTTTGGATATAAAAGAGATTGAAGAAATTGCATTAAGCACTAATTGGCGCCGAGTATTTTCCATTTTATTTGACCCACGTTTAAAACAAGGGTTAATTGGCGGAGAAAAGCTAAAAACATTTATTGAGGATTATATCAACGGAAAGAAATTTGAGGATTGCAAAATTCCTTTTGCCGCTGTGGCTACGGATTTAAAAACGGGAGAGATTGTAATTTTAAATAAAGGTGAAATGGCACAGGCCATTAGAGCCAGCGTCTCTATCCCATTAGTTTTCAAACCAGCGGAAATAAACGGAAGAATGTTAGCGGACGGCGGATTGTCCGCGCCTGTCCCTGTAGAAATTGTGCGGGGCATGGGAGCTGACATAGTTATTGCTATTAATTTGGACAAACATTATCACGATGAGGAGCGGAAGCCCGGATGGTATGATATTGCCAATGATTCATTAAATATTTTGCGCCACCATCTGGCGCTTTCAAATGTAGCAAGTTCTGACATAGTCATTAATATAAATGTCGGTAAAAATAATTATTGGTATCAATTCACTAATGGTCAAGATAAAATTTTGGCTGGCGAAAAAGCGACTAAAGAAGTTTTGCCGAGATTGCAGGAAATAATATACCAAAAAAGCAGGAGCGGACTGAAGAAGTATTTGGAGTTTTTTAAGGGATAAAAAATTAAATAAATGGCAATGTCTATGGCGGCGCATTTCGCAAAGCGAAATACGAAATTCGGCGGCGGCGGAAAGTGAGGGCGGGCAAAAATTCCTTCCCCCCAACCCCCTTCCTTTTTGCCCGCCCGAGCGTTCAGTTTGGCGCGCGAAGCACGCCGTCAGTTCCGTTCAAAAAAGGTTCGGATTTCGTCAAACAAACGCACCAGTAAGGAATTTGCAAACGATTTAGTGTTGCTTCGCTTGCAAATTCCTTACTGGTGCTGTATTCTTGAATTAGTTCGAATGCATTTCGCCACCTGTGACGGCGAGGAAAAGCCCCCACGAAATTCTGAAAATGCGACGGAGCCGCGCCGATAAAAACTGCCAAAGAACCAGAAAAATATCGGCTCGAACCACATTTTAAAAGAAAATTTTTTCATACTATTTGTTGTAGAAATTCTTGGGAATTTCTGTTTTTTGTTTTGACCCTTGCTTTTTTTTGGATTTAGTATAATGTACGATTTAGGAGGGTTAAGATAGTTTTAACCCAATTCGTACCTTAAAAACCAGAAAGGAAGTGAATAAAGGCATAAATAATTCCCTGCCACGAGGGTGTCGTAGTAAACGCACTTTTACAAAAAGGAGGGTATCATGCCAAAGAGAGCAGTAGTAGCTGTACCGAAGAGCTTGAATGAGGCGGCCCAGTTTTTGGCGGAGATAGGGCAGGAGCAGCGCGCGACCGACAAGATTCGATCAGGCCTCAATGCCAAAGTGGACGAACTGAAAGCCGAGGCGATGGCCGATGACGAGCCTCACCAGAAAAAGATTTCACAACTCGTCGAAGGTCTCTTCGCTTTCGCTGAAGCCCATCGCGATGAGCTGACCGATGGTGGTAAGCGCAAGACAGTCGAAGTGCC
>Ga0210017_1001927_pt1 | contig 17977 bp, 14 predicted proteins | sample CryGeyCG2014_020_FD_183966 | JGI IMG/M metagenome (GOLD analysis project Ga0210017, IMG submission 183966) | Groundwater microbial communities from aquifer - Crystal Geyser CG08_land_8/20/14_0.20 (SPAdes) (version 2) | ecosystem: Environmental > Aquatic > Deep subsurface > Groundwater | place... | reverse complement strand
TAGGTTTTATAGCCCGGGTAAACATATTTCCAGGCGTACCAAACAACTGCCAAAACCAAAAGAACGACGAGCGATATCAGAACTATTTTTATTTTTCTATTCATAATTTTGACTTAATTTTATTTTGGCTTAATTTTTAAAAAAATAACCCCATCCCTTTAAATAAGAGCTGGAGCAACTAAAGACCTTGTTTTAATTATAAAAGACGGCCCTGAAGCCGTCAAATCGCCAAAGTGGATAACCCCTTATCCATTGTTCGTTGTTTTGTTATTCCAATGTTCTCAAGAAATGAATCCTCCCCGCAGCAAGCTGCGGGGAAATCTTGGTTATATTATTATCATTTTATAGAAATCAAACCATAAAATTGATCCTGTCTTCTTGCGCCTTGATACCAAAACATTCTATGATAGTTTATCTGGTATGGTTAAAAAGGATGAAATGCCAAATGAAATATTAATTGTCAGCCCCACCCCCTATTTTTTAGATAGAGGTGTTTTGTGGTTCCAAGAAAATTACGCCAAGATAAAAAAAGCGGCACAAAGCCAGGTTTGGTGGAAAGATAATACGCTGTGGCTGGAAAAGGACTTGGCAATAAATCTTTTTGCGCTTCTGCGGCGGCTGGATGAGATGGGCTATCAAAAAGTGCAAACCTTGGGCGCGCCCGGGGAACTGGCGCATCGCGGCGGCGTCGTTGATATTTTTCCGGTGAACGAGGAACACGCCTGGCGGCTGGAGTTTTCGGGCAATAAAATCGCGGCGATTGAACCGCTGGCAATAAAAATCCTACGGAGCGCTAAAAAAATCAAAAGGGAATTATCTTCTCGGCGGCTGGATAATTTGTTAACCACCGCCAAGCCCGGCGATTGGTTGGTGCACTTGGACCACGGCATTGGCCGCTTCGGCGGTTTTGCCAAAATACCGGGCGGGCAATTGTCGTTGAGCGCGCCGACCCAAGATAGCGGCGAGAAATTTTTCGTCATGGAATACGCCAAAGGCGACCGGCTCTACGTGCCGCTGGATAAAGAAGCCAAGTTATCGCGCTATCTTGGTTTTGAAACGCCGATTATCCATCGCTTGGGTGGCACGCTCTGGTTTAAAACCAAGCGCCACGCCAAAGAGAGCGCCTTGTCTCTGGCTAAAGAATTGCTTAAACTTTACGCCGCACGCGCGCTGGAACGCGGCTGGCGCTATGGAAAAGATGATGAGATGCAACGAGAATTGGCTAATGATTTTCCTTTTGTGGAGACAGACGACCAGGCCCGCGCCATTGCGGAAGTTAAAAACGATATGGAATCACTAAAGCCCATGGACCGCTTAATTTGCGGGGATGTTGGTTTTGGCAAAACCGAAGTCGCCCTGCGCGCCGCTTTCAAGGCGGTGGCTGCCGGCAAACAAGCGGCGCTGCTCGCACCTACTACTATACTAGCCAATCAGCACTGGCACACTTTTACCTCGCGTCTGGCCAAATTTCCCGTGCGCTTAGCGCTACTCACGCGCCTGCAATCAAAAAAAGAGCAACAAAAAATTATTAAAGAAACGAGCGAGGGTAAAATAGATATTTTAATTGGCACGCACCGCTTGCTGTCGCGCGATATTATATTCAAGGACTTAGGACTGGCTATTATTGACGAAGAACAGCGTTTTGGCGTTAAACAAAAAGAGACCTTCAAGCGCTGGCGCGCCAACATTGATGTTTTGAGTTTATCGGCTACGCCAATTCCGCGCACCTTGCATTTGACGCTGGCGGGTTTGCGCGAGGTCTCACTCATTAATTCTCCCCCGCCCGGCCGCTTGCCGGTTAAAACTTTGGTTGAGACCTACAGCGCCAAAATCGTCAAAGACGCCATTGCCAAAGAGTTGGCTCGCGGCGGGCAAGTTTACTTTTTGCACAACCGCGTGGAAACAATTGAAATGACGCTGCAAAAAATAAAAAAGTTGGCGCCGCGAGCAAAGCTCGCCGCTATTCACGGCCGGTTGCCGGAAAAACAACTCATCAAAACCATGGACGATTTTGGAGCGAAAAAAATTAACATTCTTGTCGCCACCACCATCATTGAAAACGGCCTGGACTTCCCGAGCGTCAACACGCTAATCGTGGATAATGCCGTACGGCTGGGTTTGGCACAGGCCTATCAGCTGCGCGGCCGCATTGGCCGCTCACATCATCAGGCCTACGCTTACTTTTTGTATAACGCCAAACACTTAACCGACGACGCCGAAGCGCGGCTATCGGCCTTAAAAGAAGCTGAAGATTTGGGTTCGGGCTACCAAATTGCCCTGCGGGATTTGGAAATCCGGGGAGCTGGCAACATTTTGGGACGAGAACAATCAGGCCCCATCAACGCCGTGGGACTTAACTTATACATGCAAATGCTAAACGAAGCGGTGGAAGAAACGAAAAGTGGTAATTTGGCAACGCAGCAATAAAAGTGATATAGTATAAAAGTCATTTAAACATATTAACATTTAAACATATAAGCATAAGCATTTAAAATTCGCATTTTGTTAAAATGCTAAGATGTTTATATGTTTGCATGAAACGTGCATCCACACGCCAAATATTTCCACGCCTTTAATCTGTTCAACGAACGTATCGGCCCCATGCGATTTAAAAAACTGCTGGGGCATTTTGGTTCGCTGGAACAAGCGTGGCGCGAGGGCGGCGAACAAGATTTTATCGCGGCGGGACTGGAGCCGAACTTGGCGCGGGATATTGCGGCGCGCCGGCCGCAGCTGGATTTGGATAAAGAGCTGGCCAAACTCGCCAAAGAAAATATCGGCATTATGACAATTCTGGACGAGGATTATCCCAGGCTTTTAAAAGAAATCTACGACCCGCCAAATATAATGTATATTAAGGGGGCGCTCAAACCCGAAGATGAGTTTGCGATTGGGATTGTGGGCACGCGCAAATTAACAACCTATGGCCAGCAAGTAGCCACAAAAATTTCCCGGGAGCTCGCGCAAGCGGGCTTAACAATTGTTTCGGGCTTGGCACAAGGCATAGATACTTTGGCGCACCTAGCGGCGCTGGAGGCGCGAACGCGCACCATCGCGGTGGTGGGCTCCTCCATTGAACGCAATAGTATTTTTCCGCCGCAAAATAAAACCTTAGCCGAAAAAATCGCGCTCAACGGCGCAGTGCTGGCCGAATATCCCTTAGGATCCAATGCCCTGCCGCACCACTTCCCCGCCCGCAACCGGATTATCAGCGGCTTGTCGCTGGGCACGCTGGTGGTGGAAGCGCCGCAAAAATCTGGCGCTTTAATTACCGCCAATCACGCCGTGTCGCAAAACCGCGAGGTCTTTGCCGTTCCCGGCTCCATTTTTTCTGATAGCTCCATTGGCCCCAACGGACTAATAAAAATGGGGGCAAAGCTCGTGGCCAACGCCCAAGATATTCTGGAAGAACTCAACCTGAAAAACTTGGCCGCCAACATTCAAATCCGCCAAATTGTGGCCGACACGCCCGAGGAGGAATTAATCTTAAATATTTTATCGCACGACCCACAGCCAATTGACAAAATCGTCCAGGAAGCTAAACTAGACACCGCGCTCGTCAGCGCCACATTAAGTTTGATGGAAATGAAGGGGAAAGTTAAGAATCTTGGCGGAATGCAGTATGTGCTAGCGCGATAATTTTCAATTTTAAGTTTTAAATTTTAAATCAATTTAAAAATTTCTAAATTTAAAATTCAATTAAAATTTAGAATTTAGAATTTAGAATTTCTTTTATGAACCTAGTAATCGTTGAGTCACCCACCAAAGCTAAGACCATCCAGCGATTTTTGCCGGCCGGTTTTACCGTGCGTTCTTCCTACGGCCACATTCGCGACTTGCCGCGGCAGAAATTGGGCGTGAACGTGGATAATAATTTTGAGCCGCAATACACAGTCACGCTGATAGCGCGTAAAAAATTAGCCGACATAAAAAAACTGCTGTCTAAAACCGACAAAGTTATCCTGGCGACCGACGAAGACCGCGAAGGAGAAGCCATTGCCTGGCATTTAACCTACGCGCTAAAACTCAATGCCAAAGAAACCGAGCGCATTGTCTTTCACGAAATTACCAAGCCCGCCATTGCTCAAGCCATCAAAAGTCCCCGCGCCATTGATATGAACTTGGTCAACGCCCAGCAGGCGCGGCGCATTTTGGACCGGCTGGTGGGCTATAAGCTTTCGCCGTTTTTATGGCGGAAAGTTGCCAAGGGGCTGTCAGCCGGCCGCGTGCAATCGGTGGCGGTGCGTTTAATTGTGGAACGGGAACGAGCCATTGCTGCTTTCAAAGCCGATGAATATTGGAGTATTGAGGCGTTGCTTAAAAAATCCGACAATCCGCTGGAATTTTCCGCCACGTTGATTAAAGAAAACGACAAACCAATTTCTAAACTCGATATTAAAAATGAAGCCGAGGCGAAAAAAATCGTTCAGGATTTAACCGGCGCCCAATACAAGGCGACCAACCTTAGTCAGAAAGAAGTTAACCGCTATCCCTCGCCGCCCTTTGTGACCAGCACCCTGCAGCAAGACGCGGTAAATAAATTGTATTTCTCGGCCAAACAAACCATGCAAATTGCCCAACAATTATACGAGGGTATTTCCCTTGGCCAAGAGGGCTCGGTGGGTTTAATCACTTATATGCGTACTGATTCGGTGAGCTTAGCCAAAGAAGCGGTGGAGCAAATCCGCGGCTACATCAAAGAAGAGTTCGGTCAAAATTACTTGCCTCCGGCGGCGCGGATTTACAAAACCAAATCCAAAGGAGCGCAGGAAGCGCATGAAGCCATCAGACCCACCGACATTAGCTACGACCCGGAAAAAATAAAAGCGTATTTAACACCGCACCAATACAAGCTCTATAAATTAATTTGGCGGCGAGCGCTGGCCTGCCAAATGGCTTCAGCTGTTTTGAGCACGACCGCAGTGGATATTTCAGCCAAGCATTATCTTTTCCGCGCCACCGGCTCGCAAATTAAATTTGACGGCTTCTTAAAAATCTATAACGGCAAAACCCAGGAAATTATCCTGCCGCCGCTGACTAAAGACGAGTTGTTGGAACTTTTAAAATTAAATCCCAATCAGCACTTCACCCAACCGCCGGCGCGCTTTAGCGAGGCGGCGCTTATTAAGGCCCTAGAGGAACTCGGTATTGGCCGACCCTCAACATACGCCCCTACCATCTCCACGATTTTGGACCGCAACTACGTCCAAAAAAATCCCGAGAAAAAATTTATGCCCACCGACATTGGTTGCCAAGTCAACGACCTACTGGTAGAACATTTTCCGGAAATTGTTGACTGGCAATTCACCGCCAATATGGAAGAACAACTGGATAAAATCGCCGAGGGAAAACTTGCCTGGGTGCCGGTCATTAGAGAATTCTACGTTCCTTTCAGCGAACACCTGGCGCAAAAATATCAAGATGTGGCCAAACAAAAACCGGAGCCCGAGATGACGGATAAAATCTGTCCGCAGTGCCAAGCTCCCCTGCTTATCCGCACCAGCCGCTTTGGCAAGTTCTATGCCTGCTCCAAATTCCCGGCTTGCCGCTACACCGAAAATATTGCTCAGGAATTGGGCGTTGGCTGTCCCAAGTGTTTTGAGGGCCAAATCATTGCCAAACGGACCAAAAGAGGTAAAATATTCTATGCCTGTTCGCGTTATCCCAAGTGCGACTTTGCGCTCTGGAACAAGCCCACTGGAGCCAAATGTCCGCAGTGCGGCGCCCTGCTGGTCGCCGCTAAAAACGGCACCAAGTGCAGCAATAAAGAATGCGACTATAAAGAAAAAAATCAACCCGTCGAATAATATACCTGAATAGCATGCCCCAAGAACAACTCCAAAAAATTCTTGATAAATGCAAGACCTCAAATCCCGGCTGCGACCTGGAGTTGATTGAGAGAGCTTATAATTTTGCCGAGGAAGTGCACCGGGGCCAAAAAAGATTATCCGGCGAACCCTATATTATCCACTGCTTGGCGGCGGCCGAGATCATTGCCGACCTTAAAATTGATTCCAAAACCCTGGCTGCTACTCTGTTGCATGACGTGTTGGACGACGGGGATGACGACAAGACCATCATGGAAGAGCGCGAACGGAAGCTAGAAAAAGAATTTGGCAAAGAAATCGCCACGCTCGTTAAAAGCGTCACTAAAATCGGCAAAATAAAATATCACGGCGTGGAACGGGCGGTGGAAAACCTCTGTAAAATGTTTTTGGCGATTGCCGAAGATATTCGGGTCATTCTAATAAAATTCGCCGACCGGCTGCATAATATGCGCACGCTGGCCGCCCAGCCGCCGGAAAAACAAAAACGCATTGCTCTGGAAACGCTGGAAATTTTTGCGCCGCTGGCCGACCGCTTGGGTATCGGCCGCATCAAAGGAGAACTGGAAGACCTGTCTTTTCAATATTTAATGCCCGGTGAATACTTTTGGCTGGTTAATCAAGTGCACGACCAATTTGAGGAACGCGAACGATATTTGGAAAGAATCACACCCGACCTGAAAAAAGAACTGCTCAAAGAAAATATCAAGCCCCTGCAAATATTCTGGCGAGCCAAGCATTACCATAGCTTGTACCGTAAGCTCAAGCGCTACGAAATGAACTTAAACCGCATCTACGATTTAGTTGCTCTGCGCATTATTGTGCCCACGATTGAGGACTGCTACGCGACGCTCGGCGTTATCCATAAAATATGGCGTCCGCTGCCGGGCCGCATCAAGGACTATATCGCTCTGCCCAAACCCAACGGGTACCAGTCGCTCCACACCACGGTTTTTTCCCAGGGCGGCAAAATCACCGAAATCCAGATTCGCACGCTGCAAATGCACGAAGAAGCCGAACGCGGCATCGCCGCCCACTGGTACTATAACGAACAAAAGGGCCTCGGCACTTATATCAAAAGAATTTTTGTCCCGGCACCAGAAAAGGAACTGAAATGGATAAAACAGATGCAGGAATGGCAAAAAGAAATGCGCGAGTCGCCCGAAGAGTTTTTCCAGTCGCTCAAAATTGATTTTTTCAAAAACCGCATTTTCATTTTCACCCCGCAAGGTGACGTTATTGACCTGCCGGAAGGGGCCACGCCGGTGGACTTTGCTTTTCATATTCATTCGGAAGTTGGCGTGCATTGCCAGGGCGCCCGGGTTGACGGCAAAATGGTGGCACTGGATACCTCGTTGCAAAACGGCCAAGTAGTGGAAATTATCACTCAAAAAAACGCCCGGCCATCGCGCGACTGGCTAAAGTTTGTCCGAACCCACCAAGCCAAAGACCGCATTCGCCAGTGGCTGACTCGCCACCAAGAAAAACTAAGCGGGATTAAAGAGACCGAGGAAGAAGTAAAAAAAGAAACGCCCAAACAAGAACCGCTCAGGCCAATCAGCCGCCCGCGAGTTTTAAAACCCATCGCTGAGGTGGCCGGCGACGCCAAAATTACCACTACGCTGGCCAAGTGCTGCCAACCGCAACCCCCTCAGCCGATTCGCGGCTACATCACTTTAAATCAGCGCATCACCGTGCACCGCGCCAACTGCCACAATTTAGCCAAGATTAAAGACAACTCGCGGCTGGTGGATGTCCGCTGGAAAGCCGAGTAACCCTCACAAAACAAAAAATCCCCCGCCTTAGCGAGGGATTTTTTTATTATCTCAGAGCTACCTTACAAACTTATCCGCCAGCGCTTCCAGGTCCTTTTTGCTCTCAAAATCAATCATCACTCTCCCGCCCACGCCGCTTTTTCTAATCTGCACTTTTTTGCCCAGCGCCAGCTCAATCTTTTGGGCGATTTTTTTGATTTCCGGATCAAAGGCCACCTGACGCTTATGCGCCTGCACATAAATTTCGCGCGCCCGCTGTTCCACCTGCCGCACCGACAAATTATTTTGAATTATTTCGTCAAACAGCGCCATTTGAGCCGCCGGGTTTTTGATGCCGGCAATACTCCGAGCGTGTCCTTCGGAAATCCGGGCCTGACGCAAACTCTGCTGGACCGAGTCAGGCAAATTAAGCAAACGCATGGTGTTGGAAACAAATTCTCGGCTCTTGCCCACTTTCTTGGCAATCTCATCATGAGTTAAATCAAACTCTTCCTGCAGACGCCTAAAGGCCTGAGCGCGCTCCATCGCGTTTAAATCCGCCCGCTGAATATTTTCCACCAGCGCCAATTCCAGTCGCTGCTGGTCGGTAGAATCGCGGATAATCGCCGGCACGCGCGGCAACCCGGCCATCTCCGCGGCGCGCAACCGCCGGTGCCCGGCCACCAGCTGATACTCCACCGCCTGGCCGCGGCTGTTATCCTTGGTAAACTTGGTCACGATTAAGGGCTGCAAAATACCATGCTGCTTAATGGAGTCAGCCAATCCCTTTAGTGAGCTCTCTTCTACTTCATAGCGCGGCTGAAAAGGATTAGCTTTTATTTTATTGACATCAATATCAAAAATACTTTCTTTGCGTTCCCGCGGAGGTTGAGAAAGTTTTGGATAATCAACTTCGGTGGCTTTTTGCCTCGGCGGAATTAGGGACTGCAGACCCTTACCAAGTTTAGTCATAACAATTGATGAATAATGATTAATGCATTAAAATGAGGGGGTTTTTGGCTCGCCCTCTTTATCCAATTTAATTAATTCCTCGGCCAACTGCCGATAGGCCTTGCCGCCCGGAGAATTGGGGTCATATTGAAAAATTGTTTTACCAAAACTTGGCGCTTCGGCCAAGCGAACACAGCGGGGCACGACCGTTTCAAAAACATAGCCGGGAAAATGCAGGCAAATTTCTTTGGCCACCTGACGGGAGAGCTTATTGCGCTTATCGTGCATGGTGAGCAAAGCGCCCTTGATGCGCAAGTCGCGGCCCAGATTATCCTGAATTAAATTAACGGTTTTAAGCAATTGCCCCAAACCCTCCAACGCATAATATTCGCATTGCACCGGTACAATAATTTCATCGGCCGCGGTTAATCCATTAATAGTGAGCAGCCCTAAGCTCGGCGGGCAATCAATAATAATATAATCATAATTGGTGCGCACGCGGTGCAGGAGATTATAAAGCTTAAATTCTCGCTCCGCCATATTAACCAGTTCAATGGCCGCGCCGGCCAGGTCGCCGTGCGACGGCATCAAATCATAGCCAAATAAATTGGTCTTTTTAACCGCCTCTTCTGGATCCGCCCCATCGGTTAAGGCGTGGTATAGCGTTTTATCCAGGGCTTCGGGCTCAAAGCCCAGGCCGCTAGTGGCGTTGGCCTGCGGGTCCAAATCAACCAACAGCACATATTTGCCCAGCGCCGCCAAAAAAGCCGCCAGGTTGGTAGCTGTGGTGGTTTTGCCGGTGCCCCCTTTTTGATTGACAACGCTGATGATTTTAGCCATTTATGTTAATTATAAACTATCCTGATTAAATTGACAATCAGAGATTTGCGGGATAAAATAAGATTGTTATTTTAAGCCGCGGTGTTGGAATTGGCAGACAAGATGGACTCAAAATCCATTGGTGGCGACACCGTGAGAGTTCAAATCTCTCCCGCGGCACTTTTTTTTAATTATGGGTAGCTCAATTGGCTATAAATCTAAACTGGCATATATTATTGGGGTTGCCATTGGTGATGGCAATCTTTCTAATCCCAATGGCCGAGCGACAAGATTAAGAATAACTTGCGACCTAAAATACAAAAAACTAATTAAAAATATTTCCTCCTCTCTCCAAAAAGTCTTCCCTTATAATAAGGTTTCCGTAACCAGAAGAAAAGATAATTGCGTTGATATAAGCTGCTATTCTAATAAATTAGAAAATCTTCTTGGCTGGAAAGCAAAAGGTGGGCCAAAAATTAAACAGAATATATCTATACCCAAATGGATAAAAAATGATGAAAAGTTAACCTTGAAATGCCTGAAAGGATTATTTGAAACGGATGGCTCTATTTATTTTGACAGAAAATACAAAATGGCAAATTTTACAACAGCGATTCAGCTCCTCTCACAAGATGTAATGGAAATGGTAACAAAAATCGGGTTTAAACCAAACTTGCAAATTCACAAAGCAAAAGATGGCCGAATAAAATACGTTGTCAGAATATCAAAAAATGCGGAAGATTTTATAAAATTAGTGGGTATTGAAAAAAACTAGGGAGCTCAAAAACTCGATTCTCTCCCGCGGCACAAATCTTAAAAAAGACCCGTCTGGGTCTTTTTTAATTTACCAGCTTTACTTTTCTAGCTACTGCCCAAACCACCCAGCCAGTAAAAATACCAATCAACGCGCCGGCTAAAATATCCGCCGGATAATGCACGCCAACATACACGCGCGCCAGAGAAATTAACAAAGCCGCCGCCAAAAACCATCCGCCAATTTTTTTATTATACAAAAATACCACCACTGCCAAAGCAAAGAAAAAAGTGGCGTGGCCGGAAGGAAAAGAGGGCTTAGCCGCGTCATAGAAAATTAGCTGCGTGGTGGCATGGGCGACAAACGGCCGTAGGCGCGTGAAAAAATAATAAATAAGCGAAGCCACGCCATACCGAGCCACCAACGCCGCTAAAAAAGCTAAAGCAACCATCCAAGCGCGGCTAACTTCCTCCTTTTTGGTCTTGCCGGCCAACACAAAAAGCAGCAGTGCGCCAACCACTAAATACTGGCAATAACTGGCCAAAAAAATTCCCAGCCAATCCAGCCAAGCCCACTGCTTCGCTAAGCCGTTGATTTGTTGAAACAACCAATAATCCATTTGTATTTTGAAATTAAGTTCCGAGCGACTTTTATATACTCAATATCTCCAATAACTTCTTCTTGTCCACCGGCCCGATACGTACAATTTTGGGCTTGTCGGTTGATAAGTCCAGCACCGTTGAGGGCTCGCAAAATTTGAGGTCGCCCGCGTCCAGAATCAAATCCGGCTTCAAAAAACTATTCTCAAAATATTCCAACACCTGACTGATTTTAATAGTGGCCTGCTCCCCCGATAAGTTAGCGGAAGTAGCCACGTATGGCCGACCCATATTTTCGGCCAGCAAATAAGTAAGCTTATAGTCGGGAATTCGCAAAGCAATTTTTTCCCCGCCGGCGGTTAACACCTCCGGCAGTTTATGACGCCGCCATAAAATCACGCTCACCGCGCCCGGCCAAATAACCTCCAAAGCCCGTTCCAGCCGCTTGTCAATGAAAGATATTTTTTTAGCCATGGCGATATCGCGCACCACCACCGCCAGTGCTTTTTTCTTGTCACGACCCTTCATTCTGAAGACCTTTCTGATAGCCGCCTCATCCGTGGCGTCACACCCCAAGCCGTAAACCGTATCGGTCGGAAAAACCACCACGCCGCCTTTGAGCATCACTTTGGCCGCCTCAATTATTGCTTCCTCCGAGTCCCTTAAATTTTCTGGATTGACTTTAAAAATTTTCATATTTATTTATTCCGAGCGCAGTCGAACGATTGACTTTTAAAACGCGCATTGCTTTTACTCCAATTTTACTCCAACATACTGAAATGTTGGAGTAAATTACTTTTAGTTACCTATTTTATTCCGCTGGCCAAGTTTCAACAATTAACGCTTGATGCAACTTATAGGGCATTTCCTGATAAATCGCCTCGGTAATAAACGGCATAAAGGGATGTAGTAATTTAAGCGAGTCCCCCAGCACTTTCCAGAGAACATACTGCGCGGTGGTCTTATCTAATTCGCTACGGGGCTCCTTAATTCTCTTTTTCACATCCTCAATGCACTTGTCGCAAAACTGATGCCAGAAAAAATGGTACGCGCTTTGCGCCGCTTCATGAAAATTAAAACTATCCAAGTCCTTGGTGACTTTTTTGATAACCTCGCCCAAGTCCTTTAATATCTGCTTATCCGCCGCCGTGAATTTTGGTTTTATGTTCTCGGGATTAAATCCTGCCAAATTAGACAAACTGAATCTGGCCGCGTTCCAAATTTTATTGGCGAATCTTTTTTGCGCCACCACTTTGTCCTCGTTAAAAGGCAAATCGCTGTCCGAGGCGGCGTTAAAAACTAGCGCCATGCGTAAAGCGTCCGCGCCGTTTTCATCAACCACCGCCAGGGGATTGACCACATTTCCCTTGGACTTTGACATTTTTTTCTTGTCTTTATCGCGAATTAAGCCGTGCATATAGACCTGCGAAAACGGCTTCTGGCCGGTTGCGTAAAATCCCATCATTATCATGCGCGCCACCCAAAAAAACAAAATATCCCAGCCGGTTTCCATCACCGCGGTCGGATAAAACTTCTCAAAATCCCCTGCGTTGGTTGTCTGCAGAGTGGCAAAAGGCCACTGGCCCGAAGAAAACCAGGTGTCAAAAGTATCGGTTTCTTGAACAAATTCCGTTGCGCCGCATTTTGGACATTTTTTAGGTTTTTGGTCAGAGATGACATAGCAAGATTTTTCGTCCTGCTGCGTAGAATCTGGCGAAGCCAGACAATACCAAACCGGGAGCCGTATTCCCCAAACAATCTGCCGCGAAATATTCCAGTCGCGGATATTGGCCATCCAATGCTGGAAAATTTTCTCGTACTTGGCGCTAATAAACTTTACTTCACCCTTTTTAACCGCTTTTACCGCGCGCTCGGCCAACGGCTTAATTTTCACAAACCATTGCTCCGAAACCAAGGGCTCTATCACCCGCCCGCATTTATAACAAACCCCAACCGAATGGCGATATGGCTCTTCTTTCATTAAAAATCCTTGGGCTTCTAAATCCTCAACAATTTTTTTCCGCGCTTCAGCAATTGGCAATCCAGCGTAAACAGCGCCAGCCGCCGCTGTCATTTTATCATTCCGTCCGATAACCGAAATACTTTCCAAATTATGACGCTGACCGATTTCAAAATCAGTCGCGTCGTGAGCCGGCGTCACTTTCACCGCGCCCGTGCCAAACTCCATTTCCACCGCGCTATCGGCCACAATGGAAATTTCGCGGTTCATTAAGGGCAATAGAGCCCTTTGCCCGACTAATTTTTTATAGCGCTTATCCTTGGGACTGACCGCCACCGCCGTATCGCCCAGCATCGTTTCGGGCCGGGTCGTGGCCACTTCAATATAATCAAAATCTCCCCTGACCCCTCCTAAAGGAGGGGAACTATTTTTACTCCCTCCCCTTAGGGAGGACTGCCCGCCTCGACTCGCGTCGAACGAGACGGGAGGAGGATTTTTTAGTTCTACAATGGGATATTTGATATACCACAACTTATCTTCCCGGTCTTCATATTTAACTTCCAAATCCGAAAGTCCGGTCTGGTGTTTCGGACACCAATTGATAATTCTTGGGCCGCGATAAATCAGCCCGTCTTTACATAATTTTTCAAATGTCTGATAAACGATTCTAACAATATCCTTGTCCAGAGTAAATTTATTGCGCGACCAGTCGCACGACGCGCCCAAACGCTTTAGCTGATTCCGGGCAACATCTTTATTTTCCTGAACATAATCCCAAATCATCTGATAAAGCGTTTCGCGGTCAAACTGAAAGCGGCTCCGGCCTTCTTTTTCCAGTTTTTTTTCAAAAACCACCTGGGTTTCAAAACCGGCATGGTCTGCGCCCGGCAGCCAAAGCGTCGCGTCGCCTTGCAGGCGGCGATAACGAATTAAAATATCCTCCAGTGTCGTCATCAGCGCGTGGCCCAAATGCAAAACCTCATTGGCGTTGGGCGGCGGCATAATAATGCAATAGGGCTTGGTTCGCTCTTTGCCATTGGCTAATTTCGGCAGATTATCCGGATTAAAAAACCCGCTCTCTTCCCAGAGCTTATAAATTCTATCTTCCACCTTTTTCGGGTCGTATTGCGGTTCTATGATGGTTTTTCTTCCCCCTTTATTTTTCTCTTATCTTATCCCAAATCAACCAAAAAATCCAGCTTAAAGCTGGATTTTAACACCGCAGAGGTATCGACGACCCGACGCAAGCCAAAACGGGAGCTTTCACATTTCTTTTGAAGACATCAAACACTAAATTTCAAATCAAATGCCAAGAAATTTTTTGGCCAATTTCTCTTTTTCCCCGATAAAAAACTTTTTTACCTCTTCCCATTTTAAATCAACGCGCATCTGCGGCATGGCGTCGGTGTCGGCGTCGGCAAAATAAACCAAGCTTTTGATAATATGATAAATGTTATAATCGTATTCGCCGAACTTTTTTTGAAACATAGTTAGCAATTCTTCCAAGGGTTTAAAATTTTGACAAAGCCAATATAAATCAACAAAATCCCGTTTGGTGCCCCGGTCGGAAATAGCTAAAATTTTCATCGCGGCCAAATCCGCCAATTGAGCAACGGCCAAATTTTCTTGTTTTTCCGCCGTCTCCAAAAGAGCGTACGGCAAGGTAAAAAAACTAATTTTTATATCGTCCAGCTTGCCAATAATCGTGTTCTCCGCGTTTTTTAATCCTTCAAATTTTCCGATTTCCTTTAACTTCTTAACCAATAGCGTCTGGCTGAATTCTTTCTCGGAAAAAAAATCCAAATCGTCCGAGCGCCGATGATTTAAAAAAAGCGCCACCGCCGTGCCGCCGGCCAAATAAAAATCGGCGATAAACGAACAGCGGCTCAATTTTTCCAGCAGCAACCGGGTTTTTTCCGGAAGCCAATCAAAGTTAATCATTTTTTTACGTTAAAAAAGATTGCCAAAAATTTTTGGTTGTTGATGAGACATCGCGAGATCGCAGGGCAATTTGCCAGTCGTTTCTAGACAAGTTTTTCCAGGCCCATTTTATTGCCTCCGGCCGCCCCAATTCAATAAGCCGCTTAGCTATATAAACAGAATTGGCCGCCAAATTAAGCTTCCCCTTATCCGCTTCCCAGAAATATTTTTTTATGTTTTCTGGTATCCTTTTCATAGCTTCATTATACCAAAAACCACCAAAAAAATCCAGCTTTAAGCTGGATTTTAACTAGCCCCTAGTCGCTATTGGCTAGTCGCTATTTTTTCATCCCCGCTTTCTTTTCCAAAACCTCAACCCGCTTCTGCAGCTCAACTAGTTCAAAGCGATAAGCAACATTATCCAGCCGTAATTTAATATCTTCGTGTTCGCGAGTATTATTTTCAGATAAAATCTTTAAATTATTTTCTATTCTATTGGTATCGGCTTTCATAGCCATTTTGTCTTCCAGACCGCTAAAACCCCGCTGCACCATGCCGGCTAAATCTTCCATTGTAATTTTTTTGTTCTTCTTTGCCATACCCATATTTTACCCCTTATAAAACCCTTGTCAAATCCGCCTCCCCCGCCTTGTTTACCTGTTCACCTGTTAACTTGTTCCCCCCTTCATCTCCGGCATCTTAACAAAGAAAGTAGACCCTTTATCTTCTCCTGGGCTCTCGGCCCAAACCTCCCCCTTTTGCGCTTCTATTAGCTGCTTGGCCACATAGAGCCCGATGCCCGCGCCTTCGGTGTAATAGCGGGGCGCTTCAGTGCCGCGCACAAACTTCTGGAATAAATTAGCCAGCTCGCTCTTTTTCATTCCCATGCCCGTATCCTTCACCGACATTTGCACGTTCCCGTCAACGCGCTCCAAAATCACGTCCACCGCTCCCTGCGGCGTATATTTTATGGCATTGTCAATTAAGTTCATCACGACTTGACGCAATTTTTGCTCATCGGCCCAGACCCAGATATTCTCATCCGGCGTGCGCCACTTAAACTTCAGTTTTTTCTTCTCGGCCGGCGGCGTCAGTTCTTCAACTACGCTGCGCACCATCGCGTCAAAATCAACTTTGGCAAAATTGTATTCCATTCCCCCGCCTTCCATGTGAGATAAATCCAGCAAATCATTCACCAGCCGCACCAGCCGTTCAGTGCTCTCAAAAATCTTCTCCAGCTTATCGCGCACCACGTTCGTCACCCGGCCATAGCTGCCTTCCAAAATCATGGAAGTGAAACCCTTAATCGCGGTTAGCGGCGTGCGCAATTGGTGCGAAGCAATGGAAATAAAGTCGCTCTTGGCTTTGTCCAGTTTTTGCAATTCAACGTTCGCCTCTTTAAGCTGCTTGGTCTGCCGTTCCACTTCTTTTTGCAACGTCACGGAAAAGCCCCGCGTTTCGCCGTAAAGCTGGGCGTTTTTAATGGCAATCGCGGCCTGCGAAGCAACGGTTTCCAGCGTCCGTAAATCCTCGTCGTTGAACATGTCACCCGATTCTTTATTCCCCAACACCATCACCCCCAGCATCTCGTCTTTAATATTAAGCGGCACAACCACCGCCGCGCCCAGACCCATCAGCGTATCAATCATCTCTTTGTGTCGCTCATAGGCGACGCTTTTAATTTCTTCAACGACTACGATTTTTGATTTTTTAATATACTCCTCCTGCAAAATTTTATCGCCCGAAAAAATCTTCCGGTCGCCCAGCAAAAAGCCGCTGTTGAACTGCACCGCGTACTGCCCGCTGACGGCGTCGTAATTTAAAACACCCACGGCCTTGGTGTGGAAAGTGCCGATTAGGGTGCGGGAGATAAAATTATAAACCTCCGTCACGTCCAGCGTAGAACGCAACCCATCGCTTAGCTTGGTGATAACTTCGCGGACGTCATACAGCGAAGAGAAAAAATACTTATTGGCGATGCGATAATAGTAATCCCTGGTAGGCGAGAAAACTGAAACAGCTAAAACCAAAACAGCTAAACTGATTAAGATAAGATATTTAGGAAAATAGAAATCTGTCAAATAAAGAATGGCGGAAGCCGGAATAACAATGGCTAAAACAGAAGAAATGTAAACGAAAGACCGACGCAAGGCTAACTTAATATCCATTAAACGGTGGGCAACAATGGCGTAGGCACTTAAAATAACGTAGGAGGAAGCTAAAATATTACAAAAAGGGGGAAAGTTAATATTATACCATAAGAGATAATTAGTAGATCCGCCAGCGAAAGATAGAACCATTCCGGCAAAAATATATTTCATCTGCGACCGCTTAACGCCTGTCACTTTGTTATAATGTTTAATCAATAGGTAAGACGAGTAAATGGCATATCCGAAAAAAAACACAAGATAGTAATGATACAATAACCCAGGAGTTGCCCAAAAACGCATTGAAAATTTTGGCACCATATCGCTTATAAAGTACGGCGAAAATACAAACGAAGCAAAAAAGACCGCTAAAACATAACCAATAGCTATTGTTATTTTCATCGCTCTCTTTTTCGTCAAACCCAACCACGAAGCTACAAAGTGTAAATAGGTGATGGAGCAAAAGCTGGCGCCGATGTGTAATAGTTGAAAAGACAATAATGTCCCTTCCCTTGTTTTGGCTAATGGCCAAAAGACATAAGGGTACGACCAAGCGGCCACCGCCAGACAAAAAAAAGCAAAGGTCTGATTGACCACATTTCGTCTGTCTTTAAAAAACACAAACAGACCCAGCAAAGTACTAGTAACCGCATTAAATAAACTGCTTAGGGCAAAATATAGATACATTAAATCGGATTTTTACAAATGAAAATCCCTGGGCGCTATTTTTTAATTATAGCAAAACCCAGGGATTATTAGAAGCCTAGTTTTTAGACTTCTGGTTTATGGAACATTTATGGAACAACTCCGATCCCGATCTCGTAAAATCTGGTTGGTTCTTCCTGGAAATACCCTTCGTATTTCCAGCCCGCCTCTTCAAATACTCCTTTGAGTTCTCCAAGAGGCGGATACTGCAACTCCCATCCTGCGGTCTCCCGTAAAATATAGGAGCAAAGCAAATCTTCAATTGCCATCTGCTCCAAGAGAGACGCGGCCATCAGCTTTGCTCCTTTACGGAAGTATGGCTTGATAACAGACAGAAGACCCACTCTTTCTCCGCGGGTCAGCCCGCAGAGAATTCCGATGAGTAAACCATAGTCCACGTTTCCGGGATAACGTCTATGGAGCCTCGTCATGCTCTTTTGAACGAAACCCACTTGCTTAATACCGAACTCGTCCTCGAGTTCCCGGCCCTTGATGATGGCGTCCGGGTCGATATCAATACAGTCGATCTGGATCTGCCCGCTG
>Ga0210017_1001923_pt1 | contig 17996 bp, 27 predicted proteins | sample CryGeyCG2014_020_FD_183966 | JGI IMG/M metagenome (GOLD analysis project Ga0210017, IMG submission 183966) | Groundwater microbial communities from aquifer - Crystal Geyser CG08_land_8/20/14_0.20 (SPAdes) (version 2) | ecosystem: Environmental > Aquatic > Deep subsurface > Groundwater | place... | reverse complement strand
AAAGGGAAAGTTCCTACATTCCAGAATCTTTTTCCCTTTCCCAGCTAAAATTAAATATCCCCAAATTTATCCCAAAACCAAAAGTGGTCTTGAATTCTTTCTTATTTTCAATTATGTTTATGCCTTCTGGATAAGGACGCCATACTATGAAATTATAGACACCATTCTTATTTCCCAAGAATAAATCTATCTTAATCAAATTGAGATCTCTTAGGTAGTCAATTGCTCTGTTAATCTTACCAGACTCCCATTTGGTTTCTTTGATAACATCTTCAGTTCCAATTCGATTGCCACCCTCACTATATTTTTTGTAGAAATATAGCAGGATCTCACCGGCATCTTTCTGGATAGACATTTTTATACCACCTCTTTTTTATTTTCAATAAAAAGAAAAGAAACAAAAAAATAATTCAACATTTATCAATCGTCACGACTATTGTCTTGCTATCAAGAAGTTCCTCGCCTGAGTACAGTCCAATTGTCACATCAACTGATTTTGATCTTATATCTGTATTTCCTAAAATTGTTACTTGCTTCTTAGCCGTCTCCTCTCCTTTGTTTATTGTCCCTAGAAAAATTTGGTTAATTTTTTGTCCCTCATAAGAAATCGAAACTGTTTCTTGACCCCCTTGAGCTATCAAAAATCTAGCATCCAATGTTATTTTTTTATCTGTACCATCAGCATAGACTTTGATTGTCTTTGATTGCCCACTGCATATTTTCATATCCTCTGACGGTTCTATGTATAATTTTAGTTCGCTTGTACAACCACTCATTAAGACTACAATAACCACCATCAGCATTAAAGCAAAAATTTTCATCCAAGATTTCATCATTCAGTTCTTCACCTCCTTTAAATTTTTCTTAGGTTTTAGGACAAAAACATCGTTGATGCAAAACTTTAATTTATGATAATCCTAAAGATTATTACATAAAGCGAGCCTGACATCAGATGATGGCTTGTCTTTAACCCTACTGCAGTATTTACATGCCTAGTTATTTGGAAAAGGTTCTTTTTATTAACACATGTAGAAAGAAATATATTTTTCATAATATAAATTCAATCGATTTCCCTTAAATTTCAGTCCTCAAATTTTGAGTTCTAACCCACCAAAGGAACCATTACTCCCAAGACAATTCAACACATATTTTCCAGGATGCAATTTCCAGATTTCCTGAACATTTTTAGCCCATTAGGATTTGAACTCCAGTGTTGACTCCTACCTTGGAATTGAAGTTAATATCTTCAATGGTTTTTGATAGACTGCGAAACTGACACCTTTGTTTTTGTACTTCTCTTCAAATTTATGCAGGTTTTTTAATTGGTCTTTAGTCAATTTTGCTGGTTTCAGATAGGAACATAAACATTTTCTGAATTCTTTAGGTATAACCCCAGTTGCTTTATAAGTCATCACATGTTGATCTAACTTTTTTTCTAACTCTTCTCTCGCTAATGAGATTTCGTCATCGGGCAGATATAGTTCAGATATATCCAGGTCAAAGAATATTTCATCTGGTATCTGATCCAAGAATGGAATCTTTTTCCTTAGTTTGATGAGGAAGTCCTTATTACTCATTACAAATACCTACTCTAATTTCTTCAAAACTTCCAAAGTGTCTATCCCTACATTACCATGCTCAAGTATCTCCTCTTTTGCTACCCACTTATAGTCGTCATGTTCATCTGAGAGTTCTACTTCTCCTTCAAATTCCTCAACGAAGAAGTTGTGATAGACCTTGTGCTGTTTCCTCTCCCTTCCATGCCTTTCGTGATATCCAATATATCCGATTTTCTTTGGGGTTAATCCACTTTCTTCCTTCATTTCTCTGACAGCCGCATTCTGTATGTCTTCTAATAGTTCCACTTTACCGGCAGGGAATTCCCAGATTCCGGATCTGGTTTTGTTTTCGGATCTTTTTATGAGGAGAAATTTATCATCTTTTTTGATTACTATTTGCGCGACTATTTGGAAATACCAATCTTTATTTTCCATTATTTTCACCTGAATTTATCAGTTTTTTAATTCTTTGGCCCCAATTCTCTGAGAAAACCTCAGCAGATAACCATCTGGATCTAACACCAGTATTTCCTTACACCCTAAAAGGATATCGCCTTTCCTATACCAGTTTTCTTTAGGCATCATCTTTATGGGATATTTATGGTCTTTAAGTTTCTTGGCTATTCCATCCACATCATCCACATCAATCGAAAGATTGACCCCCCTGCCAAAAGGATATTCCAACTTGCCTATATTCCAGTTCTCGTTGTTTTCCTGAATCATTATCTGAGATCCTTGGATTGATAAGAAGGCGAATTTCGACTCCTCTCTTTGATACTCAATCTTAAATCCAAGAATTTTCGTATAGAATTCAAGACTTTTGTTAAGGTTTGAGACGCTTAATTCGGGTATAAGTTTATTGAATTTCATGGATTCTTCCTAAATACTTATTTTGAAGTCATTCTTTAAATAGTGAAATTCCAATATCCATATATCGAATAGGATTTGAACACCTGTATTAGCTCCCTACCTCGGCGTTTTGAAGGGTTTATACTCCCAACCTTTTGGAGTATTTGGGCTGAAGTTGGGAGTATACAAATATGAAAGATCATTACAACAGGAAGGGTAGGTTGTCCTCGATAAAAGGAAGGTTTAAGGAAGAATGTCCCCATTGTTTTGAGATATTGGAGAGGTTTGAACATACCCTTAAACTGAATGATTATTCTATCGGAAGGATAGAGAAGTACTGGAGTTCTTTGAAGACTATTCATAAAGAATTAGGCAAGTGTTTTGATGGTGTTCAGAGAGAGGACATAGAGAAGTTTGTAATTTCAGTGAACAGGAATGAAAGATGGTCAGAATGGACAAAATCTGGTTTCAAGTCTATAATAAAGTTCTTCATGAGATGGCTGCTTACCAATCAGATAACAGGGGATTACCCAGACATGGTCAAGTGGGTCCCTACCAAAATGAAGAAAAACAATTCACGTCCACCAGAGAAATTACTCACAAAAGAGGAAGTCATTCAACTAGCAGAAGCAGCGAAAAATCCAAGAGACAGGGCATTGGTTCTTGTCCTCTATGAGACAGGTTGTCGTATAGGGGAACTGTTGAACATGAAGATCAAGAACATAGAGTTTGACGACTACGGATGTTACATAATGATTTCTGGGAAGACTGGGTGGAGGAGGGTCAGGTTAATCAATTATTCCAAGGACTTGGTGAGGTGGTTGGACATACACCCATTCAAGGAAAATGGTGAAAGTTATGTATGGATCAGTCAGTTGAACACAACACCAAACTCTACCATATCACCCAGTCTGATAAACGGAAAACTGAAAGAACTGGCTAAGAAGTGTAATATCACAAAACCAGTGAACGTAGCTGTTAAACTAGAGTGACCAAGAATTGTCTGAAGTTTAGGAAGAGGCATACCGTTCTTAACCATGAATATTGCGAATGAGTGTCTAAAGTGATGAGGATGTATCTTCTTTTCACCAATCATCTCTATACCGACTTTTTTACCTAATTCTCTCACGATTTTGAAAACAGCAAACCTTGATATTTTGAACAGCTTATCATCTAATTTCATGTCTCTGGTATATTCCTTAAGCATCTCAAGAAGATTATATTCAATCGGAATTCTCCTGGACTTCCTTCCTTTTCCAAAAACAGCAAGGACTTTCTCCCCAAAATAAATGTGTTTTTTCTTTATAGAGATAACTTCACTAACCCTTAACCCACACCTCCACATCAACATTATTATGATCCTGTTCCTCAGAGTTTTTGTGGAATTGACAAATCTTTCCGCTTCTTCGAATTCCAAATAACCTGTTATATCCCTCATGACCATTGGTGAATTTGACATGCCGCTGCTTGTTTTCTGAAGTATAAATAAGTTAACAAAACACCCTTTTGTTAACTTTCTTGAGTTTGACGTCAAAATCAAAGAATTAATCAAGAGCCCCAAATAATGTTTCAAAATATGAATTTGGTAGTCTTTGAATTAGTTGTGATGTTCTTGCAGCCAAGTCAGCTCTTCCCATGGATTGTGCGACTTCAACAGCTCTCCTTAAATGGTCTAAAGACCTAAATCTGACTTCCCCACCTTCCATATACACATTGACTTTGTCACCAGACAAATCATAAGCTATACCAAGATTATTTAATACAATATAATGGGCTTCTGAAGTTGGAGGAAGACCTAGTTCAAGTAGTCTTTGTCCTACTGTTATTACATCTCCATATCTCTTACCAGTCATGTGAGACTGAAAATCCTGAAACATTGAACTTTGTTGTTTGGTCAACTGGGTCATATAACTCTACCAATCGTATAAATCATTAAGTATTTATTATAGATAGTATAGGTCGAAATTGTGTGGTATTGTGGCAAAAGGAAGAAGTAGAATAATAGACGTTTATTGTACTGCCTGTGGTAACCAGTTATACAGATATGAGAAGAATATTCCAGGGAGACTTATTAAACTATATGCAGAAAGGATACTTCGGTATTATACTCCTGAAGGTGTTTCAGAAGTTCCTGTAGGTGTGCCAGAAATACCAGAAGGGACAAGATTTAGTGACCTTGACGGTTTGAGTATTTTGGTTAATTGTGCTTTCTGTGGGCAGGATATTGCAAGAGTTACAGGAATTCATGGGAAATTAGCATATAAAGTAATTCAGGGTAAAGTACGAGTAAGATGAGTATCCAGTAATCCATCCACTCCATAAAATTCAACCGATCTAGATGCTGTTTCAACTGCTTTTCTCAAAGCCAATTCACTATCTCCTCTAACCAGAAATGTTAGGAATACACCAGCGAAAACATCACCAGCACCAGTGGGGTCGATACATTTTACTCTTGGGGCTGGAAAAGAAATTTCATTTCCCTCTGACATATATCTTGCTCCATCCTTACCTTCTTTAACTACAACCTGTTTGCCTGTTAAATCCAAACCTATTGATCTTAATTCCCCATATTCTCTTCTGTTAAGAAAAATCAAATCAGAAGATGTTAATACTCTCAAAACACCATTCGGATCTCCAGTTATATGTTCTTCGATATTTGTGTCAACAGCAATCAATCCTCTGTAAGATTGGTCTCTTAAATGGTCAATGAATGCAGCCTGTTGCTCAGGTTTCATTGTTGACACATGGATAATTGATGAATGTAAATATTCAGGAGGCAGACAATCTGGACATAATAAATGAGCTACTCCCAAATCACCTTCAATAGTTCTGTTCTCTGGGTCGGTGTAATCCAGATAAAATTTCGGTGTTTTTCCTTCAATAACTCTGATACCTTTTGTGTTTATGCCAAGTCTCGTCACATGTTCCATGTCATAATCTGTTCCCACAACACTGCAAACCCCAACATCTTTTGAAAAAAGTGATGCTCCCAATACTGAATTGTAGACAGCACCTCCAGGTTGACCAGACCTATGGAAATCCCTCGTCCTGACATCATCCAATGCACAATAACCAATTATGACCAGAGATGGATGTTTACCAGACATAGATGATTAAAAGAACATTAAAGATAAAAATCCGGCAGTTTTCAGTCTAATTTGTTAATATCTGAAAAAATCAACCTGAGAACCATTGTAGCGTAATTGCCTATTCCCAAATCAAATTTCACAGTCAAATCATTCCCACTAATCTCAAAGTCAAAATTTTCTGGAAAGAACTTTGTTGGTTTCACACCGTATTGTAAAAACATTTCATCATCTATCTTGAAATCAGAAAGTTTTATCCCCCCTTTTTTAAGTATTTTTTCATAGATTGGTCTTGTTTCTTCACTCAAAACAGCATCAAAACCAAGTTTTTCCAGGTTTTCTACATTCCTTCCTTGAGATATAATTTCTGAAAGTGCCTGATTGAAAAGGTAACTCATGTATGAACTCAGGAAAAACTTTCCGAGAGGTATTGATTTTAGAGAGCCAAGATAATCATCCTTATTTTCTGTCAAATAATAAATAACATCAGTTTCATAATCCAAGCATTTGACTTCTCTTGATTTTTCTAAGCATTTCTTCCAATTTCCCCAGTTCTCAGAAACGAATTTCCTGAATTTTTCTGTTTCAGGACTTTCACCATTGGTATCAGTGAGAAGTTTGCGAACAGCTTCTTTGAAATTTCTTTTTACCATTTCTCTGCCAATAAAGTGATTATTCTGTCTTTTTCCGAACCTTTGTTGGTCGTAAAAATTTGGAATTCCTTTGGATAGCCTTTCCCTGAGTATATTCATTTTTTCTTTGATAGATTTTTCATTTTCTTTTATGCCTCTTGCCTTTATCGTAAATCTGTTACCCTTATGTCCTCTGATTACAAAAGGACGGTCACCATATTTGAAATCCTTGAGGAAGAAGTTATTGTTTTTTATTTTCTTGATTTCCTCTATGCTGCATCCTTTTATTGAAATGTATTGTGATGTGTAACCAGTAGTGTCTTTTAATCCACATGTACCAACATCATTCTTGTCTATCCCCAATTCAGATGCTATTTTATCAACTGCATTAAAAGTGCTTATTTCCTTTTTTACAAGAGAAGCATATACATATTTTCCTTTTTTTGCTTTGACAGAATTATCCCTGTCTTTTTCTTCTGATGTATAACCAACATTAGAAACAGAATTTTCGTGTAATTCCTCTACTATAAAATCCTCTGGTTTTTCAAACAGGACAGCTTCTATCGGTTCTATATAACCCTTGAAATTACTAATCCCTATAGTCTTGTTATCAAGGTTCATATTATATTGGAATTGCTTAGCTTTAAAAACCTTTCTACCATGATTTTAGTGATAGGCGTCATTTTATACCCATCTAGACCATCTATTTTGACCTTTTCAAATTTATCAAGTTCATTTCCCAGAATGATCCTGTCTTTTTCTTTGAGAAAAGATACGAAAGGCAAAACCAGATGAGGAGGTTCTATATTAAAACCGAGATTTTTTGATATTTCTGCTTCTTTGATTAAATCTTCTTTGGATATTCTATAGGACTTGGTTTTTTTCAGTTCTTTTTTTCCCAATACATATAATTCATTTTCATCCAATTCAATCCCAGTCTCTTCTTTTGTCTCCCTGATCACAGATAAGACTGGTTTTTTTCCTTCTTTCATGGACTCTATATGACCAGCAACAAAAGTCCAAAAACCCTTAAAATCACATTCTTTTGATATTCTGAACAGAATTGCAGTGTTTTTATCAACCAAAATCATATTAAAAACTGTCAGATGGGGAATTTTTTCAGTCTCGGCTTTTGTTTTCTCAACAGGAAACAAATCTATTTTTTTGTTCTTAGTTTTGATTGCTATCCTGTTCATTCTCCCACTACAGTTCCTATTTGGATTTCTCCTTTAAGTAGTTGAGGAAGCATTTCCAACTGATCTGGTCTCATGAGATAAAGTCTTATCGCATTGTTAACTAATCCCCTTGCACCCAATAAATCGAATATCACTGAACTATTACCTGCTGTTCTCTGGTCATCCTGAACCATTTCTATTAGTTCTTGATGTGTCATTCTTGGCAATGGTCTGGCATCCTCGAATTTTCTTGGGTCTCTGTCATAGACAGCCCCAACTTCTGTCAACTTCACCAAATTTCTGATACCGTTATAACCAGCATATTGAACAGCCATATTGTCAGAAGACTGACCAGGAAAATTCCCAGTTAAAACAGGAATTTTACCACTATCGAAAGCCAGTCTGGAAGTGTCTATATCATCGACTGGCGTCGGGTAAGCATCATTTCCCAATGCGGCTATCATTAACCCACAACTCAATCTCAAAACATATCTGGCAAGCATGTCAGACTGGGCAGAATTCAGACCAAGTCTTTTCCCAGCACCAATAACTTCTCTACAGAAAGGTCCTCCGCCAGGGACTACACCTAATCTATAATCTCCTCTGAGACCCCTCATATTTTCAGCAAAATATGCTAAATATTCATCATTTATAGTATAATCAGGTTTGTATACTCTAGTCCCTGACAACTTGATTATCATTCCATCTTCCGTCATTCCATTCACCAAAACTTATAGAGTCTGTTGGACATAACCACAGACAAGCACCACAAGAAGTACACAAATCAGTGTCTATCTCATGACCCTTTATGGCATCATTCATGCAAACATCTTCGCATGTCCCACAATCAACACAACTATCCTCATCTATGACTGGTCTGTATTTCTTGTAATTTACTCCTGCGTTGAAATATGGTAAAGATGATCCTCTTATTTGGTCTAAAGTTACTCCTTTCTGACCTAACCATCTTCCAAGTTCCTGATTTATTTGTGTAAAAACTTTTGAACCATCAACATGAACTCTTGTGTAAATCTGAACAGCATTAGCACCAGCCCTGATGTATTGGAGAACATCCCTGAAATCATCAATACCACCAACACCAATTATATCCTTATCGGTTAGTCCTCTCATTTCTATTAATTTTGCCAACACCAGTGGTTTCAATGCCGAACCACTTAAACCACCATATCCAGCACCCAACCATGGTTTTCCAGTTTCGTGGTCTATTTCAACACCTGGACCTATACTGTTGGATAATACAAATCCATCGGCATATCTTGAGAATTCTTCTACCCATTCTGGATTGTAATTATTCAGAGAAAATTTCACCAGAGATTTTGCTCCTCTATCCCTTATATGCCTAGAAACCTCCACAACTCTTCCTCCGTCAATTGCACCATGCATTTTAGCTGAGTGTGGGCATGAAAAGTTGACTTCATAACAGAATGGTGGTTCATTATCTTCGAACCAATCAATTAAAGTCTTGGCGTCTTCTGGGTTTCTGGCGGATACAGCTAATATAACAGGACCATATTTCTGAACCTCCCCCAAATGTTCTTGCCAATGTGTCCATGGAGTTTCATTTCCTATTTCACAATTAAGCATATACCCAACATCAGATCTTATGACATATCTCGGCACAGGAAATTCCCTTCTGTCTTTTATTCTCAGAGATCTTGTGCATACAGCACCTGCACCAGCCTTTAGACAGTCTATCATTGGTCCATATGTTTCTCCAACAGTCCCAGAACCTAAAATAAGTGGGGAAGATAGAGGTTTCCCTAATAAATATGTTTCTGTCAATTCTCTGGTCATAGATTGATTAGACGATAGTTAAACTTAAAAAATTATTGGTTTCAGTGTTTTGTGATAAAAATTCGATGAAAAATAAAAAAGTATTTATTCTGGCAAAACAGCAAGCCACTTAACCCTTAGAAATAACACCTATGAACTCTCCAAAAAGTTATTGACATTGAATATCCTGAACCTGAAGGAGGTGATGATGGATATTTTTCCGTTCTTGTCTTACTAATTATATGATTAATTATATTGAAAGAGATTGTATCAAGGAAAATGTTATGCAATGTTTTTCTAGTTGAATGAATTTTATTTTATTCTCAGAAATCGACAACTCTTTTTCAGTAAATGAATATTATTACTTTTCTAAAAGAAAATCTTCAATTATTTTCATAGATTCTTTTTCGTCTACATCAGGTATTTTTTCCACCAAATTTTTGAACCAGTAACTAATTTTCAAACCATCAATAATCATATCTTTATTGCTTCTCTTGCTGTAGTACTTCTTCTTCAGATAATTAATTAATTTAATTTCGCTCTCTTGTGAGATACTCAGACTAGTGTGAAGGATCTGTTTCATATAATCACTCAATCAATTTATCAGCAAGCATATGTTTATTAGATTATAAAAAAATACGCTATTTCTCCAATATTTTTTTTTGAGTACAAATTTTCAAAAATCTCCGTCTTTGGGTTTTTGGTTATATCTTTCTCTTAGTTATTTATTCATTCATTCAATGATTGATTTTATTTTTTACCAAAGACCAGATAATCAAAATAGGTACTTGCTTCCTCTGATATAAATTTTCCCAAAACCCAGTGTATAATTTCGTGTTCAATAACTTCTTCTATTATTCCCTCAATTTCATTTAGACATAAAGCAGCACCAAGTATTATTGCGTTACATTTAGGACAATAATTGATACCATATGGTTGTTTATAAGGGTTCCAGTGTTTACATTGTCGAATTCTTATTATTGGGTGGGTTTTAATTTTCTCACTTGATATTTCATCATCCTTTACAATCATCTATACTACCTCACATTATTATGAAATATTCTCCCATCTCGCCAATCCTTCCATCCTCTAACCATACCTCGATTACATTAGAAGGAAATCTTTTCTTAATTTCGTCTTTAGGAACCTTTTCTCCAATATATTTTTTTAGATCAGAAAGTTCTTTGTAATATCCATTAGCAAGAACATTACAAGTTTTCTTATCTACATTATCTACCTTTTCTACCACATCATTTTTAAATCCATTGGTAGAATGTGTAGAATTGGTAGAATTATATTCCTCAATAATATCATAAAAATTTTTGATTTCACAAAACTTTATTATGTTTTCATGAGTAAAGAAATACTCTGTAACACCCTTAACTTGTCTCCCCTTAAAGAGAGGATTGTTCTTGAATATTTTCCCTAAATATATACCTATTCCTCTGGATTTCTTTCTGAGTTTCTCATCCTTCAAATCAGGATATAGTTCATTTATTATCTCTGAGACTATTTCTTTTAATGAGACCCAAGTTCCATTTTCTCCTCTGCCAAATGAACCAGAAATTATTTTAATTGCATTATAGATCCAATCGTCGTCTAAATTCTTTAGCATGTTTTGTTCCATTTTTTCAATTTCAAAGTCAACAATTGTTTTGTAGAGTTCTGGTGATATTAGTTTAGCCAATGTCAAATGTGGAATAAGTCTTTCCAAATCCCTTCCGATAAGAGTGTCCTCTACCAGATTTTCATAAGTATTTCTGACATCTTTCCAAATTGAAAGAGCAAGAATGAACAAATTATCCCTTAATTCTCTCCAAATACAGGAATTTTTATCTAGTCTTTTGTTAACGATTTTTTTATCCAAGCATTTCAGCAGAATAACTTTGTTACTTCTATCCTCATCAACTTCTGATAGACCAAAAAGATTGTTTAATATCATCGAACAGAAAAGGTCATATGCTACTGGTTTTCTCCTTATCTGTCCTTCGGTTCTTACAGATTTTGTCCCTTTTTTGTACTGTTTGAATATTGACATTATGTCGTTTTTCAGCTCTTCATTTATCTGATCGAAATTGTCTATGATTGGGGTTCCTTTTGTACTTTCGATGGTACGAAATAATGTCGACTTTGTCCAATCAGACGACATTAAAGGATTAAAAACAAGTAACTGATATATCATACATTGTCTTGTTTTTCCACTACCTTTTTCAGCTGTAATCAAAGTTCTTGCTTTTGTCTCAAATATCTCAAGAAAATAAGTTGAAATAATATCCAATGTCACAAACTCATGCCACCTTTCATCTGGATACCACATCAGAGTTTTATTTATCTCGACTATTTTATCAAAAACTTCTTTCAATGTTGGAACTTCCATATTACTGAGTAACCAATTTGAAATAGAGTAATTACTCCAAGTAAAATCCACAAGATCATCGAAAAGAGGAAAACGATAATTAAGACCAAAATCCTCCTTTATCTCATTTCTAGTTCCCCAATCAATGAATATTTTCTTTTCACTCGTGACAATAGCATCATGGGATTTTTTCCCCTCATATATCTTTGTTCCATAATAGAAAATATCATCTTTGATCCCCATACCCAATGAATTGTAAGAAGGTTTTTCATTTGACAGGAGAGCCATTACTTTTGCATCATTCCTCTCTTCCTTTAAGATTTTTTTATGGAATTTTCTCCCTTTCATTGTAAGAACTATCTTGTTATTTTTTTCATCAAATTTAATCAGCATATTCTCTGTCAAAAAATTCAAATCAGAAGCAATATCCTCTGTTTTTGCATCATCTCCATAGTCAAAATTCAATATCCTTGTTATTTCATCAACATCATTATTAACTACGTTGTTTTCATTGAAAAATTTAATCAAATTCTTTCTAGAACCCAATATCAGTTCTTTTTCAATTGATTGTTCACTCTCCATTCTTAACACCCTCTATTTTGATCCCATGATATTTCGATCTGGAACAGAAGTCTTGATTATACCATTTTTTAATGATTTCTCTAGCAGTCTTTTTTCCAATTCTCCGAAAACTGAACCAGCTGTAAATCATACAAAAAGGAATAGTTTTTTGTGTCAAGATTTCATTATCAAAATCCTTCCTAAACTCTACAAATAAATTAGAATACAAAAATTCGTTGAAATTCTTCTTTTTTTGGATTATATTAGTTGATTTCTTTAATTTCTTCATGATTAACTCCACTCCTTGGTGGTGGGGGAGACACAATTCTCTTGTCTTCCCTAATCCATCCCTTCAGTAGCTCGAAGGTGTTGGAGTTAACCTCTTCCCCTTTTTTTACAGAGATTACATCTGAATTTCTTTTCATAAGTATTATTATTGTCATTATGACTATTAAATGATTTATTTAATCAAAAGAATAGTTTTTAGGCTTTTGTTAAGTAATTAGTACTTTCTAATAACTTCTTTATACTAAATACTAAGTATTAAACACTTTTCCCCAAAATATATGAACAAAAACACCGCGTATATTTTTATTTTCAATTTTCTAATCTAATATTAGAAATTCAAAGGGAAGGGAGTATAAACTCGCCAATACACTCTACCTCGGCGTAAATGACCTTATTTTTGAAAAGAAGGTATTTAGTGATTTTTTTTAGAGAAGAAATTGAAGATAAAACTGTTTTTTATCCCAGAATTTTAACTTACTTCCCTTCAGGAAACTATTAGTACTTAAATAACGCTTATTTATAAATAGGGTTAGTTATTGGAAATGCAAATTTGCAGTTCTAATTCTTTATAGAAAATAAGGTAAAGTAATTAGTAAAATCAACTAACTCTACTTGGGATAAAATTATGGTACTGCGCATAAGTCATGTTATGATCTTATAAAAAATAATCATGGAGTTGATGCAATGTTAGGAACTGAAAGATGCAGTTTTTGTGGTGGAAGTCACTATATTCTTTCCACACAGAGAGAAGGTAAGAATTGGGTATGTGAAAGAGTCTGCAAAAATTGTGATAAAGTAACTAGTCAAAGTTGTATTTCGAGGTGAAAGATGGGTTATCCCCCATTCTTGACTTTATCATTATTTAAAAATAAATACAATTATTGATTGAACTGTCGACAGTAGTTCCGATCATGACAATTTCGGGATGTCATGAAAATCTATTGCCATTTTGACTCTCCCTGTCAATTTGTACATTCTTCTTACTTTGAGATAGGAGATAGTAAAATATCATTCTTTAGGAGAGCTTTTAGTTATAGTCCTGAAGCAAATAAGAACTTAGGTTATGTATCTTTAATTTTCGGAGAATTAGATTTTGCAATATCCACTATAACATCAGGTAATGGTATAAAACTACCTAGTGGCTCGATGGGGATAAACCAATCTTTAGGAGATATACTTTGCTATAGTATGGGAGCAGCAGTAAATGTAATGGAGTTAACTTTATTTGATGTTTTTTCAGAAGGTTTAGCAAGAGGCAATAAATTATTTTCAAGAGAAAATGCAACAAAACTTTTATTGGGTGGTTTATTATACGGATATGATTTTGTAACTACATTTGATGTGATGAAGCAATACACTTTTCCTGAATTTTCTGGAGTCTTTGCGTTTGTGTCACTATTTGCTGAAGAATTACTTCTTTTAAGTGGATCGAGAAGAATAAAAGGAGATCTACAAGCTGAAAAAATCTAATTATATTACTTCTAAAATACTTCTTTTATTCTTGTATCATATAATAAAAATTATCTCCCATTTAAGAATAACTCTCTCTATGCCCTCGCCGGGATTTGAACCCGGAACGCCTCCTCCGCAGGGAAGTATTTTATCCATTGAACTACAAAGGCTTATGCACAACAGTTATAAATATTAATCTTCTTAAACAATAAGAAAGTAAGTGATAATAATGGCAGAAAAAATGAAATGTTCAAGTTGCGGGATTAGTCTTTTGGGGGACAAGAATTTTGTCCAATTTAAATGCCCATCTTGCGATAAAGAAATGATTTTTAGATGTTCAAAATGCAAAATACTTTCAAATGAATATACCTGCAAGAAATGTGGTTTTATCGGGCCATAGGTGATGTTTATGGGTAAAGGAGCTGTTGTCACAACATTCAAAATAATGCCTGACTCAGTAAAGACCAACCTTGATAATGTAGAAAAACAAATTAAGGAAAAAATAAAGCCCTCAAAACTTGAAAGATTGCCAATAGCTTTTGGCTTGAATGCAATAATAATAGTTAAAGTAATTGAAGAAGAAGAGGGGGAACTTGATAGAATAACTGAAGAATTAAAATCTATTTCTGGAGTAAGAGAAGTTGAAGTTACAAATGTTGCTAGAAGCTGGTAATTATACTTTAACAAAATAATAATCAGCTTCCACTTCAGTGCAACCGGGAAACGGTCTATCATGAAAAGATAACCCACCTCTCTTTAATTTTGTGTGAATTATTCTCCACCATTCTTCAGTATAAGTAGGTATTTTTCTCTGTGACTCTCTTCTAGCATCAATGTCCTCGAAGCTAATGAAAAAACTTGAAGTAATCATATCGTATGAATCTGATGGGATTTCATTCAGGGTTGATTTAGTTTCCAAATCCCCTACTATTCTTCTATAGTTTCTATGCATAATCTCATAATCCTTTCTATAATTACCATTACCTATTGCAATGAATACAGGTCCATAATCTCGGTATTTACATAAATCTACTATTGTAACCTGGGCATCCATTGAAGTAATTATTCGTGCAAAATAACTCCTTCCTCCAGAACCTAAATCAAGTACATTAACTCCAAGAAGAACCTGTAGGTTACAAAGATCTGCAAAAGTTAGTTTTTCTCTCAAATCGGATAAAATATTTGGATCTACGAAATAAGCAAGAACAGCATCTATTTGACTATATATACTATTTGTTCCCTGAGTTCCTCCAAAAATATTTATTCCAGCGGCAGCATGAATCTGTCTACTACCCCAGGCAAAATCGTAATGACACCTATGAAAGAATTTTTCAAATTTCCGTATGCGTCCTTTTGAGATCATAGTGACTGTTAAATAGTGAATAATATAAATATTGGTGCTATTAAGAAAAGGCACTTCAAGGATTCCTTTATGGGTATCTTTTCTATGTAAATTCATCTAACTGACAAACAGCCTATGCCTGTCTTTTTCTTTTAATTCTTCTATTATCCTTTTCTTGATCATATTCTTAGGGTTAGGAAGCATATCCACCCTTTCTTTCAATTCATCAAAACTCTCAAACTTCTTTTCCTTCCTACCCTTAATTATAGCCCACATATGCTTTTTTCCAATGCCCTGTAATAATTCCAGGCTATGAATACGGGTAGTTATAGGCTTTGCTATATTAAAGAAATCAACAAATCTTTTTTCATTTTCTTCTATTATTTTATCAATAGCGTATTCCAATTCTTTTTTTGCAAAATTAGTTAAATCATTATATTTGATTCTTCCTTTGATGTATTTGACTTCATTTCTTTCCTTTTCCCCAATGTAGAGTTTATTTCCATTTTTTACTTCAGACCCCTCTTTTACAATAACTTCTAATAAACTCAAAAACTTATCCCCTATACCTTGGACAATTGGCTCAGATTTTCTGCTTTCAGAGTGACCTCTAGACAAGAAATCTAACACTATTATATCTTCATCTTTCATAAGGCCTTCCCCTCTACATATTATTTTTTATAGTTTCAAGAATAAGTTTCTTTTCATCGTCTGTTAAAGATGTGTAATCTTTTTCCATAACCAATCTTAAGTCATCATTATCTTGGGGAAGGATATTTGCTATGCTTATGATTTGCCTTTCCCTTAGTTTGGCAATCTTATTAAGCTCTTCGAGAATTTTTTCTACCTTCTTTTTATCCAATTTATCATATTTTTTCAGGTATTCCAAGGAATTTTTCTGTTCGTAGCCTAGCTCTATCTCTTTATCTCTCTCTTTAAGTATTTCCTTTGCTTCAGTGTTTGTAATCAGTTTTTCAGAGATTATTTCTTCCATTTTACATCTCCTTTAAGTGGACAGGCAAAGATATGATTTCTTTTTCTTTATTTTTATCCTTTATTTTAATAATATAAGATCTTCCCCTTTTATTTATAATTATCCCAGATTTCCCGTAGAACCTCTTGAAAGGCCTTCCTTTGATTATAGATGCATCGGCTTTTATTACTATTCTGCTTCCTACCTCAAATTTTTTTAGCCTTTTGTTGACACTAGTTTTTTCCCTATTTCTTCTTGAAAATAGTTTTCTAGTTTTACTCCTTGAACCTTTTGCTTTTCTTACCATTCAATCACAGTGTATTTTAACAACATCGAGTTTTATATTTTTAACCTTATTGTTTATTAGATTTGAAATGCTTGGTTGCGTTCTTCCCTCATCACCGTGAATCAATTCCTTGATATATGTGCCTGCTTCAGTCGTTAATGTTATTTCCAGCTTCTTCTTGTTTAGAAGTTTATATTTTATATCCTTTACTCTTCTTCTCCTTAGAAGGTCTGCCCTTCTCCTCAGTACTCTGGTAGGTGTCTGCTGGCTTATTACTTTGCCATTCAATGAATCCAGCTCTTGCAGATTTTCTATTTCTTTCTCAAAGGTTATTTCCGCCCTGTAGGTTTTGTCTGGCTTCATCGTTTTCACTCTTTTCACATCCAGTTTGTTTGCCAGTTTCAATTCCTTGGCCTGAGCTTTCTTGCTTTTTATGGCAACAATCTTGATTTTCCTTTTTTTAGGGTTTATTAATTCAAGAACAAACGGCCTCCATCCTAAGCAGCGAACGTCAACATCTTCTCTTCCCGCACAATGGAGCCTATGGGCTTCAGCTTGGGTTTGTTTCATAAAGGGCTTGGCAATGATATCTTGAACAGACACAGGATATATTCTTGTTTTCCATGTTGTTTGAGGAATATTTCTGACTAGTTTCTGGTATTTTCCATAGATGAATATTGACCGGACCTTGATGCTAACTGTATCTGCCTTCAAATCATAAACTGCGGCTATGTGAGGATTTTTCCTGTCCATTACTTTTCCTGTGACAGCTTCTACTTCCTTTCCTAATGTACGGTTTATCTCTGACTTTAAAGGCTCTACCCAATCTACTCCAACTCTCTCCCAAAGTTTTTGCTCTTTTTCTAAAAGATTGGGATCAGGCATACACCCTATTAGAAATGTGTCAAAATCATATTTTTCAGTCGCTTTTATGAACAGTTTTACTTTTTTTTTAAGCTCCGGGAATATATCCTCGCAGACAGAGCATTTTCCTGGCTTCTTTGGGTTTATTTTAATGTTATGGAATTTTATTCCGTAGAAGTTGGATTCGTTGACTTTAATTTCCTCGCCAGAATCCATCCTCATAGCTATACTCTTCCTTAGGATTTGGCCTCTTTCTTCATTTGACAGGCCTGAAAGCAGTTGAGAGTGCTGCCTACCTAAGCACCTGTCACAAACATAATTATCCTTGAGGATTTCAATTGTTTTTTCTTGAATGTTCATGCAATCAATTATTAAATGTTTAAATAGTTATAATAACTCAATTTGGAGGTTAAAGTTTATACTTTTAATGAAAATGGTATAACACAAAGCTTAAATATTTTTCTATTAGTTTATTATCTTATAGTAACAATAATAGAGATGAGAACGCCTTTGATATTTAGATGGACAAAACTTTCTTTTGACTGGGATATGTTGAGGAAAGTGTCACGAACGATGAATTGGTTTTTTTTAGAATAAAAAGAAGAGTAACAAGTTCCCTTTTGGGGATTGTGAAATTCTTTTCTATAAAAGACCGAGCAGCGAATCCAATGGATTCGTATGTCTTTCAAGGCCTAAGAAAGGCGATTTGCTTAGTTGTAAGAAGCTTTTCGAACGGTCTTAAGACGGCTTAGGTCTTCTTCCCCCCCCCCCAATCCTCT
>Ga0210017_1001918_pt1 | contig 18008 bp, 10 predicted proteins | sample CryGeyCG2014_020_FD_183966 | JGI IMG/M metagenome (GOLD analysis project Ga0210017, IMG submission 183966) | Groundwater microbial communities from aquifer - Crystal Geyser CG08_land_8/20/14_0.20 (SPAdes) (version 2) | ecosystem: Environmental > Aquatic > Deep subsurface > Groundwater | place... | reverse complement strand
AAATTGAGAATGGAGAGTTGAGAATGGAGAAATTGGACGGAAAATCAAAAGATATTACTGCTGAAAATATCCAGAAATTAAAGGAGCTGTTCCCGGAAGCCTTCACTGAAGGCAAGGTGGACTTCGAGGCACTGAAGGAAGTGCTCGGTACCTTTGTGGACGACCGCGATGAACGCTACAGCTTTACATGGAACGGCAAAAGCAAGGCCCGGATGATTGCCCAGACGCCCAGCACCGGCACCCTGCGCCCCTGCAAGGAAGAGTCGGTAGATTGGGACGCCACGCAGAATATATTCATTGAAGGCGACAACCTTGAAGTGCTCAAGCTCTTGCAGAAGAGCTACCACAAAAAAGTGAAGATGATCTATATCGATCCGCCGTACAACACCGGCAAGGATTTTGTCTATAAAGACAACTTCAAGGATAACATCAAAAATTACAAGGAAATCACCGGTCAAGTGGATGGTGAGGGCCGTAATATTTCAAACAACCCCGAAACCAGCGGGCGTTATCATACTGATTGGTTGAATATGATATATCCACGCCTGAAGCTGGCGAGGAATATGCTGAAGGATGATGGGGTGATCTTTATCAGTATTGATGAGAATGAAGCATTTAACCTTAAAAAGGTATGCGACGAATTATTTGGTGAAGAAAATTATGTGGGTGAGATAATCTGGCAAAAAAGGAAAGGTGGCGGAAATGATTCAAGATATATGGCAATTGATCATGAAATAATATTTATTTTTTGCAAAGATATTTCCACACAAGAAAAAAAATGGAGAATTCCTTATGCCGAGGAATATTTAAAACGTTATCGTGAAGAAGATGAAAACGGACGTTTTTACTGGGATACATTGCATCGAGGTGGATTGCAAAGTCCAATCATTTATGATGTGGTTTGTCCTGATGGTAGCATTATAAAAAATGGTACATGGCAGGTTTCAGAAACATCATTCAAAGAAAAACAGGTACTGGGGCAAATTAGGATTATACCTTCGAGAGAAGGAGGGAAATGGACAGTTCAACATAAGGTATACCAACCAGAGGGACGAGTTTTTCGTTCAATTTTTGCTGATGTGTCAAATACTGATTCAGCTAATGAAATCAAAAATCTGTTCGGAGTAAATAAATTTTTCGATAATCCAAAGCCGATAGGTCTCATTACTCAATTGATTAACATGTGTAATGTTGAAAAAGAGGATGTGATTTTCGATTTCTTCGCAGGTTCAGCGACATCAGCTCATGCATTGCTTAATCTTAACATCAATGACAACACAAGCCGGAAGTTTATAATGGTCCAGCTTCCTGAACTTTGCGATGAAAAATCTGAAGCATTCAAGTCTGGCTATAAAACCATTGCCGAGATCGGAAAAGAACGCATTCGCCGGGCAGCAGCCAAGATCAAAGAAGATAACCCAGAGTATGAAGGCGATCTTGGCTTCAAGGTATTCAAACTCGACTCCACCAATATCAAACCCTGGGAAGTCGACTTTGATATGACGGAGCGCACCCTCGAAGATTTTATTTCCAACATTAAAACCGACCGTCGCGAGGAAGATGTTCTTTATGAGGTTCTGCTCAAGTATGGCCTGGACTTGACGCTGCCGATAACGGAGCACACCATTGCCGGGCAAAAGGTATTCGATATCGGGATGGGAGCGCTCATTATCTGCCTATCGGATGTCATATCACTTGAGGTGGTCGAAGGCATTGCCAATCTCAAGGATGAGCTAAAGCCGGAGATCATGCGAGTGGTGTTTAAGGATTCCGGCTTCAAAGATGATGTGGTCAAAACCAATGCGGTTCAAATTCTGAAACAGGCTGGCATTGTCGATGTTAAATCAATTTAAAATTGAGAATGGAGAATTGATAATGAAAAAGAATGTGGTTAAAGAGAAGTCGTTTGCTTTTGCGCTACGAACAGTGAAGTTATGCAGGTATTTGAATAATGAAAAGCGTGAATTTGTTTTAAGCAAACAGCTTTTGAGATCTGGAACAGCTATTGGTGCATTGGTTCGTGAAGCAGAGCAAGCTGAGAGTAAAGCCGATTTTATCCACAAAATGGCGATTGCGTTAAAAGAAGCCAATGAAACTGACTATTGGATAGAGTTATTGTTTCAGTCCGACACTATAAATAAAAAAGAATACGACTCAATTCACCCTGAAATCATTGAGTTGTGCAAGTTGCTGACCAGCATAATAAAAACAAGCCGCCAACAATTGAAAATGGAAAATGGAAAATGAACAACGAAAAAAATTATCAATTTTCAACTGTCAATTCTCAATTGTTCGTAAGGAGCTTGTGATGAAGCACGAAAAGACACGAAAGAAGAAGGTAACCACGGAACACACAGAAAACACGGAAAGAAAGCGACGGGACAATGGTAAACACAAAGGTGTGATTATGCCGGTACCGGCCACTGCTGTTGAATTACCGGGTGACTATGCAGATTTCTTAAAACAAGTTAAGCAACGGGTAAAGACTGAGCGGCTGAAAGCCGTTTTGTCTGCCAATGTTGCTCAGATTCTCATGTATTGGGATATTGGAGATGACATTTTACAAAAGCAGAAAAAGGCGGGTTGGGGAGCAAAAATAATTGATCGCTTGTCGAGTGACTTGCGTGAGGCATTCCCTGAAATGAACGGGTTTTCCGCAAGAAATCTCAAGGATATGCGTAAATTTGCCGAGTGCTGGCCGGATCGAGAAATAGTGCAGCGCACCGCTGCACAAATTCCCTGGCGCAACAATCAGTTACTTTTATACAAGGTCAAAGACAGTGATTTGCGCGTTTGGTTTGTTGAGCAAAATATACAGAATGGCTGGAGCCGAGATGTTCTCTCTTTTCAAATAGAAACAAAACTGCATAAACGAATCGGACAAACTGCCAATAATTTTAAAGTTACTCTGCCGCCGGATGATTCCGATATGGCAAACCAGATATTCAAAGACCCGTACCTTTTTGATTTTCTGGGTACTGCGGAAGTCCGTAAAGAAGCCGAGCTGGAAAATAAACTCATCGAACATCTGGAAAAATTCCTGCTAGAGCTTGGACAAGGATTTGCCTTTGTCGGGCGGCAAGTTCACATGGAAGTCGGTGGCGATGATTTTTATATCGATCTGCTTTTCTATCACTTGAAACTGCGCTGTTATGTGGTGGTCGAGCTGAAATCTGGCAAGTTTTGTCCCGGTCATGTCAGTCAATTGACCATGTACATGAATATTGTCGATGACATGCTTCGTCATCCATACGATAAGCCCACCATCGGCCTGCTTCTGGTAAAAGAGAAAAATCACATGGTTGCCAAATACTCTCTTATGGGCAACAAAAAGCCAATCGGCGTTGCGGAGTGGGAGCAGCAAATAACCGAATCTTTGCCGGAAGACCTCAAACCAAGCCTGCCTTCAATTGAAGAACTCGAGAAAGAATTAGAACAAGGAAGCAACCATGAATAATCTACTTTCGTGCCTTTCGCGATTTTCGTGGTTAAAAAATATCCTTTCTGTGTCTTCCGTGTGTTCTGTGGTTAAAAACGGAGGTGCAAAATGAAAATCAAATTCGATCCGAATCTGGACTTCCAGAAACAGGCCATAGAATCTGTTGCCGGGGTGTTTGAGGGGCAGGAAATTTGCCAAACCAATTTTACGGTGGCTCCGCTGCAATTCACTACCCAGCAGTTCTTTCCGGGCATGGAAAACAATCTGGGTATCGGAAACCGCTTGAAACTGTTGGATGAAGATATCCATAAAAACATCCGCAAGATTCAGTTGAAAAATGGGCTGGCTCCTTCCGAAAAAATGGACTCCATGGATTTTACCGTGGAGATGGAGACCGGGACCGGGAAAACCTATGTCTATCTGCGCTCGATCTTTGAAATGAACCGGCTCTACGGATTCACCAAGTTTATTATTGTGGTGCCCTCTATCGCCATTAAGGAAGGGGTGTATAAGTCGCTGCAAATCACGGTGGACCATTTTCGTGAGCTTTATGAGAATGTCAGTTTCGACTATTTTGTCTATGACTCCAGCAAACTTTCCGATGTCAGAAACTTTGCCACCAGTCCTGATATTCAGGTCATGGTGATCAATATTGATGCCTTCAGAAAAAGTTTCAGTGATCCGGAAAAGGAGAACAAGGCGAACATTATCCACCGTTCCCATGACCGTATGACCGGGGCCAAGCCGATTGAATACATTCAGGAAACCAACCCAATCGTTATTGTCGACGAGCCCCAGAGTGTTGACACGACCTCAAAGAGTAAAGAGGCTATTCGCTCACTCAATCCGCTCTGCACGCTGCGTTATTCGGCTACTCATGTGGACAAGCATCACATGCTCTACAAGCTGGATTCCGTCGATGCCTATGAGCAGAAATTGGTAAAGCAGATCGAGGTTGCCGGGGTTGAAGTCAAAGACGGCCATAATAAGGCCTACATTAAGCTTCTGAGCGTTAATAACAAAAAGAGTCCGATCACCGCCAAGATCGAAATCGATTGCCGTATGACAAACGGCAACATCAAGAGAAAGACCGTAGTGGCCTCAAGTGGCGCTGATCTTCTGGACGCCAAATACAGCGGGGGTCGTGATATTTATGATGGATACATCGTTGAGGATATCTACTGCGAAAAAGGCAACGAATACATCAGCTTCACCAGTAAGCCGGAAATTTTGAAACTGGGTCAGGCCATCGGCGAAGTTGACCCGGACGAATACAAGCTCCTGCAGATCCGCAAGACCATCGAGGAGCATCTGGATAAAGAGATGCGCCTGCGCCCTCAGGGCATCAAGGTCCTCAGCCTGTTTTTTATCGACAGGGTTGCCAACTACCGCTGGTACGATGAAGACGGCCATCCGCAAAAGGGCAAATTCGCTCTGATGTTTGAAGAGGAGTATGCCCGGGCAATCCGCAAACCTAAATACAATACTCTCTTTGAAGGTGCGGATTTGGATACCGTCGCTGCCGGTGTTCATAACGGTTATTTTGCCGTTGACAAAAAGAAAGACTCTTCAGGCAACGAAATGCTGAAGGATGCCTCCGGCAATACCGCTGCAGATGAGAGCGCCTATAACCTGATCATGAAGGAGAAGGAGAAACTCCTCAGCTTTGACTCAAAACTGAAGTTTATCTTTTCCCATTCCGCATTGAAAGAAGGCTGGGACAATCCCAACGTCTTCCAGATCTGTACCCTCAACGAAACCAATTCAGTTATCAAGAAACGGCAGGAAATTGGCCGTGGTCTTCGAATCTGTGTCAATCAGGATGGCGAGCGGGTTCATGGATTTGAGGTCAACACGCTTACCGTCATGGCAAATGAATCCTATGAAAAGTTTGCAGAGCAGTTGCAACGCGAGATCGAGCAGGAAGAAGGCATCAAGTTTGGAGTGGTCGAAGAGCACCTGTTTGCCAACATTGTTGTTCCGGTTGATGACTACACCAATGAATACCTTGGCGTTGAAGCCTCCAAAGCGCTATGGAGCCACCTCAAAACTGCCGGATTCATTGATGCCAAAGGAAAAGTCCAGGACACTTTAAAAACGGCGTTGAAAACTGGAGAGCTGGACTTGCCGGAGGAATTTAAATCTCACACGCCTCAAATCGCTGCAGTTCTGAAAAAGGTATCAGGCAACCTCAATATCAAAAATCGTGATGATAAGAAAAAGGTATCTCTGAACAAAGCGGTATTTTTGAGCGAGGAGTTCAAACAACTCTGGGATCGGATCAAGTATCGGACAACCTTCAGAGTAGATTTTGATGTGGCCGCACTTACTAAAAAATGTGCCGAAGAGATCAAGGCGAATCTGCAGGTGGGCAAGGCAAGGTTTATTTACCGCAAGGCCAAGACTGAAATCGACCGGGGTGGCGTTCATGCCCAGCAGGTTCAGGAAACAGCCAGCGTTTATGAATCAAGGTCTTTTGAACTGCCGGATTTGATCACCTATCTCCAGAATGAAACCAACCTGACCCGTCGAACGATTGTTAAGATCATTAATGACAGCGGTCGTTTGGAGTCATTCAAAAACAACCCGCAAAAATTTATCGAGCAGGTGTCGACAATTATTCAGCACCAGATGCGTCTCTTTGTTGTTGATGGCATCAAATATCACAAGATTGGCGATGATCAGTTTTATGCGCAGGAACTTTTCAGTGATAACGAGCTGTTTGGTTATCTACAAAAAAACATGGTCGAAAGCCAGAAGTCGGTCTTTGACCATGTGGTGTACGATTCCGACATAGAACTGGAGTTTGCCACCGCTTTTGAACGAAGCGACGACATTAAACTGTATGCCAAGCTCCCGGACTGGTTCAAAATCGACACGCCGCTGGGAACCTATAACCCGGACTGGGCCGTGCTGATTGAGGTGGATGGCAAAGAGAAGCTCTACTTTGTAGTGGAAACCAAAAGCACCTTATTCACCGACGCCCTTCGCCCCACTGAAAAAGCCAAAATCGCATGTGGCAAGGAACACTTCAAAGCACTGGGCAATGATGTTGAGTTCGCCGTCACAAATGCATTTGAGGATTTTTCAGGGAAGTATGTTTAATTTAAAGGGAGGCCAAATAGCGATGAGCGGTGAGATAAAGAAAATTGAATCGATAAGAAACATGGCGGTTTTTAAGGACTTCCGATGGGCGTCATCTGTCAGGGATGGCGGCAACAACATCGCTGAGTTTAAAAAGATCAACATTCTTTATGGCCGGAACTACTCCGGTAAAACAACGCTCTCGCGGATTTTTAGAGCTCTCGAAACCGGTTCGATCTCAGACAAATACAGTTCACCTGAGTTTCAATTGGCTTTTGATGGCGGCAGCAATGCAACGCAAAACTCATTGAATAGTCATGGTCAAGTGGTTCGGGTTTTCAATGAAGATTTTGTCAGAGACAACCTCCGGTTCATCGTTGATGATGAACAGACTATCAATTCGTTTGCGATCTTGGGGGAAGACAATACAAAGATTGAGGAAGCGATTGAAAAGCATGAAGCCGAACTTGGGGACGAAGAGGATAAGTCAGGACTCTTGGGGGAGCTCCTCGGTGCTGAGAGTAAATATAATGAAGCCCGAAGAACCCATGGCGATAAGTCGTCAGAATTGGAGGGTAAGTTACGTGACAAAGCCAACAAGGCAGGCTCCGGAATTAAGCACAATAAGTCGTTTGGAGATGCCAACTATAATGTTCCTAAAATAAAGACAGACATCTCGACTGTTACCAAAGGCACTTATTCTCCGCTTTCTGATGAGCAGGTGAGAAAGTTTCATGACCTCCTTAGAGAAGAACCCAAATCGGAGATCCCTGAATCATCAACTTTCAATCTTCAATACTCCGCAATCGCTTCAAAGGCTAAAGAGCTAATCGAAAAAAAGATTCAAGCATCTGATCCAATTCAGGAATTGCTAAACGATGCGGCTCTGGCGACGTGGGTGAGGACTGGTCGGGAGCACCATCAAGAGAAAAGAGATACATGCGCATTTTGTGGCAGCGACCTTCCTAAAGATTTATGGGAGAAGTTGGACAAGCACTTTAATCAGGAGTCTGAAGAGCTTCGACAAGCACTGGAAAAGCTGCTTGAATCGATTGAACATGAGCGGTCACGAGTTCCCAATCTACTGAAAATCAAGAATTCGGATTTCTATTCTAATTTCTCCGCTGACTTGGATTCGCTGGCAGAACAGTTATCAACCCAATCAACTTCTTACTGTACAAGCCTGGACTTCATAAAAAAGCAGATCGAAAAACGAAAAAACGACATTTTTACACCTCTCGAATTTGATGCACCTGAGTATGTTGAAGATGCTTTGAATGCGGTCAGGGATTCGTATGAGCAACTCAGAAACGAATCCAACCAGTTTACAGCTTCACTAAGCGCCGACCAATCTGAAGCTCGTGCGGCTCTCCGCCTCCATGAAGTCTATACATTCATAAACGACATTAAGTATGGAGATGAGTGTACGGCCATTGAGGCACTGAATGAGGCTATGGGCAAAGCGGAGGAAGCTAAAAATACCGTAAAAGAAAAAGTTGATGCAAAACGAGAAAAGATCAATGAACTGAAGGCCCAGCTAAAAGATGAAAGCAAGGGAGCTGATCGGGTAAACGATTATCTGAACAATTTTTTCGGCCACCAGTCTCTCTCACTCAAAGCCATTGAGGAAACCCCGGGTGACGCGTCATCTGGATACCGGTTTGAGGTAACTCGAAACGACAAAAAAGCATTCCATCTCAGCGAGGGCGAATGCAGTCTTATAGCTTTCTGTTACTTCATGGCTAAGCTTGAAGACATAGAAACTAAAGGCAATCAGCCGATTATCTGGATCGATGATCCCATTTCTAGCTTGGATGCAAATCATATCTTTTTTGTCTACAGCCTTATTAATGCCGAGATTGTAACGCCAGAGAAATATGAAGATGGCTGTGAGATCAAGGAACGCGATCGTTTTAAGCAGCTATTTATTTCGACTCACAATTTGGACTTTTTGAAGTATCTGAAGCGGCTTCCCGGCGCTTTGAGCAAAAACAAGTCTCAATACTTTATCATTACCCGAACGGATCAAGTCAGTGACATTACATTGATGCCTCGATACCTGAAAGACTACGTCACGGAGTTCAACTTTCTGTTTCATCAAATTTATAAATGCGCTCACGCCCAGATCGAGTGTGATGAAAATCATGATTGCTACTACAACTTTGGGAACAATGCCCGCAAGTTTCTTGAAGCATTCTTGTACTACAAATACCCCAATGCCGTAGAAAAAGATGACAAGTTAGCGCGTTTTTTCGGAGAAGATGCATTGGCTGCGTCACTAACTGATCGCATCAACAATGAGTTTTCCCATTTAGCGGGTGTATTTGAGAGAAGTGTTTTACCTATTGATGTTCCAGAGATGAAGACCACAGCAAACTTCATTTTGCGGAAAATCAAGGAAAAGGACCCAGATCAGTTTTCGGCCTTACTTCAAAGTATCGGCGTGACTGAAGAACCCCAAGCAGCAGTGGAGGCTCAATGAAAATCCTCCACACATCAGACTGGCATTTAGGCCGCTCCCTTTACGGCCGGAAACGCTATGAGGAGTTCTCATCCTTTCTGGACTGGCTGGCTCAGACCATCGAAGATGAAAAGGTTGATGCCCTGCTGGTTGCCGGTGATGTGTTCGATACCAGCACGCCCAGCAACCGGGCGCAGGAGCTCTACTATCGTTTCCTGTGCCGCGTTGCTGCATCCTGCTGCCGTCATGTTGTGGTGATTGCCGGGAACCACGATTCGCCGTCATTTCTGAATGCACCCAAGGAACTGCTGCGTGCGTTGAATGTGTATGTGGTCGGTTCCATGACCGAAGCATTGGAAGACGAGGTTTTTGTTCTTCGCGCTGAAGATAATCCGGAGGCCATTGTCTGTGCGGTGCCTTATTTGCGGGACAAGGATATCCGCACGGTCGAGCCGGGAGAAACCATCGATGATAAAAATGCCAAGCTCGTTGAAGGATTAAAAAACCACTACGCGGATGTTTGCGGTATTGCCGAACAGAAACGAGCCGAATTCAAAAGCACCGGGCATGACGGTATTCCCATCGTTGCCATGGGGCACCTCTTCACGGCAGGTGGGAAAACCGTTGACGGTGATGGTGTCCGGGAACTTTACGTGGGATCGCTGGCGCATGTCGGCGAAGAGGTTTTCCCCTCGTCAATCGATTACCTCGCCCTCGGGCACCTGCACGTTCCTCAGGCGGTCGGCAGCGCAGAGCACATCCGCTACTGTGGTTCACCCATCCCGATGGGCTACGGTGAAGCGACTCAGGAAAAGAAGGTCGTGCTCATTGAGTTCAACAGCACCACGCCAAATATCAAGGAACTCCCTGTGCCGTGTTTTCAGGAGCTGGTCCGCATTGTCGGATCGCTGGATGATATCCATACAAAGCTGGAGGAGCTCAAAAAGGAAAAAAGCTCTGCATGGCTTGAGATCGAATACACCGGCAGCGATATCATCGGCAACCTGCGCGAGATGCTCGATGAGGCGATGGCTGACTCCTCCATGGAAATCAGGCGGATAAAAAACAGGCGAGTCATGGACCGGGTAATGAGTACGATTGCCGAAGATGAAACCCTCGATGATCTGGATGCCGGAGATGTTTTCACCCGCTGTCTGGATGCTTTTGAGGTGCCGGATGAAGACCGGGAGGAACTGACAGTCTCCTATAACGAAATAATCAAGTCTCTCCATGAAGAAGACATAAACGCGGAATAGAGAGGCTGATTATGAAGATACTTGAACTCAGATTTAAGAACCTCAATTCGCTCTACGGCGAATGGGTCATAGATTTTACCGATCCTGAATATGTTTCCAACGGAATTTTTGCGCTGACCGGTCCGACCGGCGCGGGCAAGTCGACGATTCTTGATGCCATTTGTCTGGCTCTTTATGGGGAAACTCCGCGCCTTGGGAAAATCACCAAGAGCGGAAATGAGATCATGTCCCGCCAGACCGGTGAATGCTATGCCGAGGTATTGTTTGAATCCCAGGCTGGCCGGTTCCGTTGTCACTGGGAACAGCGCCGTGCACGAAAAAAGGTTGAGGGTAACCTGCAGGATCAGGAACACCAGATTGCGGATGCCGATACAGGAAAACCCATCGAGACCAAGAAGAGTCTTGTCTGTGGTGTCATTGAAGAAAAAACCGGGATGGACTTTGATCGCTTCACTCGCTCCATTTTGTTGGCTCAGGGCGGCTTCGATACCTTCCTGAAGGCTGACATTGAGCATAAGTCAAAGATACTCGAACAGATTACCGGCACCGAGATTTATTCTGAAATCTCACGGCGTGTTCACGAGCGCCAGCGTGATGAACGAGATAAGCTGAACCTGCTGAACGCCGAAACATCCGGCATTGTAATTCTGGAGCCGGAACAGGAAAAGGAGATTCAAGAAGACCTTGCGGCAAAGCAGAAACAGGAGATTGAGCTTGCCGGTAAATCAACCGAAACCGGCAAAGCCATCACATGGCTGACCACCATTGAAGACCTGAAAAAGGAGATCCTCAGTCTTACAGATGAAGCCGCCAAGCTGAAGGCCGATACTGAGGCGTTCAAGCCGGAACGGGCCAAACTTGAACAGGCCGTTAAAGCCGCATCACTGGACGGAACATACGTGAGCGTAACATCCCTCCGCAAGCAGCAGGCTGAGGTTCAGACCTCCTTAAAAACGGATGAAGCCGCACTTCCAGAACTGGAAACATCGGCAAACACACAAGCTGAGGCGCTTAAGGCTGCCGAACAAATTACCCTCAAATCCAAAGGGAATCTCAAAACAGCTACCCCGTTGATCCAAAAAATCCGGTCGCTGGATCAAAAAATTGCCGAACAGACAAAGACTGTATTGGAAGGTGCTGATGCCTGCACCAAGGAAGCCGCAAAGATTGAGACCGAAAAGCAGACCCGAGTGAAGGAACAGGAAAAACGGACTGCCGCAGAGAAAACATTGGAGGCTGCAGAGCTGTACCTCAACGAAAACGCCCGGGATGAATGTTTGATCAGTGGACTGGCCGGTATTGAAGAACAGATCGGCAACCTGCTCACCAGACAACAGGAGATCACACAAAAAGAAACCGATCTCAAAAAAGCCGATATGGCCGTAGCAGATGCCACAAAGAAACTGGAGGAAGCCACCAAGCAGTGTTCCCTAAAAAAGCAGGGTCTGGAGACCGCCGGTAAAAATCTACAGCAAGGCAAGGATGCCCTGAGCCAATTATTGGGAGATAAACTGCTCCGGGAATATCGCACCGAGAAGGAAACCCTTCTTCGTGAGATGGCTTTTATTAGGAAAATCGAGGAGCTTGAAGTTCACCGGTTCAAACTGGAAGACGGAAAACCCTGTCCACTCTGTGGCTCGACCGAGCATCCCTTTGCCGCAGGCAATGTTCCGGTTCCTGATGAGATCGAGCAAAAGATCGAATCGCTGACCAAGCTGATCGACACGGCAGACGAACAGGAAGCGGCCATCAAAAAACTGGAACAGGCAGAAACCACTGCCCGTAAAAAACTGAATGACAGCGAGAAGCTGGAAACCGAAGCCGCCAATAACAAGAAGGCCGCAGAAAAAACGATCACGGAATTGAAGGATGCCCTCACGAAACTTCGAACCGGCTTTGATGAACTCAAGTTGGCAGTTTCCGGGAAACTCCAGCCAATGGGTATCACGGAAATTCCTGAATCAGAGGTCGAGGCACTGCTCGAGTCCCTCAAATCAAGACTGAAGGCATGGCAGGAACAGGCAAAACTAAAGACCGACATCGAAAAACAGATTGCTGACATCAACAGCGATGTGAAGCGTCTTGATGCCGTGATTGATACGCAGGTCAAGGCTCTGACTGAAAAGCAGGAAAATCTGGAACGGCTTAAAAAGGAACTGACCGAGGGAACAGAAGAGCGAAAGCAATTGTATGGCGACAAAAAGCCTGATGAGGAAGAAGCCCGACTGAACAAAGCCATTACCGACGCTGAAAAGGCCGAGAAGAAATCCAGAGACCTGAATACCGAGCTGCAACAGAAGCTGACAACTGCGAAGAGCCATATTGAAGCCCTTAAGAAGCGCATTGAGCACAGAACGCCTGAACTGGAAAAAGCAGAAACTGACTTTTCAACAGCTCTGACTCCCGCAGGATTTGCAGATGAGAAATCCTTCCTCGAAGCCAGACTGCCTCATGAAGAGCGGGAATCTTTATCCTCCCGGGCCAAGGAGCTGGATAATGAAGGGACAGAGCTTAAAGCCAAACAAGAAGACCGGGAGACGCGTTTGGCCACGGAGGTCGCCAAAAAGCTCACCGACAAGACGCTTGAGGAGTTGGAGCCGCAGTTCAAGGAGTATGAAGAATCCCTGAAGCTGTTGCGTGATGCCATTGCCGGTCTCAAACACAAGCTGACTGAAAATACGGCTGCCAAAGAACGGATAAAGGAAAAGCAGTCCGCCATCGAGGCCCAGAAAAAAGAGTGCCATCGCTGGGAGAAGCTGCATGGTCTTATCGGTTCAGCTGACGGGAAAAAGTACCGTAACTTTGCACAGGGCCTGACCTTTGAATTGATGGTTTCCCATGCCAACCGGCAGTTGGAAAAAATGACCGATCGCTATCTGCTGATCCGTGATGAACATCAGCCTTTGGAGCTGAATGTCGTGGATAATTATCAGGCCGGTGAAATCCGGTCGACCAAGAACCTGTCCGGAGGTGAAAGCTTTATCGTCAGCCTGACGCTGGCGCTGGGGCTTTCAAAAATGGCCAGCCGAAAAGTCCGCGTGGACTCCCTATTCCTCGATGAGGGCTTCGGTACCTTGGATGAAGAAGCACTGGAGACCTCTCTGGATACATTGGCCGGACTTCAGCAGGACGGCAAGCTGATCGGAATCATCTCCCATGTATCTGCACTGAAAGAACGAATCAGCACCCAGATAAACATCATACCTGTATCTGGTGGCCGTAGCTCGCTGTCCGGCCCGGGTTGTACAAGGGTTGGAGTACGGGTCGGAGGACAGTCAAATGGCTGAATCCCGCAAACAAAAACTTATTGATCTGGGACCGGAAACTCTCGCGGAGGCTTTGTTGAATCTTTCCGTCCATTCCGATGAGGTGGATGACCTGATTGAACAATTGATTGCTACTCCAAAGGAAAATGTTCAGCGGTTCAAGAAAAAACTTTCCAGCCTGAAACATTCTGAACGTTTTATCGACTGGCGCGGTTCTGCAAGTTTTTCACGCGAGCTTGAAATGCTATTGCAGGATTTAAAATCCGGTGTGGATGATCCGCTTACCGGCATTGAACTGGTTGCGGCATTTTACGAGGCCGACAATACCATTTTTGAGATGTGCGATGACTCCAGCGGGAATATTGGTGATGTCTTCCGCTATGATGCCAAAGAGCTGTTTGTAGATTATGCCAAACGATGTGAGGACAAACAAAAAATTGCAGATATCATTCTGAAGGTAAATCAAAAGGACAACTATGGCATCCGGGACACCTTGATTGACTGTACCGGAGAGTGCCTGCCTGAGGATGTTATCCGCACCATGATTGCGACCCTTCAGAAATGGGCGGACAAAGAAAAGGATGAATACGGCAAGCGTCATCACCTGATGCTGATTGAATCGTTGGCCCGGCAGATCAAGGATGCGAAGCTGTTTGAAAAGACGCGCATTGCTTCATGGGGAAAACTGTCCACAGCAGCGATCGTCGATATAGCCAGGGTGTATCTGGAAAGCGGTGATGTTGAAACAGCCCATTCATGGCTGAAGAAAATTCCGGAAGGAGAAACCTTTCAGGCATACGAGCAGGATAAGCTGCTGGAGGAGATCTACCAAAAGCAGGGCGATTCAGAAAAACTAACGGATCTTTTGTTTCAGAAATTCAGATCCTACCATTCCACGGATACTCTGCAGGCGCTTCTGGATGTGATCGGTCATGACAAGCGGGATGATATTATTAACACTGAAGTAGCACAGATTCTGAAGTCTGACAGGCTCCGGGAATCGGATGCGGAATTTCTGATCTTAATCGGAAAGATAGATGAAGCCGAACAATACCTGCTGGGGCTTGCCGATCAGTTGAATGGCGATCATTACGGCAGCCTGCTCTCTTTGGCAGAGGCGATGGAATCAGAAAACCGGAACCTTGCCGCCAGCCTGATGTACCGCAGTCTGCTGGTCTCAATTCTGGAGCGCGGCTACACCAAGGCGTATCCTCATGGCATCCGCTATTTGAAGAAACTGGACAGACTGTCGGCAACCGTTTCCGACTGGAAAGCATTTAATCATCATGAAGCTTTTAAGGGCCAGATTTATCAGAACCATGGTCGTAAGCACAGCTTCTGGTCAAAATATGAGGTGAAGAAATGAACGAACGATTTTATCTGTTGAAAATACAACTGCTTGATATCGAACCGGTAATCTGGCGTCGTTTTGTGGTGCCAGCCAGTATCACGCTGGATCGATTGCATGATGTTATTCAGATTGTCATGGGCTGGACCGACAGCCATCTGCACGAATTTACCATCGGGAATAAACGCTACACGGAATATCCGGAATCGAAAGAAGACGGGCTGGTCTGCGGACGATACCGTCTTGGAGATCTGATCAAACAGAAAGGTCGCACCTTTCGTTACCTGTATGATTTCGGGGACAGCTGGGAGCATGAGCTTGTTCTGGAGGAAAGCCGCTATTTCAATCCGGAACTGAGAACGGAGCTGGCCTGCCTTGAAGGTGAAAGGGCCTGCCCGCCTGAAGATGTGGGCGGCATACCCGGTTACTTTGAATTCTGCAACGCCCTGAAGGACCCGAGCCATGAAGAGCACGAAAGTTACATGGAATGGTCCGGTGGCGATTACGACAGCGAGCAATTTGATTCCGAATCTGTCAACTGGGAATTGATGAAATACCTCCGATGGTCCCGGGACAGGTATCAAAACTGGGGAGGCGTTGAATGAAGAAGGATAAAAACAAACAACTTCAAAAACCCGAAAAAAAAGAGACATTTATTGTCCGTTCTTCGGCTGCTGAATATCTGACCTTCGTTGCTGCAAGCGGCCAAGGCGGTGTTGAGGCGGTATATGCCGATGAAAACATCTGGTTGTCCCAAAAGATGATGGGAGTGCTCTACGACGTGAATGTGCGCACGGTGAATGAACATCTGAAAAAGATCTTTGCTGACAGTGAGTTACAGGAAGATTCAGTTATCCGGAAATTCCGGATAACTGCCGCTGATGGCAAGAGCTACAATACCATGCACTATAATCTATCCGCCATTATTGCGGTTGGTTACAAGGTCAACTCAGAGCGTGCCGTTCAGTTCCGTAAATGGGCGACTCAGGTTATTCAGGAGTTCACCATCAAGGGATACACCATGGATGATGAACGTCTGAAGAATGACGGCACTGTCCTTGGGAAAAAGTACTTTGAAGAGCAGCTGGAGCGCATCCGGGAAATACGCCTGAGTGAGCGCAAGTTCTACCAGAAGATTACCGATATTTACGCCACATCCATTGATTATGATGTGACTGCTCAGGCGACCAAACGTTTTTTTGCCACAGTGCAGAATAAGCTGCATTGGGCCATTCATGGACAGACGGCAGCCGAGGTGATCGTTGACCGGGCAGACCATCAGAAACAACACATGGGCCTGACCACATGGAAAGATGCTCCAAAGGGTAAAATCCAGAAGTTTGATGTCAGTGTAGCCAAGAATTACCTGACCGAAAACGAAATGGCACAACTGACCCGGCTGGTGAACGCCTACCTGGATGTGGCCGAGGACATGGCCCTGCGCAAGATCCCAATGACCATGCAGGATTGGGAAACACGCTTGAATAAATTCATCGAAGCCACCGACCGGGAAATCCTTCAGGACGCTGGAAGGGTAACGGCGGAAATTGCCAAGGCTCATGCTGAAAGCGAGTTTGAGAAATACCGAATCATTCAGGATCGGCTTTTTGAGAGTGATTTTGACCGGCTGTTGAAACAACTGGACCACAAGAACTCCCCGGTTGATGGAGAAGAAAACATATGATGCTGGCGGTTGTGGCTTTAATAGCCGGTCTGGTGCTTCTGGTTTGGAGCGCGGACCGGTTTGTGGAAGGATCGGCTTCCACTGCACGTCATTTCGGCATGCCGCCGCTGTTAATTGGCATGGTGATTGTTGGATTCGGGACTTCCGCTCCGGAGATGGTGGTTTCCGCTTTGGCCTCGATCGATGGGAATGCGGGAATTGCCCTTGGTAATGCGTATGGCTCCAATATCTGCAACATTGCACTGATCCTCGGGGTGTCCGCCCTGATCAACCCGATCATGGTTCATTCGACGGTATTGCGTAAAGAGCTGCCGATACTGACACTCGTGACCATTCTCACCGTGGTCCTTCTCGCAGACCTCGATTTATCAAGGCTCGATGCCATAGTCTTGCTTCTGGTATTTGGTGGCCTGATGGCATGGACGATCTATCAGGGGCTGAGACGAAAGGCTGATACGTTGGCCAAAGAGGTTGAGTCTGAAACCGCTGAAAAAGAGATGCCGATTAAGCGGGCAGTATTCTGGCTTGTTGTGGGGTTACTGTTGCTCATTGCCAGCTCGCGAATCCTCGTATGGGGAGCCGTTGAAATCGCTCAGATATTCGGTGTAAGCGACATGATCATCGGTTTGACGATTATAGCGGTGGGCACCTCCTTGCCGGAGCTGGCCTCATCTGTCATTGCAGCCCGCAAAGGTGAGCATGATATTGCTCTGGGAAACATTCTTGGTTCCAATCTGTTCAACACACTGGCTGTTGTTGGTATTGCCGGTTCGATTCATCCTTTTGCTGTGGAGCCGGAAACGCTCTCCCGGGACATGGTCGTGATGGGTGCTTTGACCCTTTCACTTTTCCTGATTGGCTATGGATTCAGAGGACGTCAGGGGCGCATCAATCGATTTGAAGGCGCAGCGCTTCTGCTGGTTTATGTTGGCTATACCGCATGGCTGATTAGCACGGTAATGGTGATTAAGACATGAGTTGTGAAACACCCCGTCGGGTATTCACTCGGGAATCGAACCCACGTCCGTTCTCTGTTTCGGGAAAATGTAGAGAATTAAATTTCTCTCGGATTCCGGCAGGTTGAAGGAATTTGATGTGCGGTAAGGTGTTGAATAAACAGGGTTTGCGGATGCATTTTGTTTTGGAGAATGAATTGTGGTAAGGCTCCGTGTCCTCCACCAATTAGCATTTCATAAATGCACATACCAACCCTTTAAAGCCCGTATTTACGGGCTTTTTCATTTATATACACTCATATAAAAACATATCAGAACGAGTTGGAAATACCCTTATTTGTAAGCGTCCGGCAATCACCCCTATTGCGGCGCCCAATGATGTGGTAACAGCTCATGGATTTGGCTGTTCTTTTGTGTTGGCAGGCGTGTGAGTACGTCCTTGAGATAAGCATAAGGATCATGACCATTGAGTTTAGCTGATTGCACCAATGTCATTATCGCAGCAGCACGTTTA
>Ga0210017_1001917_pt1 | contig 18011 bp, 23 predicted proteins | sample CryGeyCG2014_020_FD_183966 | JGI IMG/M metagenome (GOLD analysis project Ga0210017, IMG submission 183966) | Groundwater microbial communities from aquifer - Crystal Geyser CG08_land_8/20/14_0.20 (SPAdes) (version 2) | ecosystem: Environmental > Aquatic > Deep subsurface > Groundwater | place... | reverse complement strand
TGAATCATACATAGACGTTTTCATTGTTGGAAAAAAACAAAAACAGGATTATGACACAAAAGGCAAGGCATTTGATCTTAATATAAGCATAAAATACTTCACACAAGAGGAATTCAAGCATCTTCTTAATGAGAAAAACAACCTTCTGAAAGAGATAGTTAAAAATCATATCATTGTCTTTGGCATTGAGGAATTTATCAATATAATCCGGAGCAGTTACTATGGTTTCAATTAAATGGTGCATGCAACAAAAGAACGGTATAAAACTGGTTGAACCAAATAATAATATGTCGAGTTCTTACATCAAAATGGCAGAGGAATCAGTAGGCATATTAAATAATGTGCAAAAAAGCAATATCTGGACAGCCACAACATCTTACTATATTTTTTATTATTCGCTTTACTCTCTGATGTTAAAAACAGGAGTCAAATGCGAAATTCATTCATGCTCAATAGAATTCATGAAAAAATTCCTCACTAACTTTTACAATAAAACAGATTTTGATATGATGGAAAAGGCATTCTCTGCAAGAATAAGCCTTCAGTACTATGCAGACAGACCTGTAAACCAATTAGTAATAGAACAATCAAAAAGATATTGCAAAGACTTTTTTATCAAAACAAAAGATGTACTATCTAAAATAACTGAATCTCAGATATTATCAGTAAGAGAAGCTATCATAAATTAATTCAATAAACCCAGTAAAAAACAGCCGGAATTCTTTCAGAATAAACTGCAAAATACTTATTAAAGACTGTTTCTAAAAGATTATTATAAAAGAGAAAGATATTTATATAAATTTATATAACTATCTATATAATTATATACAAATATTATATAGGTGGTTTAGATGGAAAACAAACAAAGCATTATGCATTATCCGAGCCTAAAGACAGTGCTAATGGTGGAGGATACATTGAAGAAACAAAATAACCTGGTAACAAGAGAAAAACTAAAGGAAAAACTGCCAAAAAAGATTATGCATCAGACATTAAATGTTGTCTTAAGCTATCTTGAAGCCAGCGGAAAAATACTGGATGGAAGAAAAGGGATCTTATGGATATACAATCCAAGCCCTAAGCTGGACAAGGCAATAAAACAAGGGATTGAACTATGAATTTCAAGAAGTACAATAAGAAATTTGGTTACAGGAAAAACTAATTCTCATGACTATTACTATGTTTTAAAACAGCTCAAAATCGAAAGATTTATATCTTTCAGATTATTTTGAAACTTGCAATAAACAAATTAGACTACTCCAAAACCAGGGGGAATTGTAATAAACAAAAAAGGGTTAGTAAAAGCCTAGTGATAATATATGCATGAGAAGCACAAGATATACACTAAAAATCCTAATTCTGATTCAACAATAGGTGTTAAACATTCTATTGCCGAGAATTCAAAAATAAAAGATAAAAGACCTAATACACAGGAGAATACACCAACAATAAATGATTTAGTTGATGATACTGAACCTGATGAACACAAAAAATCATTTGCTAATCCAAAACTATCCGGACAAATAAGGTATATAGGCAGAAATATAGATGAACCAACAAATATAGACAATAGTAATAAAGAAGGATTGTACTTTAAAAAAATTGAGAATGATATAGCAATCGAACTTGATGAAAACATACTATCCCCAAAAACATCTTCTTCTGAACCAGACTATACTATTGTTATTGGGATGGACCGTTACGGAAACTTTTTAAATACTATTAATGATGATAATATCCCTAGCCCCTACATACCGGATAAATGTATAGATAAAAGCGCATTATGTGAGATAGATGATTCAGAAGAAAGAAATGAGTTTAGGGAAAAGTGCAAGCAGTAAATTTTGAGATTATACCTGTCCGCTTTGTTCAATATATTTTTTCATAAGACGTTCAGCAATCACTGTTGGTACAAATCCTTTCTTGCTGCACATTCTGACAAAATCATCATGTATGTGTTTGTCGATGTTATAATCAATTCTCACTTTTTGCGGTCCCTTTGGGGTTGCTGCCATAATTTATCACCTTAATCAGCATAATAGATATTATTTATAAGTTTATCTGTTATGCTACAGGTATTATTATGATATGTGTATACCTTTAAATCACTATTTAGTCAGAACCCCAGAAAATCAGGAAAGTTTTTATATTTTAAATGATAGTATGTTATTTTGACCAGTGAAAATGGAAATAATTGACAAGTATTTCAGAAAACTGCCTAAGAAAAAAAAGGCTTTTATTATTATAATTAGCCTAAGTTATTTCTTAGTGGGATTAATTGCATATTTGACTGGACTAACAAGTTCTTTTGAGAGTTTCTTAATCTTTGCATTAGGCCTTCTCTATTCAGATGTGTTAAGATTAAGCTACAGGATAGAAACTTTAGAGAAAAAGAAATGATTTAGCTATAATTTTAAATAATAGTTCTTATTCTTTTATTCTATGAAACTCATAATAACAAGGCATGGGCAAACAGAATGGAATAAGGAAGGGGAAAATAGACTTCAGGGAAGAAAGGATATTGAGCTTTCTGAAGAGGGAAAAGAACAAGCAAAAAAGTTGGCTTTAAGATTAAAAGACCATAACATTGAATTAATATTTACAAGCCCGTCAAAAAGAACATTAGAAACATCTAAAGAGATTAAGAAATTTCATCCAAAAGCAGAAATTATTATTGATAATGACCTTAAGGAGCTGGATTTTGGAATATTAGAGGGATTAACCAATAAAGAAATACAGGAAAAATACAAGGAAATATGGGAGGCAAGGGAAAAAGACAAGTTTAACTACAAAATTCCCAGAGGGGAAAGCTATGCAGAAACAGAAGTAAGAGCTTTACGAGTTTTAAACAAAATAATGAAAACAAAAAAAGACTCAATAATTGTTGCCCATGCCACAATAAACAAATTATTTTTTAAGAAACTCTTGAAAAAATCGCTTGAGGAAATTAGCAAAAATTTCTTTAACAACACATCTGTTTCAACATTCAATATCAAGGATAATGATATTTTTGTTGAAGAGTTCAACTGTGACAAACATCTGAGATAATAAAATGTTAAATCAACTAAAAAAAGATATGCAGAAACTTGCTAATTCTGATAAGGCAAAGGATTTATCCAGGTTTTTCAAGACAGGAAAAGACCAGTATGGAGAAGGAGATATCTTTTTAGGAGTATCTGTTCCAGACCAAAGAAAAACTGCAAAAAAATATCTAAATCTTAGCCTAGATGGAATACAGGAACTTCTCTCAAGCAAGGTTCATGAGCATCGCCTTACTTCTCTGTTTATTTTAATTAGTAAATTTGAAAAGGGAAATAATAAACTAAAAAAAGAAATTTTTGATTTTTACCTTCAAAATACAAAAAATATAAACAATTGGGATCTTGTTGACTTGTCTGCGCCAAAGATTCTGGGGCTTTATATTCTTGATAATCCAAAAGAAAAGAAAACACTTTACAAGTTAGTAAAATCAAAAAATTTGTGGGAAAAAAGAATTGTAATGCTTTCAACATATGCTTTCATAAAAAACAATGAATTTGATGATGCCTTTAAAATTTCAGAGATTCTTCTTAAAGATAAGCATGATCTAATACATAAGGCTGTTGGCTGGATGCTAAGGGAAATAGGAAACAGAAATCAGGCAAAAGAAGAAAGCTTTCTGAAAAAACATTGCAAAAAAATGCCAAGGACAATGCTAAGGTATGCAATTGAGAAGTTTGATAAAACTAAGAAAGAAATTTATATGCAAAAATAGTTTATTTTATGTTTTATAATTTAATTCAAATTTAATTTTGGTTCTTTGTAGTTCCAATATTCGTAGCCATCACTTTTTAAAAAGTAATTATCACAAAGTTTTTTTAGAGCCTCCTCTACTCTGCAAAAAGTAAGTTTAACATCTGTTTTTTTTAAAAATTTATTTGATATAACATTAACATTAAACTTTTTTCTTTTATAACTTAAAACTACTTCTAAAAAATGGTAAGATAGTGTTTTTTTAATTGGTACATTATTTCCATAACGCCCTTTTAATATTTTATTATATTCTTTTTCAGTCAATTCAATAATACTCATAATTAATTATATTTGATTTTGCCTTTATATATTTTTCTAAATTAAACTGAAAAATTTCCGGAAAAATTAACTAATTGTTATATACCTTACCATTAACCAAAGCTATTTAAATAAGATATTTTTTCTGATTTTGATGCACGAGACTGAAAAGATTCTGAATGGAGACTTGAAGAAAGTTATTTTAAGGCTTTCTGTTCCTGTAATGATATCAAACTTTCTCCAGTCAACCTACAACATAACTGACACATTCTGGGTTGGCAGGCTTGGAAGCTATGCAATTGCAGCAGTCACAGTAAGCTTTCCAATTGTTTTCCTCATCATATCAATATCAATGGGCATAGGCGTTGGCGGCTCTATATTGATAGCCCATGCAGCAGGAAAAGCATTTAAGACAAAAAAAGATGAGGACAGTAAACAAATTAACCTGATAACAACGCAGACATTTGTTCTTTTGCTTCTTGCTTTATTAGCAGTATCTGTTCTGGGGTTTATTTTCACGCCAAAGATTTTATCATTGTTAAGCCCTGATTCAGAGGTATTCAACAGCGCTGTTATCTACCTCAGGACAATATTTATTGGCTTAGTGCTTATGATACCATATTATGTTTTTGAGGCGGCATTAAGGGCAATTGGAAACACAAAAACACCAATGAAATTTGTTTTAATGTCAGTTCTGATAAATATAATACTTGATCCATTGATGATCTTTGGAATAGGCCCATTCCCGGCAATGGGCATATTTGGAGCTGCACTTGCCACTGTTATATCAAGGGCAGTTGCAAGCTTTTTTGCCATATACCACCTGATTAAAAACACTTATGGGATAAAAATAGACTTTGGTTTTATAAAACCAAGGTTAAAGATAATAAATGAGCTTCTGAAGCTTGGAATACCAACATCTTTAGAAATGAGCTCAATATCCTTAAGCGTTTTTGTACTAACCTCATTAGTAAGCTCGCTTGGAACTGTAACTCTTGCAGCATTTGGAATAGTAACAAGGCTTTTCAGTTTTTTTATGATTCCATCATTGGGAATATCTGTTGCTGTATCAACAGTAGTTGCCCAAAACTTTGGAGCTGGAAAAATAAATAGGGCATTCTGCTCATTAAGGGAATCTGCAAGGGTTGGCTCACTGATTATATTATTCATAAGTTTTTCAACTTTCATATTCTCAAGGCAGATAATAAATACCTTTACAGCTGAGGCTGATGTTATTAATCTCGGAATCTTATTTTTAAGGATTATATCACTTTTTATTATCTTTGATTTTGGGAGGCATATTCTCATAGGATTTTTCAGGGGGATAAAAAGAACAGATATTGCTATGTTTTTAAGCATAGCACACAACTTTGTATTTAGGTTATCTGCTGCATATGTGCTTGCATTTGTTTTTGGGCTTGGAGCAATAGGGCTTTGGTGGTCTTATCCTATTACAATGTTCCTTGGCTTTGCATTGACTTATTTAATTTATATTAAAACAAAGAAAAAAATAACAGCAAAAAAGATTGATGTGGAAGAGGTAATTCTTGAGTCTGAAGCAGAAGAGCAGGTAATAGGTTAATTCTGTATGCGGGAGACGTGATTCGAACACGCGTACCCACTAAGGGACAAGGCTCTGAACCTTGCGCATTTGGCCGCTCTGCCACTCCCGCGTATATTAAGGAACATCAGTAAGATATTTAAAACTTGTTGAATTTCCCTGCTTTGTGGGGCTGTAATATAGTGGTAGTATCCCACGTTCGGGACGTGGCGACCTGAGTTCGACAGCTGGTTATGCACAGCTTTTTGCTAAGCTGGCAAGCAGGTCCGGCATAAAGCCGGACGCACTCGCTTCGCTCGCAAACAGCTCGGAAGTCTCAGCAGCCCCACAGCTTCTTGCTAAGCTGGCAAGCGTTTCAGCAGCCTATAGCTTTTTGCTGAATTTAATGAGCAAGCCTTATATACTATTGGTAACTTTCTGTTGGATATGATACCAAACAAAACAAAAAAACAAGAAGATTCAGAACTTATTTCTTTGATAGAAAATATAGAAAATGAAAAAAACAAGGTTGAGGTTATAAGCACAATTTCAATTATAAAAGAAATTAAAGGAAATAATAAAGAAACCCTGATTAAAAAAACCAAAGAAAAACCTTTATTTAAACAAAATAATTTTGATTATTTCCATTTTATTCAAAAAATCCTTGAAGAAGAATCTTTTTACTTAAGCACAAAATTTGATTATAATAATTATAATCTAAATAATGAAAAACCAAAAAACTTGAATTGGGATTACAATAGCCTGGAAATCTTATCTAAAGACAAAAAGCCCAAGGAGGTAAATATTCTTGATAATCAGGATATTGATTATATACTAAAAACAACAAAATTTGAACAAATCAAAGGTAATTCCCAAGGGGATAATCTTATTCCAGAGGGTATTGATGCAGATAAGTGGGAGGAATTTTGTTGGTTTAAAAAATTAAATTTTGCATTTATGGTTTTAATGTACGAACTTCAGTCATTATCTTAATCTGTTCTGAAAAAGTGAATATTTAAATATAGATTATGTTTTAAAAACCATAACATGTTTATAAAAGAGGTGCCTGATGCAGCTAGCTAATATCTTGGGCATGTATGCTTTTCTAAGCCTCATACCCTTGATAATAATCTACCTAAGGAAACCAAAGCCAGTTGAAAAAATTATCCCCTCACTTATGTTTCTGATAAAAAACCAGAAAGATACAACAAAGCACTCCTTTTTCCAGAAATTGCTGAGAAACCTTGTGTTTCTGTTGCAGTTATTGGCATTGTCACTAATGGCTTTTTCAATTGCCTCCCCCTACATAATGACCTCTGAGGCTGTTACATCACAAAACACTGTTGTTATAATTGATGCAAGCGCAAGCTCGCAAACAATGGTTAACGGCAAGACAAGGTTTGAAAGCTCAATAAACATAGCAAAAGACTATCTAGAGGGCAAGGTAAGCATAATAGTTGTTTCTGAAAGCCCTGAAACAATCTTAGAGCATGGAACAAAAAATCAGGCATTATCATTACTTCAAACCTTAGAGCCAAAAGACACAAAAACAAATATTGAAAGCGCCTTGTATGAAGCAGAATCATTGCTGGGAGAGAGAAAGGGGAGAATCATTGTTATAAGTGATTTTATAGTTCAGGATACAAATGAGTTATTAAAAGCAAAAAGAATACTCTCCTCAAAAGATATTGATGTTAAGTTTATAAGCACATGGAACAATGCAAAAAACATAGGAATCATAGACCTTGACATTGATAAATACAATACAGTAGCATATGTAAAGAATTTTAATGATGAGGATAGTGAACTAAGTGTAGCAATAGTTAAAGAGGGCAATGCTTTAGAAACAAAATCAAAAAAAATAACAGCTCAATCAACAGAAATATTTGATTTTGAGACACCCGCTGGCCTTAGCGAAATCACAATAAATTCAGATGATGACTTGAAGCTTGATAATACTGCTTATATAAGTGCTCCTGAAAAAAAACAAATTAATGTGCTATTAATAACAAATGCAAAAACAAGCTATCTTATGAAGGCATTGCAGTCATCAAAGGATTTTAATCTCCAGATTGCAGAACCGCCAATAGTTCAGGGCATTGAATCTAATGAAGTTATAATAATAAGCGATATAGAGCCAAGCCTTATTCTTCCGGGAACAGTTGAGGAGATATCAAAGGAAGTTGAGAATGGAAAAAGCCTCATAATCACAGCACAAGATGATTTAAATCAGATAGATGTATTGTGGATTCTGCCTGTTGAGCTAGATGAAAAAGCTAATAATACAAAAGCATGCGTTAAGGTCATAAATGAATTCACAAAACAGTTTGAGAATAATAAATGCTTTGCAACACTAAAAGAATATTTTAAGGCGACTCCAAAAAACAACACAATCTCTGTTATAGAAGCAGATGACTCAAGCTCATTGGTTGCTCTTGGAAAAAGAGGAAAAGGAAATATAGTTTATTATGGCATATTAGACAAACAATCTGATTTCAAAACACAGACATCTTACCCAATATTCTGGAATGATTTATTAAACTTTCTTGCTGAAACAGGGGATATAAGTAACTATAACTTCAGGATACATGAAAAGCCATTATTAGACAAAGTGGGAATATATGACAATGGAAATAAGATTGCAGTAAATCTTCTTGATGAATATGAATCAGACATAGCAAGGGAAACAATAGCTCTTGATGAAACAGGTTTTGTTTCAGGCATATCTGAAGAAAAGGTTGTTGTAAACCTTGATCTTTACCTAATTATCTTTGCAATCCTTATTATGTTTTTTGAGATTTTTTATATAAAGATAAGGGGTGATTTATAATCATTTACTTCAAGAATCCATATCTGCTGTCTTTATGCCTGCCTGCAATAATTATAATCATTATTCTTATTAGAAAGACCTTTGTTAAGTTTACAGCAGAAAAAGAAAAAAAAGAGCATGAAAAAAGCAAGAAACTCTCAAGAATATTAATAGCAATATCAAGATGCCTGATTTTTACAATTCTGATAATAGCAATAGCATCGCCATTCAGCCTGGAGGAGAAAACTGTTCAGGGCGATCCCTCTTTAACAATACTTGCAGACAATTCAACATCATTTGAACTCTTTGAGCAGGGCATTGCCTCTAGCTTAAAAATTAGTCTTGAAAATGAGATTCCAACAACAATAAAATATATTGCATACGGAGAAGCATCAGCAATAGGAGACAGCCTGCTTAATAATATGAAGGGAAATGATAACTTGCTTTTAATCAGTGATGGAAACAATAACAAAGGAACTTCTTTAGGAGATGTGATGATGCTAGCCTCTTCATTAAACACAACAATCAGCTCGTTAAATATCAAGCCAGTAAAAACAGACCTTGTTGTGACAATTGACGGCCCCTCTGAACTGATATTTGGAACAGAAGCCTTATTTTATATTGATGTAAAGCAGGTTGGTCCTATATCATTGGACTATAATGTTAAGGTTATGCTTGATGATAATATCATGATAGATGAGCAGGCTAGTGGAACAAAAACATTTGAGATTAAGGAAATGCTGCAGACAGGTTATCATAAAATAAAGGCATCAATAACAGCAAATGATTATTTCATGCAGAACAATGTTTACTATAAAACACTCCATGTTCTGCCAAAGCCAAAGATACTTTTTATCTCGCAAAAGGATACAAAGATAACAAAAATCATGGAAACTGTTTATGATGTTACAAAAAAAAGCTATATGCCAGACGACATTAAACCATATTCTGCTGTTATTTTGTATAATATGCATGAAGGCTGGCTCAAAAAAAATACAGATATCTTAACTAATTATGTGACAGATGGAAACGGGCTTGTGGTTATTGGAGGGGATAACTCATTTGACTACGGCAACTATGAAAATTCAGTGTTTGAAACCCTGCTGCCTGTTAAAGTTGGCCTTGCTGGCAAGGAAGAGGAGAGTGGAATGAACATTGTAGTTATAATTGATGTTTCAGGAACAACCTGCTCGGTTTTTGGCACTGGAAGCACAAATACAAAGATAGATGTTGAAAAGGCAGTTGCAACACAAATAATCAGTGGCTTAAGAGCTGAAGACAATATTGGTGTTATAAGCTTTGATTTTAATTCTCACTTAATATCTCCTATTTCACCAATAATGGAAAAGCCAGACCTAAACTATACAATAGCCACTATGCAATGCGGGGGTTATAGTGCAGGAACCTTTGTTTCTGCTGGGCTGATAAGGGCAGAGCAGATGCTCAGGTCTGCAAAGGGAAGCAAGAATATTGTTCTTATATCTGATGGAATAACACAATATCCCCAAGAGGCAATTACAAGGGCAAAATCAATGACAGCCCAGGGAATAAAAACATATGCAGTTGGGGTTGGCTTTGACACCAACAGAGAGTTTATGAAAGAATTGGCATTAAAGGGCCAGGGTGTTTATTTTGAGCCAACAGAGGCACAGAGATTAAATATTATTTTTAGCAGGGAGTATGAGGATGAAGAAACTGATGTTATGGGCCTCTTAATACTTGACTCAAACCATTTTATAACAGAAAATCTGGGCTTAAATGCAAAGGTAACAGGCTTTAACCAGGTTGTTCCAAAGAGCTCTGCAAGAATGCTTATAACAACCCAAAACGCAAACCCCATAGTTAGTGTATGGCGCTTTGGCCTTGGAAGGGTTGCTGCCTTAACAACAGATCCAGAGATATGGGCAGGTCAGCTCTTAAACCAGGAAAACTCAAAACTCATTACAAGAACAGTCAACTGGGCAATTGGTGATCCAGGCAGAAACAAGGAGTTTGATGTAAAACTTAAGGATTCAAGGATTAATGATGTTGCCCAAATAAATGTTATTTCAGAAACAGAGCCAGTGCTTAATGATTTTACATTTTCAAAAATAGACAAAAATCTTTACATGGCAAGCTTTGTTCCAAAGACAGCAGGATTTCATGATTTTTTTGATGCATCAATGGCTGTTAATTACAAGAGAGAATATGAGGAATTGGGAATAAACCCAGAGCTTATAGACCTTGTAAGTATAACAAATGGAAGAATATTCAATAAGGATAACACAACAGCAATAGTGAAGTTTATTATAGACAACTCAAGAAGAAAAAAAATAGATGAAAAAAGCTACACATGGATGCTTGTTTTAACAGCATTATGCATATTTCTGTTAGAGGTCTGTGTAAGGAGGATTGTGGAAAATAGGAAATCTATATAAATAAGAATTAACAACAGGTTGATAATATGGCATACATGAAAAGAAACGTGAACTTTGGTTTTTTCTTCTTATTAATTGCAACCTTAATATCCCTTGCTGGCTTAAGCATTTACTACCAGACAACGTTTAAGGATTTATACATGGACTACAAACTGAAACTTGATGATTTAAGGAATATTTCATCAACATTAAGCACTGAAAAGGCAAAGCTTGAGCAGACAAGCCAGGAGCTGAATATTAAGGAAGAGAGAGAGAAAGAGCTAAGCACACAGTACACAGGTCTGAAAACAGAGAAGGAAAAATTAGAGGATGAAAAAGCAAGCTTGCAAAAACAGCTGGCAGCAAAAACAAGCGAATTAACGCAAAAAAGGGCAGAGTTGGCTACTGCACAAGCAGAGCTTAGCATATCAAAAACAGAGCTTAATGCTGCTATGGCAACAATATCAGGACTCAGAGCGGATATATCTAATTTAGATCAGGAAATAGCAGGCCTGAATGCCCAGCTGGCTACATGCACATGCCCATAAAAAATGAAAAAATTTAATAAGGTTTTAAAGGAAATAAATTTTACATTCAACAATATAATATTGTTTAATAGCTTTCTAAATACATTTCTAATATTTTTAATTCTTTATCTTCTTTTATCTTTTTTTAATTTTTACCAAATATACTCACTAGTTCCAGCAGCATTATATTTTATAGTTAACTTATATAAAGGTATTACGGAAAAACACCTGATAACTGTTGAAAAAAAATATCCTTTTCTTAATGAAAGGCTTAGAACAGCAAGAGATAACATAAAAATAGAAAATCCTGTTGTTGACGAGCTTAAAGATGATATTATCAGGGATATTAAAAAAGTGGAGGTGGCATCTTTTTTTAATCAGAAAAAGCAGTCTTACAAAATATTATTAAGCATAATCCTATGCTTTTTAATAATATTTTCAGCGCAGTTTGACTTATCATTTGATTTCAAAAACATAGCTGATAATGCTATTGATTTTGTATATGGCATTGGCGGCAATGAAAGTGATGCTGGAAAACAGGGCCTTGAGAGAATAGCTGGCTCTGGAGAGAGTGAGAGCGTGTTTGGTGATGCATACATTGCCCAGATGGGTGATGAAATGCTTGATGTTATGATAAAGCAAGCTGGCTATGAGATAAACCTTGATGATGTCAAAGAGCCAGAAAGAAGGGAGTTTGAAGAGCTTTTCCCGGATGAGGTATTTATAGCAACATCTGATGTTTACGAGGAAAAAATCAAGGAAGAGCAGCAAGAGCTTGTAAAAACATATTTTTTAAAGCTTGCAAAAGACTAATGTTAGTTGATTAAATTAAAAATGAGGTGCATTAAGAATGGAAAAATATAAGGAAACTTTTGATAGTTTATACAAAGAGATAGGAAAAATAGTTGTTGGGCAGAAAGAGGTTGTTGAGCAGATTATTATCACAATATTATGTGATGCAAATGCCCTGCTTGAGGGCTATCCAGGCCTGGCAAAAACCCTGGCTATAAAAACAATGGCCCAGCTGATGGATCTTAAGTTCAGCAGAATACAAAACACACCTGACTTAATGCCATCTGACATAACAGGCACATATATTATTGAGGAAACATCTGGCAAAAGGAACTTTAAGTTCCAGCCAGGGCCAGTGTTTGCAAACATTGTGCTTGCAGATGAGATCAACAGGGCAACGCCAAAAACGCAGTCTGCTTTGCTTGAGGCAATGCAGGAAAAGCAGGTTACTGTTGGGAATACAACATTCAAGCTTGATACGCCTTTTTTCGTGCTTGCAACACAAAACCCTATTGAGCAGGAGGGAACATACCCTCTGCCAGAGGCCCAGGCAGACAGGTTTCTGCTTAAGATCAAGATTGGGTATCCAAGCTATGATGAAGAGGTTGAAATAGTAAATAAATATGCATTTGAGCTTAAAGACCAGAAAGTAAGGGTATTATTAAATAAAGAACATCTTATGCATATGCAGGCCTTGATAAGGCAGGTTCCAATAGCAAATGACCTTAAGCATAGGATTGTGGATATAGTCACTGAAACAAGAAAACACCCTAATTTAATAGAATATGGGGCATCGCCAAGAGCCTCTATTGGACTTGTTCTTGCATCAAAGGCAAGGGCTATTGTAAAGGGAAGAAATTATGTAAGCAAAGAGGATATTGATGCAATGGCTTACCCAATATTAAGGCACAGGATAATACTGAATTTTGAGGCTGAGAGAAAGGGAATGTCAACAGATGATGCTATAAAGGAAATTTTAAGCAAGGTAAAATGATAACAACAGAGTTTCTGTCTCAGCTTGACAGGTTTAATCTTGTTATAAAGAAAAGGGTTACATCAAGCTATACTGGCTCAAGGCGTTCTGTTATCCATGGCCGTGGCATAACAATAAAAGATCACAGGATTTATTCTACAGGAGATGATTTCAGGTCAATAGACTGGAGGATATTTGCAAGGACAGATGACCTTTACATCAGGAGATATGAAGAGGATAAAAGCCTTACAACACATATAATAGTTGATCATAGCGCTAGCATGAACTTTGGCAAGGGCATTACAAAGTTTGACTATGCCTCAATGCTTGGCGTTGGAATGGCTTATCTCACAATGAAGGAAAATGAAAAATTCCAGTTCTCAACCTTTTCAGAGGAACTTGAAACATTCAAGTCAAAAAGAGGCATGGGTCATCTTGCAGAAATGGTTGAACATCTGAACAACATAAAGCTGATTGGTTTTTCAAAATTTAAGGATGCCATGATTAAATACAAAAAGATGATTGGCTCAAGAGCTCTTGTTGTGATAATATCTGATTTTTTATTTAGCATTGATGAAATAGAACAAGGGCTTTTTATGCTGGGTGATCATGATATGAAGATAATACAGGTTCTGGATCCTGTTGAGAGGGAGCTTTTGTTTAGCGGGGATTTCAGGCTTAAGGATTCTGAAACAAAGAATATACTAAGGACTTATATAAATCCAAGGCTTAGAATTGGTTATAAGCAGAGGCTTGAGGGCCATATATCAAAGATAGCAAAACTATGCGATGAGCTTGGAGTTGACTTCCACATTATAACAACAGACAAGCCAATATTTGATACTTTCTATGACATATTAAAATAACATAATATTTAAAAACAAAAACCTTTTTCTTTAAAATATGAAGCTAATGTTTGTTGAAGCAAGATATAACAATCCTGTTTTTATTGGAAAACATGTTTTAAAACTGCCTGAAAAAATAGGATTAGTTACAACAGTTCAGTTTATAGGGCAGATTAAAAAAATTAAATCAGAGCTTGAAAAAAAAGGCAGAAAAGTATTTTTAGGAAAAGGTAAACATACAAAATACAATGGCCAGGTTCTTGGCTGTGATGTTCAGGCTGCTGTTTCTGTTGAAAAAAAGGTTGATGCATTTTTTTACATTGGCTCTGGCTTGTTTCATCCAACTGCAATCTCATTAAAAACAAAAAAAGATGTTTTTACGTTTAATCCATTAACTAATAAATTTAATAAAATGGATAAAAACCAAGCTGAAAAAATAAACAAAAAAAACAAAGGAGCATTGATTAAATTTCTGAGCTCAAAAGAAATAGGAGTAATTGTAACAACAAAGCCGGGCCAGGAGCAGTTAAAAAAGGCTCTTGGGCTAAAAAACAAATTCAAGGACAAGAACTTTTATTTTTTAATATTTGACACAATTGACTTTGGCCAGCTGGAAAACTTCCCATTTATTGAATGCTTTGTAAACACAGCCTGCCCAAGAATAGCCCTGGATGATTCTATAAAGATTAGTAAGGCCATAATCAATTTAGAAGACATTACCAAGATCATTATTAAGCGTGGGCATTAGTCCCGGCCAAAAGAAGTAGGGAAGAATTCCAAGAGGGCACGATTTTATTTTAGAGTATACCCCTTTAGATCTTCATATATGGGTGCCCAAAGTGATCCAAAAGTCAATGCCCAGAGTATTTCTTCAAGAGGAATTTTAAAAATAGTTATCCCAAAAAGATGTTCAAAATTCCATGCTTTTGCAATTATATCAGGAAAGATAAATGTATTTAAGATGAACAATAAAACAAAATAAATTATTAAAAACAAAACCCCCCCAAAAATTGTTTCTTTGATAAGGTCTTTTCTGGAAAGCATAATAGCTACTGCCCCTAAAGCCATAGCGATTATTGCAGTATAAATCAAATCCATTTTAAAAATAAAACTAAATGAGATTAGAGAAAAGATTAAAACTCCTGCTAAAGCATAAAAATGCCTTTTGGTTTTGATTCTTTTTTCTCTTGCTTTCTTCAAATGTTTTTTTAAAACAACTTCATATAAAACAGCTGCAATTCCACCAACTGTAAAACAAAAGAGCAAACTTTCAATTGCAGGATTAAGATTAAAGAGTCTGTGGGGATTCCAATAATGTGGAATGAAAAAAACTTCTGAAAGGCCCAACGGCATACATAAAAGACTGGCAAAAATCATTTCTTTGCGTAAATCTTTTCTAATGAAATATAAAATAAACCAAAAGGCTACAAAAAATAAATTTCCAATTAGATATTCATACATTTTAGGCACTTTATTTCTTAATATTTAAATAATTAATAAATTTTAGCAGACTTTCAAACTTATTTTCTCTTTTTGGCCAGGTTCTTAAGAATATCCTTGATTTCTGTTATTTCTTTCAATGTGTTCCTGGTGGAATCAACATTTATGCTTAGAAGGATAAACAAAACAAGAAGTATGAGCCATGTGAATATTGAGATAACCATTGGCCAGCCCATTGTATAATCTGTTATGTAAACCCTGTTGATAAGATTAAATCCAAGAATAACTGCTGCACACCCAACTATCAATATCATCAGCTCAAAAGTGCTTATCTCAACTCTTTTTTTTAACATAACAAACCTCTTTTTACTATTTTATAAACTCTTTTCCTTATAAAACTTTTGTTTTTTTGTGTATAATTAATAAAATATTTAAATAATCTAATATTAGAATTGTAGGAATGATGATAGTAATAATAGGAACAAACTGCTCTGGAAAGGAAACTGCTGCAAATTATTTAGTTAAAAAAGGCTATGAGCATTTCTCTCTTTCTGATATCATAAGGGAAGAGCTGACAAAAAAAGGGCTTGATCATTCAAGAAAAAACCTGTTTAATATGGGTAATGAGTTAAGAAGGAAATTTGGGGACAATGTACTTGCTCTCAGGGCATTAAAAAGAATAAAAAACCAAAAAACAGTTATAAGCAGCATAAGGCATCCTGGCGAGATAGCTGAGCTAAAAAAACAAAAAAACCTTTTTTTGATTGCAATTGATGCGCCTATTGAACTAAGGTTTGAAAGGTCTTTAAAGAGAGCCAAGCCAGGCGAGGAAAAAACATTTGAAGCCTTTAAAAACCAGGAGTTGGATGAAAGCACAGAAAGAAAAGGGCTTCAGCAAGTCAGGAAATGCATAAGAATGGCAGATATACTAATTATCAATGATAAAACAATTGATGATCTTTATAAAAAAATTGATGGCATAATAAATAAATTTTAGGTTTAAAGCATATTAACAAACACAAGCTTTTTAAATAATCTTGGTTTTCTGGTTTTCTAGAGCATAATATTAAATAAGCTTTATTTAATAGGTTTAATGGTTCTATTTTAAACTAATTTGTTTAAAAGACTAATCAGGAACCTTTAAACCATCATTTTTAAATAAAAAGGATAAATAATGGAGTGATTTTGATGAAAAGTATTTATAATGTTCCACAGGGCGAATTAATAGAAAAAACAGCTTTAGAGCTAAAAAAAATACAATCTATTAAGGCTCCCATATGGTCAGAGTTTGTTAAGACAGGAGCTCATAAAGAAAGAGCTCCGGCAAGAAATGACTGGTGGCATGTAAGGGCTGCTGCTATCTTAAGAACAACCTATAATCTAGGACCAATAGGTGTTTCAAAGCTAAGATCAAAATACGGGGGCAAAAAAAACAGGGGTGTTAAGCCAGAGAAATTTTACAAGGGCTCTGGAAAAATAATAAGATTAATATTACAACAGCTTGAAGAAGCAGAACTTGTGAAGAAAGCAGAAAAAGGAATTCATAAGGGAAGAATAATTGCTCCAAAAGGAATATCCCTCCTTGATAAGGTTGCTGCCCAAATTTCTGGCAAAAAACCACAAGCAATTCCAAAAAAGCCTACTGAAGTTAAAAAAGAAAAGAAAAAAGCAGAGAAAGTTGATAAAGAACAGGATGAAGACATAATCAAAAAACCAGAAGAAAAAATAATCAAAAAATCTGAGGAAATTAAAAAACTAGAACCAAAAAAACAGGATATTAAAACCGAGCAATTACAAAAAACCAAAAAACCAGCAGAAGAAAAAAAAGAAAAGCCAAAAGAAAAGGTACCAACTGCTGCTGAGCTGGCAGAAAAAGCAAAAAAATGAATGATATTGAGGAGCTTAAAAGGAAAAAACTTGAGGAACTTCAAAGACAACAGCAATTTGATTCAGAAGAAGAAGAGATACAGCAACAGATAGCTCAACTCGAGCTCTTGATTAAGAAAGTATTGACAAAAAAAGCATTAGAAAGATATGGCAATTTAAAAACAGCACATCCTGAGCTGGCAGTTCAGCTGCTTGTTTTATTAGGGCAGGCAGTACAATCTGGCCAGATAAAAACAGTTGATGATGAGGCATTAAAAAACCTTTTAATGAGATTACAGCCAAAAAAACACAGGTTCAAGATGATAAGGAAATAAGATGGCAAGATACAAACATTTAAGCAGAAAACTAAGGTTAGCAAGACTGCACAAGCAGACTAGATGGGCCCCTTTCTGGACAGTTATGAGGATCTATGGAAAGGGAAGAAGAATCCATCCTGGAAGGCATACCGAGATAAAGAGATCTTGGAGAAGGACAAAGACAAAGGCATAGGAAAATGGCAAAAAAAGAAGAGAAATCAAAGGTTGTACTTGAAAGAGAATATACTATTCCATTAAGAAAAGAGTTTCAGAAGGCTCCAAAATACAAGAGGGCAAAAAAAACAATAAAAGCATTAAAAGAGTTCTTGGCAAAGCATATGAAATCAGATAATATTAAGCTTGGAAAATACCTGAACCTAAAGGTTTGGGAACATGGCATTAAAAATCCACCTCATAAGGTTAAGGTAAAGGTTGAGAAATATGATGATGGCTTAG